>Ga0136636_10000855_pt1 | contig 16916 bp, 9 predicted proteins | sample AntDrymUQ8522106_2_FD_104653 | JGI IMG/M metagenome (GOLD analysis project Ga0136636, IMG submission 104653) | Polar desert sand microbial communities from Dry Valleys, Antarctica - metaG UQ852 (21.06) | ecosystem: Environmental > Terrestrial > Soil > Desert | place: Antarctica: Dry Valley... | reverse complement strand
CTTCCTCCCATGAAATTATCTGCTTCGTAGGTTGAGGTTTCGCCTATTACTATACCCTGGTTAAGCGGGCAATGAGTACATTTCTTTTTATCATCACAGTAAAGCATCCAACACTTTTCGCCAGTTGCATCGTGGCCAAAAAACTGTTTTAGTTTTTCGCTCAGAAACAGGACATTCCCGTTTTCGTCAACTATTTCCATACCAAACGGTATGGTTTGTAACAACTGTCTGTTCAGTTCATCGCTCTCGAGCAAAGCTTCTTCTGCATGTTTGCGGTCAGATATATCGCGGATTATATAAAGCAAGCTTTTGGGATTTCCAGTTGCATCACGAAGAATTTCGGAATTTACTTCGGCATAAAAACTACTTCCATCCTTACGTAGCATTAGGAAGTCTGCTGGACCAGAGAGTTTTCCCTGTAGTTGCAGGTTCATGTATTCAACGGCTTTAGCCTGGTAAGTTTCTTCGATAAACTCTAATATCGTACGACCCAACCAATCACTTTCTGAATCAAGTCCCCACATTGCCAATCCTTTCTGTGAGGCGAACGAAAGCGTACCATCGAGATCAGAAATAGCAATGCAGTCGGGAGAAGTATCAATTATTTTATGCCAGAGTTCTTCACTTTCTATCAACTGGTTTAGTGCCTGTTTCCGTTCCGAAATATCATAACCCTGAGCAATAGAAGCAACAATTGTTTTACCATCGGAGCCAAGCGTATAGGAAGAATTCCAGAGTAATGTAAAAACACTTCCTTCAAAATGCATGATTTCCATTTCTACCACTTCCAGCCGGTTACCAGAGGAAGCTTTTTTAATGTTTTCCATGGATTGCGCACGGGTACGTTGGGGAAAAATAATATCAATGCTCTTGTTAATAACATCTTCTTCTTTTCGGCCAGTGAGGCGCTCGAATGCTTTATTAAATTTTATTATCCTGAAATCTGTATCCCACACTATAATAGGCGAATAGGCATAATTGAGAAGATTTTCGAGATAATCCTTTGTTTCGCGTAATTCTTCATCAGCCTGAATTCGGGCGGTAACATCGCGCAATACTCCTTCGTGAAAAAGTGTTTCTCCTGACTGACTATTTGTGTACCAGCCATTATCTTCGACCCATATTTCCGATCCATCTTTTTTCCTTATGCGAAAAACTTCCAGTTCGTTCCGCATGGCTTCGAGCGTTAGACTCCTACGGTCATTCTCATCAAAATAGAGATCCTTACTAATATCAATAGCCAGTAATTCATCCTTGCTATTATAACCAAGAATTTTGACCATGGCAGGATTTACATCAACAAACTTTCCTTCGTGGGTACTTTTATATACTCCGTCAGGGATTTTCGCAAGCAGGGTGCGATACATTTCAACACTCTCATTTAAAGCAGCGTCCGTGCGTTTTTGCTCAGTGATATCACTAATAACTCCGAAAACAATCCGTTTTTTCGCATCAAATTCAGCAATGGAATGAATATCTTTAATTATACCCGAATCGAAAGTTTTTATTTTATATTCCAGATCATAAGGTTTATTCTTATTTATAAGGTCGTGCATTGCCGAATCAAGCATAGCGCGGTACTCAGGCAACGGGATTTGCTTTGCTGAGTCATTATCGAAAACACCTTTAGTGAAACCATAGAGTTCGCGGGCTCCTGCGGAAGCTATCACCTGATTTGTATCGGTATAAATTTCCCAGTTGCCTGATTTTGCTGCGAGCTCAGCACGATTTAAGCGTGATGCAGTTACAAGAATTGTTTCTTCTGCATTAACCCGTTCGGTAATATCACGGCTAAAAACGGCTACCCTCACAGGAAGCTGATTTTTGACAAAAACAGGGAAAATCGAAAATTCTTTCCAGCGGCCATTACTAAAATCCTTTGATTGAACCGGCTTACCCGTTTCAAATACCTGATTAACCAGTTCTTTGCGATTCCGGGTTACATCAGGCATAAGCAATTCAAATATATTTTTACCGATGATTTTGCTGCGCGAATAACCCACAAACTTTGCAAGACTTTCGTTGCAGTCGATTATTAAACCTTCTTTATCCAGCAAAACGATAATATCCTCAGTTGATTCCATTATTGCCCTGGCATTGGCTTCACTTTCGACAATCCGTTTTTCAGCCAGTTTACGCCTGGTAATATCGCGGAAAATACCTACGGTGTACCTTCCATCAGAAAGTTCGAGGCTCGAAAGTGACAATTCTACAGGTATTCCGTACCCTTTTTTATGCTTTCCTTCAAGTTCGATTATTCTGTCAATCCGATTGCCTTTACCCGTTTGTTGATAAGCAGAAAAAGAAGCTTCGTATATTGAGTTAAACCGGGTAGGAGCAAGCATTTCATATAACTTTTTACCCATAAGTTCAGCAGCCGGATACCCAAAAATCTGTTCAGTTGCCGGATTCAGAAATGAGATGTTTCCATCAGGATCCATGAGCAGAATAGCATCCTGTGTACATTCAGTTATGGCTCTCACTCTTAATTCTTCAGCCTTAAGATCCTTTTCTGCTTTGTGGCGACGGGTTATATCAGTTACGAAACCACATTTGTATTCCTCGCCACCAAAGGTTACATAATTGGCATGGATTTCAACAGGGATAAGTTTTCCGGATTTTGAAGTAAGAAAAACCTCGAAACTAAGTTTTCCATGCTTCCTGAGCTCCTGAAAATGGGTTGCCCATTTAAATCCGGGATCCTTAGCAGCAATATCCATTGAATTCATCCTCAGCAATTCATCCTTTGTATATCCGAGCAGCAGGCAAGCGGCTTCATTTACATAAATAAAATCTCCGCCGGCATTAGTATAAAATGCGGCATCCGACATATGGTCAACGGCAAACTGATTAAAACGTAAAGATTCTTCAACACGTTTTTGTTCGGTAATATCATTCGAAATAATCTGAATGCCCACAACCAGTCCGGCAGAATCAACTACACGGGTATATATACTGCTAAACCATTTGGTACCTGAAGGTAATTCAACATGATCTTCGTATTCCATTGCAATTTCACTGATAGCCGATTTCCTGATCCGCCCCAGATAGTTGTCAGCATCAGACTTTGAATACAGGGAGTATATGGATAAGCCTTCAAAATCTTCCGGCTTACCATTCATATGCTGAGCTGCTAATTTATTGAACGAAATAACGTCGCCATCGGGTGTAAAATAACCCATTCCCAGTCCGGCCAACTCGTGCAGCAGCCTGAATTTCTGTTCACTTTCAAGCAAAGCTTCTTTTGCTTTTCGTTGTGACGAAATATCAGTATAAGTTACAACCACCTGTTTGAGTTGAGCTTCGGCATCAAATTCGGGAAATGCATTTATCAGTACCCATACAATATTCTTGCTGCTTTGCTTATAAATACCAACTTCCATGTTGTGGATCGGCTTAAGTGTAGCAATAACCTGCTCCACAGGATATTCATTTACAGGCAAATAAGTTTCATCATTCCTTAAGAGATACCAGGTTTCATCACTACCTGTTTTGCCAATATGATGATCCTGCGATAACCCTAAGAGCTTTGATGCCTGATCATTAGCAAGAAGAATACTTGAATCGGGCGCGTGAATTACAATGCCGGCATTCAAATTCTGTATCAATAACCGGTGAGCCGACTCAGCCAGTTCTTTGGCTTTACGAAGCTCTTCATTTTGTAACTCTAATTCCAGCTTTTTAGTTTCAAGTTCATGCAAAAGCTTATAAGTATCATCCTCATTTAATAAAGATGAATTTGAAAAATGCTTTTTTTTCAATAAAGTGTCTGATGTATTTTTATCCACCGGTTTTACAAGTGGTTTTTTCTTGCCAGAGTTCATGCTAATTTAATGTGATTAGAGTCAGGAGTAATATGCAGATTTTTTAAAAAGTTTACGGGATGTTAGTAAAATAACACTTTAGCATTGCATCAGGAAAGGACTTTATTATCAAAAAGATGGAAGTGTAAAACAAATCTCAAAACCTTTTCCTACTTCACCTTTAGCCCAAATTTGCCCGCCTTGCTTTTCGACAAATTCTTTACAAAGTACTAAGCCCAGTCCTGAGCCTTTTTCGTTGGCGGTGCCGCGTAAAATCAGTTTCTGATCAACTTTGAACAATTTTTCAAGATCGGTGCTGCATATGCCTAAGCCATTATCGGCTACACTGATAAGGACTTCAGATTTATGTTGCCTGGCACTTATTTCAATATTCCCGTCCTCAAAAGTAAACTTAATTGCATTACCAAGGAGGTTTCGTATTATTGTGTGCACCATATGCACATCAGCTTTTGCTTTACAATCGCGTTGAATTGACTTGCTTAATTTTATATTTTTCTGATCGGAAGCTGGTTTCATCAGAGCTACACATTCGGTTACAACATGTTCAATATCAATTTCTTCTGCTGTAACAGCTAGTAGTCCTGTTTGCAATTCGGCCCATTGAAGCAAGTTGCTGAGTAAATGTAAAGAGTTGGATGAACTTTCCTGAATCTGGGTAATAAATTCTTTTATTTCGCTTTCGCTAAGCAGATCAAACTCCTTGATTATGAATTTAGAAACTCCATTAATAGCATTAAAAGGACTTTTTAGATCGTGGGCTATAATGGAGAAAAATTTATCTTTTGTATGGTTAAGCTCTCGCAGGCGTATTTCATTTTCTTTCAACACCTGCTCAGCAGCTTTGCGCAAAGTAATATCAATTGCCGAAATCAGACACAGGATTCCGGGATAAGGAATAACACCTTCGAGGTAAAAATACGCTGAAGGAATACCTTTTATTGATATCTGCACTTCACAGACTTGCTTATACCCTGTTTCGAAAATTTGTTTCAAAAAGTCATTGAACACTATCAGCGTTTCGGGCGTGAGAAAGAACCTGAAATTACTTTTTTCTAATGCTGACCTTTCCTTTCCAAGCATTTTGGCCCCATTCATGTTTAACTCTTCGATAGTACCATCATTGCTGATTGAAAAATAACCTGCAGGCGAAAAATCATAAATGGATTCGTACAGATTGGAATACATAGCAGCTGCTTTTTCGGCCCTGTCGCGTGCTACCCGCATTTCATCATTCTGCATCTGAAGTTCAAGCTGATGAACTTTAAGTTCGTACAAAAGCTTCAATATATCAAATTCGTTGAGTGATGAAGTTTCGGCCTGAAACGTAAGTTTCAACTGTTCTTCAGCTTTTTGCCTTAGTGATGCATACTGAGTATTGGTTTTATCAGTATTCTCCATAACTTCAGTTTTAAAATCCAATCGCAATCCGAAGCTTTTTTGTAAGATACATTTATACAGAACCCGTTTATAAAATCTTGTTTTTGGGCTCAGGCAGGGAGAAATAAAAAGTAGCACCTTCATTTACTTTTCCTTTGGCCCACACCTTTCCGTTATGATGTTCGATAATACGTTTAACAATTGCCAGACCAACGCCATTGCCGCCAAAATCTTTTGTGGCCGGCAAACGCCTGAAAACGCCGAACAGTTAATTTATAAATGCCATATCAAATCCGGCACCATTGTCTTTCAAATTCCTTTTCAAGTTACTAAAAGCCAGATTCTCCAGGTAAGGAGAAATAAAAAGTAGCCCCTTCATTCACAGTGCTTTCGGCCCATATATTGCCATTATGCCTGAGAATGATCCGCTTAACAATTGCCAGTCCAATGCCGGTTCCTTCAAAGTCCCTGGAGGTATGCAAGCGTTGAAAAACCCCGAAAAGCTTAGTTGCGTTTTCCATATTAAAACCTGCACCGTTGTCGGCTATGCTGTAGACATTATCCTGATGATTTTCAACATTTTGTATCACAATACTGCGGTTTTGCTTACGCGAAGTGTATTTAACGGCATTGCTGATCAGATTTACCATAACCTGCCGTATCATTGACACGTCGCCATAAGCAGTATGAAGTTTATGCAGACGGAAATCGATTTTTTGTTTTTCATCTTCAGTTGTAAGATCATCAAAAACTGTTTGCGCCAGTTCGTTCATATTAATTTCGGAGAAAATTATTTCCTGCCGGCTCAAACGTGAAAAGGAGAGCAGATCATCAATAAGCTGACCCATTTTATTAGCATTGCCTATAATCACATTTAACAAACGCTTACCTTCAGCATCAAGATTAGGTGCGTAATCTTCGAGTAAAATGTTGGCAAAGCCATCCATTGCCCTTAACGGCGTACGCAAATCGTGCGAAACGGAATAACTGAAAGCTTCCAGTTCTTTATTTGCTGCTTCCAGCTGCATGGTACGGTCGAGGACTCTTTTTTCGAGATCTTCGTTTAGTCTGCGTATCTGTTCTTCAGCTTGTTTACGTTCAGTAATATCACGGATAATTACTTGTCCGGCAGGCCTGTCGTTGTATGTAGTACTCAGAGCAACCACTTCACCATCGAAAGCGGTACCATCGAGCCTGATAAGCTTTTCCTCCATGGCGGGCACTTCAATTCCTGCTGTTACAAGCCTGATAAGTTTTATAACTTCGGCCCTCGACTCGGGATGAACTATTGATAAAAGCGGACGCCCGATGAGGTCGTATTGAGTTTCGGCACCGAAAAGCTTTAGTCCCGCAGGATTTACATACATAACCTGGCCTTCCTGATAAATGGTTATTGCATTTGGTGACGATTCGACCAGCAAGCGATAGCGTTTTTCACTTTCAAGAATGGATTCTTCCATAAGCCTGCGATCCGAAATATCGCGGAAAGTACCCATAATACAATTCATTCCTTTTAAAGATATTCCGGTAGAAAGTATTTCGACAGGCACAATGGTACCATCCGACCTGACAATTTCATTTTCGACCGGACGTGAAAGCTTCTCTTCATCTTCGGCAAGGACGAATAAGCTTTTGGTATACTCCGGACTTTGCTCAGGATAAAGTTTCGACTGATGGAGCCCGATAATGGCTTCGAGAGGCATCAACATCAGTTTTGAGGCGGAAGGATTAGCATCTTTAATAATTCCGGTATCAGTTTCGGCAATAAATATGGCATCCGGAGCACTTTCGAAGAAACTTCGGAACTGCGATTCACTCTCTTCCAGTTTTTCCTGGGCATGAATTCGTTCGGATATCAAACGGGCTTGCTGCACATTTTGAAATGCGGTAGTCGATAACTGGTTAGCCAGCGTATAAATTGATTGTGCAATAAGTTCAAATTTTTGTCGGCTCATAGCCGGAACTTCTCGAAAAGCTTTTAGATAGGTATCTTTATCAACACCAATTTCATTGGCATAAGCAAGTATTGATTCTTCGGTTTGTGTTTCGTCGCGCACCTGCCCTACCAGCCAGTTGGCAATATGATAGCCACCGGCAGTTATACTGGCGCCGGCATCCCACAATCCACCGCTCAAACAAGGCTGTATATTGGGGCCGTTAGCATTGGAAGTTCCAATTAAAGCATCGGATTTGTAACAATTGGCACAACCTAACTCTGTTTCACGAACAATACTACTGCAAAACCTGGTGAAATTGCTCGGTCGGGTTAAGGGCCGTCCATCGGGATGTGTAATGATAGAAGCAACTCCGGTTGCAGAAGCAAAAGCATCCTGAATACGTTGAATGACTTCTATATCAAAAAGCTCTTCGAATACTATACTATTAACTGCAGTTAAAGGACTGGTAAGCGCAATTATCCTTTTTTCGACCGCATCCTGCATTCGTTTGAGGTCGGTAATATCAAGACAATGCCCGATATAGCCAATAAAATCGCCTCTGCTGTTAAAGCGTGGTGAGCCAACATCCTGTAACCATCGGTATTCGCCATTTGCATTGAGCAAACGATAAATCACACTGTATTTTTTACCCTGATCGAATGCTGCATCGAACTTTTTGAGGTATTGCTGTAAATCGGCGGGATAAATGCTTTTTATCCAACCGTCATTTATTTCCTGTTCGGCAGTGCGCCCGGTAAAATTGAACCACGGCTGATTGAAATAACTGCTTTTTTTATCGATTCCTGACGTGCGGATAAGAGCTTGTCCTGAATCGGCAATGGTTCGGAAATGCTTTTCACTTTCTTTAAGAGCCGTTTCCACTTTTTTGCGCTCAGATAAATCGATGTCGACGCAATACAATTCCGATTCTTTTCCAGGTAACCTAATAATTGTGTGATTGGAATAAACCGGAACCAGCGATCCATCTTTCCGCTTCAGCAATATCTCGCCTGCCGGACGTCCCACGCCACTGAGCTGCATTTCCTTGATACCCGAAATAAATGTTTCTTTTAATTCCTCAGGAAAAATAAGATCGGCAATATTTTGTCCAAGGGCTTCACTACCGGTATAACCATAAAGTTCTTCGCTCGATTTGTTCCAGAAAGTAATAATACCATCAGCATTATAACTTTGCACGGCTATATTCGAAACGGTTTCCAGAAATTTACGAAAACGTTTGTCGCTTTCGCTAAATGCCTCTGCAGCCAGTTTATCAGCAACTTCATTCAGTTTGCGATAACTGATATCCATAGCATTTATATTGCAGTGGTGGTTTCCAGCAATAGCAATCCCTTCGAGAAGTATATATTTCGAGCCGGAACCTGATTGCATCAATTGCAATTCACAAACTTGTTTTTGACTGGTTTCGAATACATTTTTCAGGAAATCGTCAAATACAGATTGAGTATCCGTTGTAAGTAATGAGTTGAAACCGGTATTTATAATTTCATCAGCCGAGTGGCCTGTCATGCCTGCGCCGCTGCGGTTGGCAGCCAATATAACACCTTTATCGCTCAACGAAAAATAGCCAGTCGGCAACCTTTCAATAATTTCGGCATACAGGCTGGCATAATACTTTGCATCCTCCAGGGGTTCATCGTCCCAAAATTGTGATTCCTCTGATTTCATATTCTTACTCTTTTCATTCAAATGATATGTTGCACGGCTAGTGTAATACCTTATTATACTGTCTCACGATATAACAAAGATAGTTATAGCAGTAGTTATTGTAAACCGAAAGTAAGAAATAATTTTACAAAACTGCATATGACCTGAAAATCAGTAAAATAAGCAATATGGAACTTTGAGTTATTTGAGTACTTTTGAAGTAAAAATAGTATTCACTGCGCCTGTAGGTAGCGTTAGCATCAAGTTTTAAAAAAACGACTTACTACAATAAAAAGAATTGTCAAGCTACTGTTTTTATCTCTAATCATTTTGAACTCATGTGACGAAAATGAGAATACTATAACAGATAGTTGGGAAAGACATATTAGGAATCCGGTTTCCCGCGATACCGTGTTAAACGTGTCCTACGAGTATGAAATTGCAAGTGATGCACATGTTTTTTTTGATGAACATTCTTCACTAAAGATGATTTATACTGGCGAAATTGACGAAAAGGTTTCTATAAAACTTGCTACTGGCAGTTCCTGGAGTAATTGGACAAAAGAAAAAGACCTGCTTTACAAACCAAATGCAACAGGTTCGGACACATATAAAGAAACTCCATTCTACAGAAAATCAGCAAGCGGTAAACATCAAATCTATTACATTGGATATAATAATGAAGACACCTATGAAGCCCAGATATTTCTTGCCGAATCTGATTCTTTGACTGGTGAATATTACCAGTATCCACAGCCAATAGTACCGAAAGGAATGATTGCAGGTAAAAATGTTTATTGTATCACATCTCCAAGTATTTTAAATTATGAGGGCAATTTATACATTGTTTTTATTGGCTGGAATGCTCCTCCAAACGAAGTGACTGAGGTTTGGATTTTAGGTGCTAAATCAACTGACGAAGGACATAGCTGGAGCGATTTTCAATTAGTTGATACTAAAATTGGAATGGAAGGCCAGGTAACAAAGACTCCTGATGGAAACTTTGTAGCTGTGAGAACAGGAGAATACATGAATAAGGAAGCCATTTTTTACAGTACCTCAAGTCATCCTTTTGGACCATGGACTGAAAGTAAAGAACCAATTTTAATACAAGCCGGTGCCCCATATGAGAAAGATGAAATAATTGCCGCTCAAATAACTATTGATATAAATACTGGTAAACAATATTTATTTTATACTGGAGCTGATTATCAAAAAGGCTATTGGATTATGATGGCTACAAAAGAATAACCAAGGTTTGCTGAAAAATACATATATAATTTACATTCAACGTTTTAACAATTGATTTTATGGAAACAGGTGCAAGCGTTTTATACCACTCTGTCAAATTCTTTGCGCTTATGCTGAAATAGAATTTGAAATTCTGAAGGAATTTTATTTTAATAACTACCAGAGACACTGGTGGCAAAAGCCAAAACCATGAAGGGGTTCAATATCAGTATAATAAGACTATTCAACCCACTTCGGTGTTGATCTTAACTATCAAAAAACATTTTAACAAGCAGTAATCCGGATAAAACTTTAAAATTTACCTTGTTTTCATATTTCTTCAGATTACTATTTGAATTTCATCTGCATTACTATGCCTGTCAATTCCTATATCTTGCATTGAAACCGGATCTTCAACAGGTTCAAGATGAGTAAAAACCGTAACAGGAGCATCAAAGAGGTCGCGGATGTTTCTTTCAATCTTTTCGACCATGTCGTGACCTTCCTGGATAGTGAGCTTACCCGGTAAAAGTATATGGAGTGAGACAAACTTACGCTGACCGGCCTGCCTTGTCATCAGCGAATGATACTCAAGCTTTTGCTCTTTATAGAGATCAAGAATCGTCGTTATTTTTAATAGTTCCGATTCAGGAAGAGCAGAATCGAGCAAGCCATGTGCTGACCGTCGCATGAGCTGATACCCGGTCCATAAGATGTTTATTGCTACAGCAACGGCAACCAACCCGTCGAGAATCAGCAAACCTGTAAAATGTACCATACCAATACCTATCAAAACTCCTATTGAGGTATAAACATCCGTCATTAAATGCTTGCCATCCGCTTCGAGTGTGATAGAATAGTTTTTTCGCCCGTTTTTGATCAGAACCAGCCCTACAGCCAGGTTAATTGCCGAAGCTCCAATGGCTACAAGAAGTCCGATCCCTACATTTTCGATAGGCTGAGGGTGTAATATCCTTGGAACTGCCGACCATATAATGCTGAATGCAGCAAGCACAATTAATCCACCTTCGATAGCACTTGAAAAATATTCTGCTTTATGATGACCATAAGCATGTTCTTTATCAGCTGGTTTTTCAGCAAGGGTAATCATAAAGAGTGCTATAACAGCTGCAATAAGATTAACTACTGACTCGAGTGCATCCGAAAAAAGGCCGACTGATCCTGTTAGAAAATAGGCCAGCATCTTCAGCGTGATTGTAGCTACAGCAGCCGCAATAGCAAGGTATACAAATTTTTTCAGTGATTTGGTTTGCATATAAATGCCATAAATAAATTTTAATTTTCAAACTTACAACTATTTCAGGCTGGTTCACATAATATTGAAGTAAACATATCTCTTTCCATTCAAATATCGAAAATATAAGTTTCATCAGGCAAAGGCTGATAATGTGTGAGCAAAATTAAAGTTGCTTAAATTATACATAAATTTGATTCCAAATTAAACCCAAATTAATCAGCAAAAGGCGTTGGAAGATATGAATTCATATTTTAGTGAGGTTAACCCCGATTAAGTAAATCTTACACTGCTGTCAACACTCCGTTATTTTTTTTGTATTTAACACTAAGTCGCAAAGCAATATGGAGCTAATTAGCAGCAAATCAGGACACAAAGAGCTTATTTTTGTTGTTATAAAACATTAATTAAATTTACTTTATCGTATCAGCATTTTCTAATGCTTAATTTAGGCTAAAAGTTGACGGCACGCCAAAGCTGGATCACTCAGCAAAGCACGAAATCCCTCATTTTTTACTATGCCATTGAAAGCCCTGATTATGCGGAGCAGAAGGAGCATCACGAAAAATATTTGCCTTCACCTCATTTAAGCCTTGCATTAGCAGAAAAAAAAAGTAATTTTATCGGATGTTATACACTGAGGCAGAAACTATTTCGGAAGCCTTAATAATACCATGTAACTTAATGATAATCAATACACAAACTCAGCAACTGCGGTTGAACAAGTAGAACTCATTACAAATTCTGTTTATCTGATTAGTTTAATTTCAAACCAATGAAGATCGAAAACAAAACTATTCTACTGGTTGAAGACAATTCAAGCGATGTTGAATTGACCCGCAGAGCGTTATTGAAAGAACACATTACCAATGAAATAGTAGTAGCTGAAGATGGTCAGGAAGCACTAGATTATATGTTCGGTGAAGGTAATTACGAAGGACGTGATATTACACAACAACCTTCGCTGATACTTCTGGATATTAATCTTCCGATTGTTGACGGTCTGGAAGTACTCCGCCGTTTACGTGCTGATCCGCGTACGCACCGCCAGCTTATAGTAATACTTACATCTTCGAAAGAAGAGCAAGATCTTTTAAAAAGTTACGATTTGGGTGTTAACAGTTATATCCGTAAACCTGTTGATTTTAATCAGTTTGCCGAAGCTATTAAATACCTTGGAATATACTGGCTGGTAATTAATGAACCCCCACCTTCAAGATAATGCACCCATGGAAAAACCTTTACGAATACTGTTTGCCGAAGACAATAAGAGTGATGTCGAGATTGCTAAACGAATGATTACCAAAGCGGGGATCACTTTTATTGACAGGATTGTTGAATCAAAAGATGATTTTATTGACGCGCTATCGGAACTTAATCCCGATATTATCCTTTGCGATTATTCCATGCCCCGATTTGATGGTATGAGAGCTTTGCTTTTACGACAGGAACTTGCTCCGCTTATTCCGTTTATACTTGTTACAGGCTCAATAAATGAAGAGGTTGCCGTTGAATGCATGAAAGCAGGTGCCGATGACTATGTAATAAAACAAAATATTATCCGCCTGGTTCCTGCAATAAAAGCAGCCCTTTTAAAACAGGAAACTATTCGCTTGCGTAATGAAGCAGTAGCAGCCCTTCGTATCAGCGAGGAACGTTTTAAACAAATTGCCGAGCTTGCCGGCGAATTTATCTGGGAAGTAGATACAAATGGACTTTATACTTACGTAAACAAAATAAGCGAAGGAATTTTAGGCTATTCTGCTGATGAAATTGTTGGCAAAAAACATTTTTACGACTTTTATAATCCCGAAACCGGGGAAGCAAATAAAGAAAAAGCACTGCGAAATTTCAGTGAGAAAGCTGGCTTCAAAAATTTCGAAAACTCTTGTATTCATAAAGACGGGCATGTGGTAATCCTTTCTACCACAAGTATGCCGGTACTTGACCCCGACAGTAACCTTATCGGATATCGCGGAGTGGATACGGATATAACTGAACAGAAAAATGCTGTAAAAGCCCTCAGTGATAGTGAAGAACGCTTCCGAAATCTTTATTCAAATATGGGTGAAGGTGTCTGTCTTCAGAAACTGGTATTCGACTATGCAGGAAAAGCAGTTGATTACCGGATTATGAGCGTAAATCAGCAATATGAAAATATACTTGAGCTCAGGCAGCAAGATGTTATCGGCAAACTTGCCACCGAAATATACAACGCAGGATTTCCTCCTTATTTGTTTGAATATCATGAAGTTGTAGCCACAGGAATACCCTATACTTTTGAAACTTTTTTTGCTCCTGCGAACAAGTTTTTCAGGATATCAGTTTCGCCATGGGATAAGGATGGTTTTGCTACAATATTCACCAATATTACTAATCACGTTGAGTCCGAAGAAATTCTCAAAAAGGAACGCTTAACACTACGAACACTTATTGATCATATCCCCGACACTATTTATGTAAAAGATATCAAAGGCAGAAAAATCATTGCAAATCCTGCTGACCTCGAAGTAATTGGCGCTTCAACCGAAGCAGACGTAATAGGTAAAACCGACATGGATATATTTAACAATGAAACTGGCAATCGCGGATTTAACGACGACATTGAAATAGTAAAAACCGGACGTCCGGTGCTGAACCGCGAAGACAATTTTGTTGACCTAAAAGGGCAGCAACGCTGGTTTTTAACCACAAAAATTCCTTTAACTGATGAGCAGGGGAATGTAACCGGTTTGGTAGCAATAGGGCACGATATTACCAGCCGCAAACATTCGGAAGAACAAATACGACTCAAAGTTAAGGAACTGGCTGCTTCAAACGAAGAGCTTACACGTTTTAACCGCCTGGCAATAGGCAGAGAAATGCGTATGATTGAACTAAAACAACATTGTAACCGCCTGGCTGGTCAGTTAGGATTAGCGGCTCCTTATAATCTCGATTTTCTGAAACAGGATTTTAATTTTAAAGATGATAAAACCGAAATCATTATAAATTCCGAAAACAGAATAACTAACAATGAAAACAGGCCGGGGAAAGAATCCTCAAAATAAAAAATGCAGCTTCACTGCTATTTAACTCACAACAAACCAGTAAACTAATCTACAAACCGGTATTCCCTTATTAAACCGGCTCTTACTTTGTAAAGTGTTCATTCATGTCAAAGAATAATAAAGTTCAGGATAAAGAACAACTTCTGAAGGAGAATGAAGAGTTACGAATGCGCCTGGCCGATTCAATGGCAACGCTCAATGCAATCCGCAATATGCATGAGGATACACTTATTGCAAAAGGCACGAGTCCGGGCAACTTTCTCGCTACAGCTTTGAGCGAATCTTCCGCCCGTATATTTTTCGATAATTTAAATGAAAGTGTGCTTACGCTAACCCAACAGGGAAAAATCAAATACTGTAACAACCACTTTGCAATGCTGATGAATACTCCTGTTGAGCAAATAATAGGTTCGAATATCAGGTATTTTATTTTACCCGAATGGCAGAATAAATTTGAAAACTTACTGAACAACATTGCAAGAGCTGACAATAGTGAAAATATTACTTTTCAGCCCGAAGGAAGCAGGCAGCATATTCACCTGCATTTGTCACTTAGTCCATTATCAGAAACTGATAACACTAACGAAATAGGGCTAATTGCTATTGATGTTTCGCTATACAAAGTGTTTGAGGATGAACTGCGCGAAGCCAGAAGTACGCTCGAAAAAAGAGTTGCCGAAAGAACAGCCAACCTGGCACAAGCCAACAAAGAACTTGTTAAAGCACGTATTGCTACATTAAGTATGATGGGCGATACTGTGGAAGTAATGAATGAACTCGAAATTACTAACAGCAAGTTGCTTGCAGAAATTGGTGAACGCAAAAAATCAGAGGTAAAACTCGAACAGGCTAACAAACAGCTTCATGCTCTTACTTCGCGGATTGTAACTGTTCGTGAAGAAGAAAGGACAGCTCTGTCGCGCGAAATTCATGATGAACTCGGATCGGCACTTACAGGAGTAAAAATGGGTTTGATGCATATCAAACGTACGCTTCCGGGCGACGAAAGAAGCAAAGATTTTGCAAACATGCACGAGATATTGGCGTCCATGACTAACATTATAGATGGAACCATACGTATGGTGCGCAAAATTATTACCGATTTACGCCCCGAAATCCTGGATGAAGTAGGACTGGCAGAAGCATTGCAATGGTATGGCAGCGAGTTCAATAAACGAACCAGTATTTCTGTCGGCTTCACTATATATCCGAAGAGGTTTGATATAGATAAAAAACAAACCACTGAACTATTTCGTATCTTTCAGGAAATTTTAGCTAATGTTGCAAAGCACTCCGCTGCTTCGAAAGTGGTAGTTTTTCTGAAAAAAGAAAATGATCAAATCACACTCAGAGTTAAGGATGATGGAATTGGAATAAAAGATATTGATATGGTCAAGAAAAATTCATTCGGCATCATGGGCATCCGCGAAAGAGCAATACTTATGGCAGGTCATATGAACATCAAAGGTGCACCCGGGAAAGGCACCACGATTACAATTGAAGTTCCCGCAATGAAAACTGACGAATAAATTTTATACAAATTCAACTAAATTAACAAATTGCATTATGATCAAAATATTGATTGTTGATGATCATGCCATCGTACGCGAAGGACTCAGCCGGATTATAGGTACCGAAAGCGATATGGTTGTAGCCGGAATGGCAAAAGACGGAACCGAAGTTATCAGGCTGATGCTTGATAACGAAATAGACGTGGTAGTATTAGATATTTCGATGCCGGGAAAAAGCGGTCTCGACCTGATAAAAGATCTGAAACAAGTTCAGCCACTGGTTAAAATACTGATGCTTAGCATGTACCCTGAGGAACGGTTCGCTATGCGTTCAATCAAAGCGGGAGCTTCCGGCTATCTCACCAAGGAAATGGCTCCTGAAGAAATTGTTTCTGCTGTTCGTACTATTTATTCCGGACGAAAATATATAACTCCGGCTTTGGCTGATATGATTGCCGAAGAACTGCAAAATCCTACCGAAAAAGTTCCACACGAATTATTGTCCGATCGTGAATTTGAAGTCCTTTGCATGCTTGCCATAGGAAAACCGGTGGTTGAAATAGCAGCAACACTTTCGTTAAGCGAAAGTACTGTAAGCACATATCGTATGCGCATACTTCAGAAAATGAACCTTAAATCCAATTCCGATCTGATACATTACGGCATTGAACATGGTTTGGTTGAGTAATATGCCCAATAACTGACAACCATCAGATTTCCAAGTTTTTCCTTCAGAACAAGTGAGATTAAATTGTTCAGGATGCTGGTTTTACACTATTTGCAGCACTTTACAAAGCTGTTTCGCTACTCTTTATTTCATTTCAAAACAAACATTTCTAATGAAGTGCCCGTTAGTATTAACCTTACGTAAATTCGGGTGTTTCATTTTCTGACGAGGGCTGAATTTATGATTTTCAGGATATATTGACTCGTGAAATTTGTTTGCAGTTTTTGGTTTAAAATTTCCTTCGACAATTTTTGTACCCCTCTGTCCTTCGGACATCTCCCCTTGAAAAAAGGGGAGACCCTCCATTCAAACTCTTTAAACTGTATCGTCCTGAAAT
>Ga0136636_10000854_pt1 | contig 16927 bp, 16 predicted proteins | sample AntDrymUQ8522106_2_FD_104653 | JGI IMG/M metagenome (GOLD analysis project Ga0136636, IMG submission 104653) | Polar desert sand microbial communities from Dry Valleys, Antarctica - metaG UQ852 (21.06) | ecosystem: Environmental > Terrestrial > Soil > Desert | place: Antarctica: Dry Valley... | reverse complement strand
GGAGTTTTGATATACAGGCGCCTGCCTTGTCACCTGGAGACCCACGGTGCGAGGGAAGTGACCCTCGATACGCCAAACTCAACCCGGCACAAGTTCCCCTGACCGAGTCCCTGAAAGACACGGTGGCACGTGTCGAGCCGTTCTGGAATGAAGCACTGGCCCCAGCGCTGCGCAGGCACAAGCGTGTGCTGGTGGTTGCCCACAGCCATTCGATCCGGGCATTGGTCAAACACCTAGACGAGATCTCAGACGACGACATCGTTCGCTTGAATGTCCCCAACGGCATGCCGCTTGTCTATGAACTTGACGATTCCCTGAAACCGATTCGGCATTACCATCTGCGCTTTGTAGATGCCGCCGCTGAAACGGCCTCTGCTATCCAAACGCATGTCAATGCCTGATATTTCGCTCTGGCGGGAACACTGGCCATGCTTCGGGGTCGAAACACATCACATCAACTAGCTCATAAACTTTGGGAACACCATGGGTCATAAATTAAAAGTTGCCGGCTGGATCTCGGTCGGCGTGTTTGCCGGTGCGCTGACCACAGTGTCATTGCAGACGGTGGCGCGTGGGTCACTGGCGCCACTGCCACTGGAGGAGTTGCAGCAGCTCGCGGCCGTGTTCGGAATGGTCAAAAGCAACTATGTGGAGCCGGTGGATGAGAAAAAGCTCATCACCGACGCCATTGCCGGCATGGTGGCCGGCTTGGACCCGCACTCGGTCTATCTGGACAAAAAATCTTTGAAAGACTTCAATGAAGGCACTACCGGCAAATTTGTCGGCGTCGGCATCGAAATTTCCCAGGAAGACGGACTGATCAAGGTGGTGTCACCAATTGAGGACTCCCCGGCTTTTCGCGCTGGCCTCAAACCAAACGACCTGATCGTCAAGATTGACGACACACCGGTGAAGGGCATGTCGCTCAACGAAGGCGTCAAGCGCATGCGTGGCGAACCCGGCACCAAGGTGCTGCTGAGCATTTACCGCAAGGAAGAAAGCCGGACCTTCCCGGTGACCATCGTGCGCGAAGAAATCAAGACCCAAAGCGTCAAGTCCAAGGTGATCGAGCCCGGTTATGGCTGGATTCGCCTGAGCCAGTTCCAGGAGCGCACGGTGGCTGACTTTGCCCGCAAGATGGAAGACATGTACAAGCAGGAACCCAATCTGAAGGGTCTGGTGCTGGACTTGCGCAATGATCCGGGCGGTTACCTCGATGCCGCCGTGGCCATCTCGGCAGCATTTCTGCCAGAAAACGTCACCGTGGTGTCCGCCAACGGCCAATTGGCTGATAGTAAATTCACCTACAAGGCCGCGCCCCGCTATTACCAGCGCCGAGGTGGCCCTGACCCTTTGAAGCGCCTTGAAGAGGTGACGCGCGGCAACCTCAAGACCATCCCGCTGGTGGTGCTGGTCAATGAGGGTTCTGCCTCGGCCAGCGAGATCGTCGCCGGTGCCCTGCAAGACCACAAACGTGCCAAGGTGCTGGGCAATCAGACGTTCGGCAAAGGCTCGGTGCAGACAGCGGTCTGTCTGGACTCGGCCTTCCGCATGGACAACTGCCCGACCGCTGCCCTCAAGCTCACCACCAGCCGCTACTACACACCAAGTGGCAAATCGATCCAGGCCAAGGGCATCGTGCCCGACGTGATGGTCGATGAAACCGAGGAAGGCAATCTGTTTGCGGCCCTGCGCACTCGCGAGGCTGATTTGGAAAAACACCTTGGCAGCGGCCAAGGTGACGAGGTCAAGGACGCTGCACGCGAAAAATTACGTGAAGACGCGCGACTCAAGCTTGAGGAGGAAATGAAAAAACCGCCGGCAGAGCGCAAATTGCCAGAGTTTGGCACCGCCAAGGACTTTCCGTTGATGCAAGCCGTGAACCAGCTCAAGGGCCTGCCGGTGACGGTCAGCAAGACACTGGTGGAGCGCGCGGAAGAGAAAAAAGAGAACTGAGGATGGGCATGACCGATGATGACTTACTGCGTTATTCGCGCCACATCCTGCTCAATGAAGTGGGTGTGGAAGGTCAGGAACTCATCTCTGGCGCGCAGGCACTGATCATCGGCGCCGGCGGCCTGGGTTCACCGGTGGCGCTGTATCTGGGTTCAGCCGGTGTCGGGCATATCACCGTGGTTGACAATGACACCGTGGACTTGACCAATTTGCAGCGGCAAGTGGCACATACCGTCAAACGTGTGGGCAGTCCCAAGGTCAGCTCCATTCAAACCGCCATTGCTGAAATCAACCCCGGCGTGCAAGTGACCACGGTTCAAAAACGCGCCGATGCTGCGCTGCTGGATGTGTTGGTTGCGCAGGCTGATGTGGTGCTGGATTGCTGCGACAACTTCAGCACACGCCATGCCATCAACGTTGCGTGTGTGGCGCACAAAAAACCGCTTGTGTCTGGTGCGGCAATCCGCTTTGACGGTCAGGTTATTGTGTATGACTCGCGCGACGCGTTGTCTCCGTGTTATGCCTGCGTGTTTCCGCCAGAAGCCACCTTTGAAGAAACTCGCTGCGCCACCATGGGTGTGTTTGCACCGTTGGTGGGCATCATTGGCACGATTCAGGCTGCGGAAGCGCTCAAGCTGATCAGCGGTGCCGGCCGCCCCTTGACCGGGCGCCTGCTCATGCTGGATGGCCGTTCAATGGAATTCACCGAGATCAAGGTCGGCCGCAACACGCTCTGCACGGTGCGCGGCCAGCCCTTGATCTGATGTTGGGCTATGGTTTGGCCTGATTGCAGGGTCCGTGTCGCTTGCGAAAATCGCGTGGCAACTCAGGCTGGCTCACTGCAAACAGCCCCAGTCTGGCTTGCCGCGCCAAAGCCTCTTGAGCAGCGTAAGGGCCTGGGCTGTTGCGCCACCGATAAGACCAAGCATGCCCGGCACGCACCAACGTAGCCGCCACATCTTTTGAGCCGAGTTGAATCTGCGCCAGTCCGCGGCCATAGTCATCACGCGCACGCACCCGCACCTGAACCCGCTGTGCCAGCACCAGCGCACGCAAGGCTTGGCGAGCCGTGTCCCCACCCGTCTGGCAAATTTCCGGTGCGTCTATGCCCTGTAAACGCAATTTCCGGGTTGCCGAGCCGTCTTCGGGCTGAACCCACAGCGTGTCGCCATCCGTTACATACGTGACCCGCGCCATAAATACCTCGGTCGCAGCGACTGGTGTTGTCCCCATGAATAGAAGGACAAGCCATGGCAAATACCTGAGTGTCATTTTCAGCTCAATGCACCACATGCAACAAGAGCTTGAGTTGCGCCAACAAGCGGTCTCGCAAGGCATGCAGCTCACCCAGGCGCGTCAATGCCAGCTCATTGAAACCGAGTGCCCGCATGTCACACAATTCGTTGGCCAGCGCGTGAACCTGACGGTGCAATGCCTCGATCCCGGCAAAGGCAGCGCGCACGTCATTGCGCGTTCTCTCTGCACTGTGCAGCCACTGCCCAAAACGGCACAGTTGATGGTCCAGTGGCGGTGGCGCGTCAACCTGACCTTTCAGGTATTTGCCCATGGCAAGCACCCAGGCACGGTGCTCCACACCGGCAAACAACAGCGGCAAGAGCTCACGGGAAACCTGCGTCAAATTGCGCCAAACCGGGTCCGGGCGCCAGTGAGCGGCCCACTCCGGCATTTTCTCAGCAGGCATCGGGCGGGAAATACCATACCCTTGTGCCAGTTCACACCCCAACTGCAGCAGCATTTCGCCGTGCTCGATGGTTTCGACGCCTTCGGCGATCACTTGCAGTCGAAACGACACGCACAAACCCAACACGGCGTCCAAAATGGCCAAATCGTCTGGATCATCCAGCATGTCACGCACAAAAGTTTGGTCAATCTTGAGCTGCGTCACCGACAACCGCTTGAGGTAGGCAAGCGATGAATAACCGGTGCCAAAGTCATCCAGTGCAAACTTCACGCCCAATTGCCGAACCGACCCAATCACCTGTGACACCCGAGCCAGGTCTTCCAGTGCACTGGTTTCCAGAACCTCCAGTTCCAGGCAAGATGGACTGACCTGCGGGTTTGCCGCCAACAACGCGCGCAGGCGCAGGACAAAGTCCGCCTGCTGTAATTGACGTGCCGCCACGTTGACGCTGACCGGCAGATCCAGTCCGACCTGGTGCCACTTCTGCATTTGCGAAAGTGCCGTGCTGATTACCCATTCGCCAACGTCAACTGCCAGCGCATGATTTTCAATCAAGGGTAAAAATTCTATCGGAGGAAGCAAACCGCGCTGCGGGTGTTGCCAGCGGATCAGCGCTTCAGCGCCAACAATTTCACCGCTGCGCATGTTCACCTTGGGCTGGTAATACAGCACAAACTCCTCATTCACCAGCGCCTGACGAATGCGCTCCAGATTCTCGTGCTGGCCACGCACGGTTCGGTCCAACTCGGCATCAAACACTTGGTAGCGGTTTTTGCCGGCCAATTTGGCCTGGTACATGGCCTGGTCAGCCTGGCGCAGCAACTGGTCTGCGTCCACGGGGTCGGTTTGGGGGTAGAAAGTGACACCCACGCTGGCCGACACCTGCAACATGACATCGCCAAATTGCAGGGGCTGTGCGGCGGCCTCAATCAGCCGGCTCAGTGTGGGCAAACTGGCTTCAATGTCTTCCAGGTCGACCAGCACCGCCACAAATTCGTCACCACCCAGCCGTGCCAGCGAATCGCCATCACGCAGACTATGTCTCATGCGCGCTGCCAGGCTAACCAGCAACTGATCACCCGCCTCATGTCCATGGGTGTCATTCACCACTTTGAAACCGTCAAGATCCAGAAAAGCCACAGCCAGGCGCTGACCACGCCGCACCGCCTGCGTCATGCCCTGGCGAAGGCGATCCGCCAGAAGGGTCCGGTTTGGCAGGTGCGTCAGGGCGTCAAAATGGGCAATGTGCTCCAGCGCCTGTTGGTGAGTCTTGATCTGTGTGATGTCGGAAAACAAGGCCACATAATTGCGTGTTGCACCTTGCTCGTCGCGCACCGCACTGATGTTGAGCATCTCGGCATACACCTCGCCAGTTTTTCGACGATTCCATATTTCACCGTACCAATGCCCCTTGTCAAGCAAGCTGCGCCACAACTCGGTGTAAAACTCCTTGCCCTGTCGCCCCGAACTCAGGACGCGAGGGTTTTTCCCCAGCACCTCGTCGCGGCTAAAGCCGGTGATGTGGGTGAAGGCGGCATTGACATCAATAATTTTGCCGTCCGGGGCTGTGATGGTGATGCCCTCGCGCGAATTACCAAACACGCTGGCCGCCAGCTGCAGCTTTTCTTCGGCCAACTTGCGGTCCGTGATGTCGCTGAAACTACCCACCACACGCACTGGCTGACCCTGGCTGTTGCGCTCTGACACGCGGCCCCGGTCTTGCACCCAGATGTAGCCACCGCTTTTAAGGCGCAGGCGATGTTCCGAGTAATAGTGCTCACTGTGCCCCTGGAGCAACGCCTCCAGCTGTTGCCAGACCCGGGCCTTGTCGTCAGGGTGAATCAGCAGAGCGAACGCCTCCACGCTGTCATCATCCGTCCCGCGCTCCAGTCCCAGCGTTTCATACCAACGCTGGTTGTGAATTACCTCGTTGCTGGGCACATGCCAGTCCCAGATGCCTTCGCGCGTAGCGTCCAGCACCGCCTGCAGGCGCAGCTCGCTCTCGGTCACCTTCTGCTGGTTTTCAAGAATTTCGGTTATGTCCTGCGCAATGATCAAAATCTGGTTGTTGCCGTGTGCGTCCTTGAACGGTTTCTTGATGGATCGATAGTGGCGGATGGCACCGCTTTGGGCATCACGACTGTCCTCAAAGACAGTTTCGGACTGCCCCCTGGCCATGATGCCCAGCACATTGGCTCGAAACGCGTCAGCCATTTCAGGCGGCACGCCAAAGTCGCCATCATGTTTGCCCACCATCGCTTCAGGAGTGGCGCCGTACAGTTTGGCGACTGCCGCATTGCCAAGCAAAATATTGCCCTGTGCATCTTTCAGCACCACAGGGTCAGGGATGCCATCAATCACACTGCGCAGCAAGGTTTCACTTCGCAGAAGGGACTGGTCGGCCTGCCTGAGTGCCGTGATGTCGCGGCTGATGCCTAACAGGCCTATCACCTTGCCTTCTCCGTCCAGCAGTGGCCATTTGTTGGTGCTGACCCAGCCCGCCTTGCCGTCTTGGTTATAAAAGGGGTTGATTTTGTTCAGCAGCGGCATGCCTTCACGCAAAATCGACACTTCTTCCTCACCGTAAATCTGCGCAAGCTCAGACGGGAACACCTCCAGATCGTGTTTGCCCAGCATGTCCCGCCAACTCGCGTGGCCAGTGATGTCGGCCAGCGTCTGGCTACAAAAGAGAAAACGGCTGCGCGCATCCTTGAAATAAACAAAATCACCGGTGTTTTCAAGGAAACTCACAAAATGACGGTTCAGCTCACTGACCTTTTCCTCTAGAACCTTTCTCTCGATGATGTCGTACAAGGTGACAAAGTGCATGCGCTCACGCGCAAGCAGGTTGCGAATGCGCTGGCACGCAATGTCCACCGGCACCGTTTGGGTGATGACATCCGACACACCCAGCATCAGACCCTGCAGTTCTGTCCCGCTGTCGCCTGGCCCGATCATGAGCATAAGCGGAACCTGTGCCAGTGTGGGCGCCGCCCTGAGGCGTTGGCAGATGTCCAGCCCATGAGTGCCGGACAACACCGCTTCCACCAGGATCAAGTCAGGCGGTGGATGGCTCGCCACCATCTGGTTGAGGGTGGCCGAGGAGGCAGTCTGCAGGTCAAATTCTGCCGCCAGTGCGGCCCTCAATACGGGTAGGCTGGCAGGGGCATCGTCAATGGCCAAAATGAAGGGTCGTTGCGGTGTCATGTGCATCCAGATTCTGGGTGTCAGCCGGTCAAGGCCATTTATATCAGGGTGTCATCACAAGCAAATCAGTGCACGCCCGAACGGGCATCGCTGGACAGGTCCGTCCCGACTGAGGCAACTCCCGCGGCCCACTCGTTTGCGAATGACCCGCATTCTGCTTTATTTTGGCCGAATGCGCTCAACCCACCTTTTCCAGACATGACAGAGCCTGGGCCTCATTGATATACTGCTTTCAACGCAGGGACAGGTCACAAGAATTTCCATTTGCTCAAGCCCCAATATGACCATTCGCTGGATAGATGCCTACAAGATAGGCCATGAACAAATCGATGCCGAGCATCAGGAGTTGTTCAAACTAGTCAACCAATTCCTTCTTGCCAACGACAAAGGCAGCCTGACGTTAAGTGCTATGGGTATGTTCAAGTACACCCGCGAACATTTCACGCATGAAGAAGATTTGATGCACGATCTTGGTTACCCAAGCATCCGTGATCACGTCGGGCAACACAATGACCTGCTGTCAAGACTCAACGGCATTGCGGAAAACATTGCCAACGACACACTTAACAAGCCCGATCTGGAGTCATTTCTTTCACACTGGTTGCTCAACCACATCGGCTCGGCAGACGCCGAACTTGCGGGTTACATCCGTTTGCAGGCAACGTGAACAGTTTGTCTGCCGTAGCTTGCGTCGGCGCGTGATCAAAAGGCATGTACCGGTTTGTTGCCGTAAACCAGCTGTTTTCAGGTATAGCCAGGACGCCAATCTGTTAGACTAAATTTTTAAAAAAACTAATCCCCACCTTGCCTTGACTGCCAAGCCTTCATCCTCTTTGGTCGATCTGCGTCAACTGCAACTTGACGATGCGCGTGCACTGTTGGAGCATGGGGAATACGTGTTGCCTGATCCAGATGCCAATGCCCGGCTTTTCCTGCAAAGCCTGATTGACAAGTTATGTGAGCTGTCATTAAAAGACCCCCTCACCGGATTGTCTAACCGGCGCTACTTTCAAAATGTGTTGGCACGTGAAATTGACGTGGTGGCCCGCTCCGGCGAACCAGCCTTGCTTTTGATGCTTGACATTGATCACTTCAAGAGTGTCAACGACCGCTACGGTCATCCGGCAGGCGACGCGGTGCTGCAAAAAGTTGCCCGCGCATTAACTTCATGTGTCAGACCAATGGACACCGTGGCCAGGTTTGGGGGTGAAGAATTTGTCATCATCCTGCCCAGTTGTCAAGGACACTATGGTCAGCAAGTTGCCGAGCGGCTTCGTGAAGCGGTGGGAAACCAAAGTGTCACCCTGTCCCCTGGCACGGTGATTCAGGTCACCATCAGCATTGGTGGCGCTTACGCGCCGCGCTGGGTGCGTTCGACTGCCGAGCTTTGGCTGGATCGGGCGGACCTTGAGCTGTACCGTGCCAAGTCAGAGGGACGCAACCGGGTATGCATTGAACCGCAGGCGGTTCTTTCAGTCAGTGCTGAAGAAAAACACTTGTTGTTCGGGCCACTTTCATTAGGTGATCCGGCCTGGATCGAAAGCATGGTCAATGATGGTTCTGTCGGGTCTTCAGGCAGTGTAAATAACAGAATGAACTGAAATGAGCGACGTGAGCACACCTCCCACCGAAGAAAAGGCCACGAGTCCGGTACCCCTGAAGCCGCTCGGGAAAGTGTTGGCCGTCACCAGCGGCAAAGGCGGTGTCGGCAAAACCTTTGTCTCGGCCAATCTGGCGGCAGCGCTGGCCAAACGCGGTCAAAAGGTCTTGGTGCTGGACGCCGACCTAGGGTTGGCCAACCTGGACGTGGTGTTGAATCTGTACCCAAAGGTCACCTTGCATGACGTGTTCACTGGCAAAGCCAAACTTGAAGAGGCCATCGTGCGTGCGCCCGGTGGCTTTTCGGTGTTGCTGGCAGGCTCAGGCATGGTGGAGTATTCACGTCTGACGCCTAATGTGCGCGAGGATTTTTTACGCATCATGGCCGGCCTACTGCCGCACTATGACATCGTGCTGCTGGATACCGGCGCAGGCATTTCAGATGTGGTGTTGTTTGCCGTGTCCCTGGCCTCCGAGGTGCTGGTGGTGGCTACACCAGAGCCCACTTCGCTCACAGACGCCTACGCCACCATCAAGGTGCTTGTGGGTGAGCAAAAACGCAAAATCATTCGGACCGTCATCAACCAGACGGCACGCATGGGTGACGGCCGAGCCATCACCACCCAGTTGCAACAGGTGCTGGACCGTTTTGTGGTGGCAAAACCGGGTGAAAACGTGCGGCTTATCCACATGGGTGATATCCCTGCCGACCCGTCGGTGCGCCAAGCTGTCATGAAGCGCCAGCTTTTGATCCAGACGATGCCGGGCTGCCCGGCTGCACTGGCCATCTCGCAACTGGCTGGCAAACTGGAAGACAGCCTGATCACCCGGCAAAAATAAAGCTGCGGCAATCTCAGGCGGTAATGATCCAACCCTCCAATGGGTCCATGGTGTCAGGCAAACCGTACATTTCATCGCCCGCCAGGTAACGGGTTTGCGCCCAGCCCGCTTGCATCAGGCATAACACGGCGTCTAGCGCATCACCGCGCGCATCGTCCGCCAAAGCGTCCCGCTGTGCGTGTGAGAGCTTCAATCGCAAACCAAGCCGTGTGCGGCCTTGCTCCAGGGCGGTGATCAAGTCTTTACGGGCGATCAACCGCTCGGGTGTCTGACGCTTTTTGTCATCGGCTTTGTAACTTCGTTGACCAAGGACCTCTCTGGCCAGTAGCCCCGGGTAGCCCTCTAAGGCAACTTTCAGACAACCACTGCCCTCCCCGATAGCCACGTTGCAAGGGGTGTGCAAACCAGGCAAGGTGACGCGCGCATGGAGCAGCAGCGGCACACCCGCATGCAGCATGAAAGCCACCGGCGGGTTGACCCATTTCATGCTGGGACTCGACCCCGCAGGGTGGTCTGTGGCGCGATGCGCAAATTTACCTCCAGCCGGGCGAGCGTTGCAAAACGCCGAAAATTCGGTGCGAATCTGCCCCCGGCTCAAGGCAGCATAGTGCGCGATGCAGCCTGCCCAATCCATGGGCCATCCCAGCGATTGCACCAACTCCCGTGGCAGCCCGAACGGCAGGTCAAAGGCGCCGACCCATGAAGCTGGACACTCAAGCCGATCTGCAAACGCCGAAAGAGAGATGAATCGCTCCAGATGTGACAGCTTGACACACCCGCCATTCAATTCTCCAAACGCCAACACGATGGTTTTTTTGGCATTCGGTGCGCTGGAAAAATCGCATCCAACCAATGACGTGGACCGGCCAACCGGTACAGCCACGTGCGTCACGCGCTTTCACCATATGGGTGGCATCGCAGGATTTGAACTGACTCAGGCGCGGCCAATGATGGAGGCCGTGGCCATCAGTTCTTCCAGCAGGGCAAGTGACACCTGGCCCGACACGGAATACGGGTCAAGTTCGGACTTTTCTGCGTATTTCAGCAAAATCGAAGCGTTGATGCGCGTCATGTTGACTTCGCCCATGGTCCAGCCGGCAAAACGGCGCTCCGAGATTTCCTCGTAGTGCAGCAGCACCACATCTTTATGGCGCACATCGCGTTGAATGTGCCCATAGAGTTCACTGATGGCCATGCGGCCACCTTCAATGGCCTGTAGGAAAATGCCACCGCCGTAACACAAGACGCCCGTCACGCCAGTGCTTGGGTTGTGGTCTCGAGACTGGTGCAAGATGGATTCAATGGCCTCGGGGCGGGCGTCCACCGCCCGGCTGGCATAAAGCAAACGAACCAACATGGTTAACCTTTCTGGGGAATGAGTGACAAAAATTCGCGCCGCAAGTTTGGATCTTTTAGAAAACTGCCGCGCATCACCGAATTGATCATTTTGCTGTCGACGTCCTTGACGCCGCGCCAGCTCATGCAAAAGTGGCTGGCCTCCATCACAATGGCCAAACCGTCCGGCTGGGTTTTTTGCTGAATCAGATCCGCCAGTTGCACCACCGCCTCTTCCTGAATTTGTGGACGACCCATGACCCATTCAGCAAGCCGCGCGTATTTGGATAAACCAATCACATTGGTGTGTTCATTGGGCAGCACACCAATCCAGATCTTGCCCATGATGGGGCAAAAATGGTGGCTGCAGGCGCTGCGCACCGTGATCGGACCAACAATCATCAGCTCGTTTAGATGCTCGGCGTTGGGAAATTCGGTGATGGCAGGGGCGTGCACATACCGCCCCTGAAACACCTCTTTAAGGTACATCTTGGCCACACGCCGTGCCGTGTCATCGGTGTTGTGGTCATGCTCAGTGTCGATCACCAGACTGCTCAACACGCCTTTCATTTTTTCTTCAACTTCGTCAAGCAACTTGTCGAGTTCGCCCGGTTGAATGAAATCTGCAATGTTGTCATTGGCGTTGAAGCGCTTGCGCGCCGCCTTGACGCGCTCACGGATCTTGACTGACACCGGCGTGCCTTCGTCTTGTTCTGAAGGGTTCATGGTAGAGATTTAAGAATAATCAGAAGCCAATCCTATCAGTGTTTGATTAATAAGGTTATTGATCCTAGGCCCTTATAAACAAAGCACCCATTGCTATATTTTCAATAACGCTTTCCATTCAGAAACAGCAGCACCCGAATCAATAGATAGGCTGCTGCATCAAACAGACGCATTCGATAGCCGCGCTTGGCCAGTTGAGTCGCGTCGACACGTTGCGCATGGCCGTCAATGGCTTCCTCGAGACGCTGCTGCAATGTTCGCGCAAAAGGCTCGTCGACCACCACCACGTTGGCTTCGCGCGCCAGCAACAAACTCAATGGATCGATGTTGGAAGAACCCACAGTGGCCCAACGACCATCGATCACAGCCACCTTGGCATGCAAAAAGCTTGGTGCATATTCATAAATCTCGATGCCTGCCGCGAGCAGGGGGGCATACAGCGCATAGGTTGCGTGGTACTGCATGAAATACTCATAGCGCCCTTGCAAGAGCAAGCGCACGCGCACGCCCCGGCGGGCCGCATGGATCAGACTCTGGCGGATTTTTCGGCCCGGCAAAAAGTAAGCATTGGCCAGGATGATGTCTTGCTGCGCCTCCCCCAGCGCGTGACGATAGGCGCGCTCAATGCGCCGGCGAAAACGCAGGTTGTCGCGCAACACCAGTTCAGCCAACGCACCACCAGTTACGACCTGATCCCGGTCAGCCGGGCGCTTTTCCCGAACCGAATGCTGCAAGGCTTGCCAAGCACCTGCCCAATCAACCTGCCGGGCACGTTGCGCGGCCTTCATGCGCCACCAAAGTTGGCTCATGGCTTCATGCACTTCTTGCACCAATGGACCTGTGACACGCACGGAAAAATCAAAACGAGGCGCGTTCAGCATCCCATGATTGGGGTCAAACCAGTCATCCAGCACATTGATGCCGCCACAAAAGGCCACCTGGCCATCTACCACGCACAGCTTGCGGTGCAGGCGCCGCCAACGACTGGGCACCAGCAGTCCAAGGCGACCCAAAGGCGCAAATATCCGCCATTGCACCCCCGCTGCAGTCAATCGCTGAGGCCAGGGCGCAGGCAATTCTGGGGTCCCGACCCCGTCCATCACCAGAAACACCGCCACCCCGCGCAAGGCGGCGCGCTCCAGCGCCTGCACGACCAACTCGCCGCTACCTTGAACGTTAAAAATATAGGTTTCCAGCCGAACCTCTGAGAAACTGGCGTCCACCGCCTGCACCAGTTCGGCAAAAAAAGCCTTTGCGCCCTGCAACAACTTCAAGTGATGATTGCCCTGGCGTGGTGACAGCGCCATGTCTTTACTCTGCCAGAGTGAATTCAGCAATCAATGGCAGATGGTCTGACATGCGCCACCAGATGCGGCCACGTGGCACTGTCAGACCTACCGGCTTGAGACCGCGGGCAAAGACGTGGTCAAGCTGGGCCAGCGGCATGCGTGAGGGAAAGGTTGGCTGCGGCACGCCCCATGCCAGCAAACCAGACTGCCCCAAGGCCTGCTGCACGGTTTGGCCCCAATCATTGAAGTCACCCGCCACCAACAGCGGTAAACCTGGCGGAATCTCGCGCTGGATAAAACGCTGCAACTGCGCCACCTGGCGCACACGGCTGGCCTTGACCAGCCCTAAATGCACCACCAACACATGGACCGACCGCCCATGGACTTCCAGCGTGACATGCAAAAAGCCCCGCTGTTCCAGACGGTGGTCAGACATGTCTTCATGCTGGTGTGACAACACCGGCCAGCGCGACAGCAGCGCATTGCCATGCTCGCCATCGCGCGTGATGGCGTTCGTGCGGTAGACCGCCTCATAACCTTGTGGTGCCAGAAAGTCGGCCTGCCCAAGGTCTGGCCAATGGGCAAAACGTTTGGCCTCGCGGCGGTTACTGTGCCGCACCTCTTGCAGGCACACCACATCGGCGTCGAGTGATTCAACGGCCAATGCCAGGTTATGAATCTCCAGTCGACGCATCGGGCCCAGGCCCTGCACGCCTTTGTGGATGTTGTAGGTGGCAATACGAACCGTGTTCACACTGCACCTCCTGATGCAGCAAAGCGCGGCACCATCAGGCACGCTTCGGCGTTGGATGGCGAAAAACACATGTGCGCCGCCTCCCTGTAAGGCAGCCATTGGCTGGCCGAGTGCTCTTTGGGACTGATCCTGATGGGCGTGCCGTGAGGTACCTGCAAGCCAAACAGGTGCTCGGTGTTGAACTGCACACTTGGCGCGTAGCGGTGGCGCCAGCGCGGATAGATCTCGTACACATTCTCCAACGCCCAATCCTGCAATTGGTCAGCCAACATCGCGCCAACCCTGCAGTCAATGCCGGTTTCTTCAAACACTTCGCGGCGTGCCGTCTGCTCATATGTTTCTTGCAAATCATCTTGGCTGCCGGTGACCGACTGCCAGAAGTCATCGGTATCCGCCCGCTTGATCAGCAACACCTCCAACGCCTTCGTGTAAATCACAACCAACACCGACTGCGGGATTTTGAAGGGACGAGACAATTCAGACATGGGAGGTGATCGCACCACGAACAGTTGCTGTGACGCTTGCACGTTTGCTGCGCGGCATCTGGTTTGATTGGTGCGATTGGTATTGCGAATTCACAGACGCATCATACTGAGCCATCACATATTTACCGGCCAAGCTACCAGCCGAAAGCAAAAAGGGTGCGTGTGACCGCACCCTTTTTGATCTTTGTGAAATACACAGGAGGTCAGAATCAACCCGCCTTGACGGCCTCGGGGGTGCGCAAACGAATGTGCAGCTCGCGCAGTTGTTTTTCGTCCACCGGTGACGGAGCCTGCGTCAGCAGACACTGGGCACGCTGGGTTTTGGGGAAAGCGATCACGTCGCGGATCGACTCGGCACCGGTCATCATCGTCACTATACGGTCAAGACCAAAGGCCAGGCCACCGTGCGGCGGTGCGCCGTATTGGAGGGCATCCAACAGGAAACCAAATTTGAGTTGCGCTTCTTCCGGTGTGATCTTGAGCGCATCAAACACTTTTTTCTGCACTTCGGCCTTGTGGATCCGCACCGAACCACCGCCCATTTCCCAGCCGTTCAGCACCATGTCATAGCCCTTGGAGATACATTTCTCTGGCGCAGTCACCATGTAATCTTCATGGCCATCCTTGGGAGCCGTGAACGGGTGGTGCACCGCCATCCAGCGATCGGACTCTTCGTCGTGTTCAAACATCGGGAAGTCCACCACCCACAGGGGCGCCCAACGGTCTTCAAACAGTCCGTTCTTCTTGCCAAAGGCACTGTGGCCGATCTTGATGCGCAGCGCGCCAATCGCATCGTTGACAATTTTTTCTTTGTCGGCACCAAAAAACAGTAAGTCGCCATTTTGTGCACCCGTGCGCTTGAGGGTTTCAGCCAGCGCCGCGTCATGAAGGTTCTTCACCACCGGGCTTTGCAGACCGTCGCGGCCTTTACTCACGTCATTGACCTTGATCCAGGCCAGGCCCTTGGCACCGTAAATCTTGACGAATTCACCGTAGTTGTCAATTTCACTGCGGGTGATTTCTGCGCCACCTGGCACACGCAACGCCACAACACGTCCGCCTTTGGTCGTTGCAGGGGTAGAAAACACCTTGAAATCCACATCGGCCATCACGTCAGTGAGTTCGGTGAATTCAAGCTTGACGCGCAGGTCAGGCTTGTCAGAGCCATAAAGACGCGCAGCTTCCTGGTAGGTCATGACGGGGAACTCGCCCAGGTCCACACCCAACGTGTTCTGGAACACAGTCTTGATCATGCCCTGGAACATGTCACGAATTTCCTCTTCATCCATGAATGAGGTTTCAATATCGATCTGGGTAAATTCCGGCTGACGGTCGGCACGCAAGTCTTCGTCTCGGAAGCATTTGGTGATCTGGTAATAACGGTCAAATCCGGCGACCATCAGCAACTGCTTGAACAGCTGAGGGCTTTGCGGCAAGGCGAAAAAATGGCCATCGTGGACACGGCTGGGCACCAGGTAATCCCGGGCACCTTCGGGCGTGCTTTTCGTCAGCATGGGGGTTTCAATGTCAACAAACCCGTTGCTGTCAAGAAACTTGCGAACTTCCATGGCCACGCGGTAACGCAGCATCAGGTTGTTTTGCATGTAAGGGCGGCGCAAGTCCAACACCCGATGGGTCAGGCGCGTGGTCTCGCTCAAGTTTTCTTCGTCTAACTGGAAGGGGGGCGTCACAGATGGGTTCAACACCGTGAGCTCATGGCAAAGCACTTCAATCTTGCCGCTTTTCAAATTGTCATTCACGGTGCCATCGGGGCGCGCGCGTACCAGCCCCTTGACCTGAATACAAAACTCATTGCGCAGGACTTCTGCCACCCCAAACATGTTGGCACGGTCTGGGTCACACACCACTTGCACGTAGCCTTCGCGGTCGCGCACGTCAACAAAAATCACGCCACCGTGATCGCGTCGGCGATTGACCCAACCGCACAGTGTCACTGCCTGACCAATCAGGGCTTCGGTCACCAAACCACAATAATGAGAACGCATCGCCATAAAACTGCTTTCAGTGGCCACCCAAAATAGGTGGCAGGGTTGTCAAAAAATTAATGGGGCAAGTGGCCGTTCAGGGAGGCAGGCGCCACTGAGCCCATCGAAATCACATAGGTAAGTGCTTCGTCCACACTCATCTTGAGCACAATCACATCACTGCGTGGCAACATGAGAAAAAACCCGCTGGTGGGGTTGGGTGTGGTCGGCACGTATACGCTGACAAAATCAGGGCCCAGATGCTGACCCACTTCACCACCCGGGGTGCCGGTCTGAAAGGCAATCGTCCAGGCACCCGCGCGCGGGTACTGCACCAGCAAGGCCGTGCGAAAGGCGTTGCCATTGCTCGAAAACAGCGTGTCTGACACCTTTTTGACACTGTTATAAATTGACTTGAAAACCGGAATTCGGGTCAACAACCGATCCCACTGCAGCAGCCACCAACGTCCTGCCACGTTGGAAACCAAGGCGCCTGTGATTAACAAGCCGCCAAACACCAACACCACACCCAAGCCCGGCATGTGCTTGAAGCGCTCAAGCAAATCCGAGATGGAGTCAGACATCACCGCCTGCAGGCCTGTGAGCAGCCCAATGAAAATGCCGTCCAACAAACTTACTAACCACAAAAGCACCCAGATGGTGATGGCCAAGGGCAACCAGACCAGCAGACCGGTCAGAAGGTATTTTTTAAACGGCACGGTAACTTTCGAAAATAGGTCAGTGGCAGGCACAGCCCGTGCTGCATCCCCCAGTGGGCGCCGCCGCCGCAGGGACATCGGTCTTTGCCACCGCTGGTGTGCTGGCAGGGGTCTCAGTTGCGGCAACCGCTGGCTCTGCGGCTGCTGCGGCACCACTGCCACCCTTGAAATCGGTGGCATACCAACCCGAGCCTTTGAGCTGAAAACCCGCAGCAGTGAGCTGTTTGTCGAACGTGGCCGCGCCGCAGGTCGGGCAATCGGTCAGCACCGGGTCAGAGATTTTCTGCAACACGTCCTTGGCGAACCCGCAGGCGTTGCATTTGTAGGCAT
>Ga0136636_10000852_pt1 | contig 16932 bp, 13 predicted proteins | sample AntDrymUQ8522106_2_FD_104653 | JGI IMG/M metagenome (GOLD analysis project Ga0136636, IMG submission 104653) | Polar desert sand microbial communities from Dry Valleys, Antarctica - metaG UQ852 (21.06) | ecosystem: Environmental > Terrestrial > Soil > Desert | place: Antarctica: Dry Valley... | reverse complement strand
TTCCTCGTCGGACCACAGCTCCCCATCACTCTCGTCGCACCTCACGCTGGAGCCGAATCCGGTTCGTCGTCAACCCGTGAACGCAGCGCCCCACCGGAGTTGCGCAAACGTGTCGGACCGCTCATCGGGCACAACGAAAGCTTGCCCGTCTGCCTCGACGCGAAGTCGCTGTGGGAAGGCGTGCTCCTGTTCGGTGCGGCAGGTTCCGGTAAGTCCCAACTCGTGCAAGCACTGTACGGATGGAACTCCTTCGACAAGGTGCGACCCTCCGGCCTTCCCGGCGCGCCCGGCGCGCGCAACGCCATGATTGCTTTCGAGTCGAAAGGCGACGGCGCGTACGCGTATGAGGAGTGGTCAAAGCTCGCTGGCGACCAAGCTCTGCTCATCGAGTTTGGCGACCCGAGCACCTGGGGTATCGACATCCTCTCGTTCCCCGGAACCATCCAAGAACAAGCCCGCCAGATTGTCTCCATGATGAAGTACGCGTTCTCCGACGGCTCCATCATGGAAGCGTCGTTCGACACTCTCGGCATGGTGTTCGGTGGCGCCCTCATCACCGACACGGCCATCACCTCACAGGTCGAAGGTCTCGTGCAGGGTGCGTCACCTTTCTACTACGCGTCGGTTCTTCTCGGTCAGCGAGGTGAGGAACTCAGCGTGCAGCTCGCCGCCGAGATTCGCTCGCAAGCGGTGACCCGCGGTCACGAACCCGGCCACGAATGGCGCGAAGCCGCCGACGGTCTCCTCCCCCTGTACGGCGACGGTGTGACATCCAGCCAACGCAAGAACTTGCTCCAAGCACCTCGAAACAAAGTGTCCGCGCTCCTCGCCGCCGAGCAGTGGTGGGCGCGCCCGAAAGACCGCGTCGTCACCTGGGAGCAGATTCTCCAGCACCACGGTTCCGTCATCGTGAACACCGGGTCGAGCCGCAATGGCATGCTCGCCGATGATGAACTCAGCGGCCAAGTCAGCTCCATGCTCATGTACTCCCTCTACATGGCCATCCGCCGGAACTGCTCCGGCTGGCAAGCCGAGAACCGCTACGTCAACATCTTCTCCGACGAGCTGAAACTTCTCGCCGGAACCAGCGGCTCCGTCATCACCTGGCTTCGCGAGCAGGGACGTTCATATGGTGTGCGCCAAACGTACGCCACTCAGTACCCCGAACAGCTCGCTAATGAAGTGCGCGACTCGGTCATGAACTTCAAGACCATCATCGCGTTCACTCAGTCGTCCGCCTCCGTCATCCGCAACCTCATCGACGACTTCTCGATGGACGGAAGCACCTGGGAATCCTCCGACCTCGCCACGCTGCCACAGTACAACGCCATCGTGCGCACCGTCGCCGATGGTGTGCGCGCACCCGTGTTCACGTTGTCCATCGACGACTGGTGGAGCAGGCGCCACGAGTACGCCGCGCTGCAAGGGTACGTGCTCGACGGCTCGCCCACGGCCGCGCCCGTCGAGCAGCCGGTCTACGAAGCACCGGTTTACGAAGAACCGGTCTACGAGGCACCGGCCCCCGTCGAATACGACACCACTATCCAGCCCGGCTTCGCCCGGCCACAACAGTAGCCATGCTGTTCTCTGACCTCAGTTCGGCAATCCCGGACCATCCGCTACGGCTCGCCGAGCGCGCCATCGACCCATACTGGGATGACATCTGGGCGTCCGGCGGTTCCGCGTCGTGGCTGAACACTGACCAAGCCGCGAGCCAGACCGCAGCCGGACTTGGCCGGTTGCCCGCGCGTCTGAACATGGACGAGAAGGAAGCATGGGCTGACCTCATCGACCCGAAGTCCTACCAGCGCCAAGCGAAGCTCAACGTCCTCGGCGCGCTCGACCACTGGCGCACACTCACCGCCGAGCAGCTCGCGTTGTTCGCCGACGCACCGAAGATTGCTAACGGCCACTCGCGCATCATGAAGCAGATGTTCGCCAGCGGGATGTCCGATGTCGGCATCTTCAACAACGGACTCATCTCCTCGCGCAGCGCAGAAATCGGAACCCTCTACCGGCCCGCAGGCACGAACCTGTTCGAGCGCAAACTCGCGCCCACCCTCACTTACCAGGAATGGTTGAGCGTCACCGGCGGCCTCCCGTTCGAGCACCGCCAACAGTTCGACCGTCACAACCTTCTTGCTTCCGAGCTGGCGCTGCGTGTCGCTGAGTTCTGCAACCCAGCCACCGTCCTCGGTGAGAAACTCAGCACCATGCACTCCCTCGCTTTCGAGAGCTGGGGCGGCATGGCTCCCAACTTCGGTTACTCCCGCGCCGCTGACCTCACCGTTGTCCGCGAGGATGGGTTGCGGGTCGCCGTCGAAGTCACCGCGAGCGCCGGGAAGTCCTTCGAGCTGAAGGTCGAGAACTGGTGCAAGCTCCTCGGCCAGAAGCGCCTTGCCGACATCGGCCTAGTCCTCGTGTTCGTTGTCGCCGCGCCCGCCCGTTCCACCAGCGGCCTTCTCACTTCAGTGCGCAAACGTGTTGCCCGCATCGCGAAGCTGTACCCTGGCCTCAAGCACGACCAGACCGCGAACCGCATCGCCGTTGTGGACTGGCGCGACTGGTTCCCCGCACCCGGCGAAGTCCACCCCGGCTTCGCAACCCTCGACTCCTGGTTCTACAGCACCGATGATGACGGGGCCGCCGGATGGGTGAAGCGCTCCGTGTTCGACATGTTCGACCTCATGTACAATCCGACGCCTGGACGGCATCCGATGGATGTGGTGGCTGGAGCTTCAGCGCTCCGGTCAACCCCGCCGTGGCTCCGCACCGGCGCCGCGGAAAGCATCAACTACGTGCTCGACACTGCCGGTCTCCGCAGCCTCATGCCGACCCAAGAACACGGCTTCGGAGCGACGTTGCCCACCCGGCTCCGTGCTAGACTGGCCTAACGGCCAGCCTTCATGGTAGGCTGACCCGACGAAAGGAAACCCATGACCGACTCAGACAACAAAGGCCGCCTCCGGCGGCTCATGAACGAAGCCGACCGCGAACGCCGCGATGTCGAAGGCTTCTGGACATCCTCCGCAGGAGGTATCACCGCAGTTGCCGTCATCGCCGTCATCATCGTCGTTGGCGTCTTGGGTCTGTTCCTGTGAGCATCGCCGCCGTCATCACCGTCGGCGTTGTCCTCGTCGTCATCACCATCAGCGTGACCCTCTTCATTGTCCGCGGTATCATGGGAGTGTTCCAGTGACCATCATCGGCACGCCGGGCGGAAGCCTGGAGAACGCAGACTGGCTTCCCGCGAGCCAGCGCGGCCAAGCCACCGCCGGGCAAAGCGGAGAGAAGCGCACCGCTGCCATCACCGACAGCTTCGTGAGGAAGACGGGCACCGCAGTCCTCCACGACCTCCGCATCCCCATCCCCGGCTACAAGGCGAACATCGACCACGTCATCGTGTCCGGGCGGGACATCACCGTCATCGACACGAAAGTCTGGGAAGGCGGTTTCTACTGGACGCTCGGCGGGGTCACCCGCAACGGGTTCAAGAAAGTGGCTCACGCCGACAAGCGCACGCTGCCCGCCGCTGTACGTGGCATCACCGACTACCTGAACGGCCAAGGCATCAAGTTCCGCATCCGCCGTTCGCTCCTCGTTGTGTGGAGCAGCAAGCCCATCACCTCGTTCCTCTACCGGCCCGCCGAATCTCGTTTCGTACCCGGTAACACTTTCCGTCAAACCATCGGCGGCCTCGTTGGCAAGAAAGCAGCCGACCAGTCCATCGTTCAAGCGCTAGGCAGACTCATCTACTAATGGCAACCCGCAACCAGACCCCACCGAAATCGAACGCCGCCATCGTCGGCGCTGTCGTCGCCGTCGCCGCTGTCGTCGCGCTCGTTGTCGCGCTGCCCGGATTCGGTATCCTCTGGGTTGGTCTGGCCATCGCCGGGTTCACCACTGTCCACCCGCAGCTCACCGGCAAGTCCTTGAAAGGTCAGCCCGAAGCGGCGAACCCCACTGAGACTGCCGAACTCGATAAGTTCCGTTTCTGGTCCGACTACCGCTGGCGTTCGTTCGTTCCCAACGCGGACTGGATTCCCACCACGAGGAACTTCCCCGCCGTGTGGCTGGTATCCCTCGGCCTCGCCGCCATCGCCTACACGCTACCGGTTGGCGGTAACGTGTTCTTCGATATGCCCGTCGAATACACCGAGTATGTGGAAGTGTTCCGCTGGCTGAACGTGCTCGGCGCGTACATCATCCCGCTTCAGTTCACCGGTTCCCTCCGCCGCACCGCCGACCCGAGCGACCCTCAAGACGCGACACCTGTGTACCGGAGCATCCTCGCCATCATCGGCGGTGTGGTCGCTTCAGCGCTCCTCATGTTCCTGGTGCTCGCCGCACAGCCAGTCCTCGACCGTGCGCTCGACGACGGCTTCACCTACCCGATGGCACCTCTCCTCGTATTCGTGGTCGGCATTGGCGTGTTCGTGTTCGGCGGCATCCAGTACCTTGCGAATCACGCGCTCACCATCGAAGAGTGGCAAGAACGTGTTCAGGCTCGCGCTACCTGGAAGGCAGCGCTCACCGTGCTCAAAGTGGACCCTCAGCTCATGGACCATGAGAAAGTCGGGGACGCGGTACTCGACACGTTCCAAGCGCCCGGAGTCCCCAACGCTGACGGCATGATTGCGTTGGAGCCGAAGCTCGTACCGCTGCTCGGCGCCGCCCAGCGCGCCGTCATGCTCCATCACCCGAACGTCGGCACTGACGGCCAGCCGGTGCTCGGTACTCGACACCCGCAGATGTTCCAGGTCGCGCAATGGCCCGACGGCAGCATCCCATCCTTTGACCAGCAAGTGGAGCAGAACGTCGCCGAGCTGGCGTTGCGCTCCGCCGCCGCGTGGGCTTACGACGGCATGAAACTGCCGCGCCCCGAGCTGCTGACGGTGACCCGTGTGTCCACCCCCGAGAGCCAGACTCATGTCTACCGGGCCACGTTCACCGGCGACGGCGCTATGTACTTGGACACAGCCGGTCAGGCTGTCGCTAACCAGCTCGGCGGCGTGGAAGCGTTCGCTGAGCAAGGTCAGCGCGGCATCGACCTGTACATCGGCGACATCGCCGGAGCCGACCTCGAAGACGAGAGCATCCGCGAGCGCAAGAAGAAAGCCGCCGACATCGCCCGCTGGAACCAGCGCTGGAAGGACGCGCTGAAGCAGGGCGCGCAGACCCCGAACATCCAGATGGAGGTGTACCGGTCAGCGAGCCTCGCCGACGGTACACTCGTCGAATACCAGCCGTTCGTCTTCAACCAGGGCGTGTCCAACATCGAATACTTCGGGTATGAAGCGAAGCTCAGCACCACGCTCGCCGCCGCGCCGTTCGTCGCCATCATGGGTTTCCCCGGCTCCGGTGGGCGTCCAGGCGAACGCCACCCGCAAGCCATCGCCGTCGCATGGTCGGCGAAAGCTATCCCCGACTCGCCTGCGAAGCTGAACCCCGCCGGTGACCGCGACGCGACCCGCTGGGTCATCTCCGGTATCGTCGGCAAAGCGTTCGACGCTGCGAAGATGGCTCGGCCCGAAGTAGCCGCCGCCACCCCACTCACTACGAAGGAGAGCCGCACGCACATCTGGAAGGTGGATGTCCGGCTCTACGGCGGCATCACCGTCATGGACGTGAAGAAGAACGCAGCGAAGATTGCGCTGTCGATGGGTGCTGAATGGGTGCGCATCACCGACTACCCTGAAGGTGCGACCATCGTTGCCGGAGCCAACCCGAGCAGCCGCAACCTCGATTTCGCTCGCCCCGGTGTTCGCTCCGATGTCAAATCGTACCTCGACTACTGCCTGTCCCTCGACTGGGAGCAGGCATTCATCGACGCAAAGGTCGTCGGCTCCAACGGTGCTTCAGTCCCGAAGCTCACCCGCACCGGCACCCTCCCGAAGAACGAAGATGTTCAGGTGCTCAACTTCGTGTTGCCTCCCGGCATCAGCCGCGAGCAGGTGAAGGAGGCCCGCAACAAGCTCTCCGCATCCACCAACAACAACTTCCTCATCGTCAAGCCCGGCGCGTCCGCAAACGAGGTTGAGTTCCTCGTCGCGCGGGAGAACCCGCTGAAACCGTCTATCCCCGTGGACTGGAACGAAGTCTCCAGCTCGAAGGCCATGCCGTTCGCCACCACAGTCGAAGGTGAAGTCGCATCGTTCGACTGGAAGGAATCCCCTCACTTGCTCGTGCTGGGTGGGTCAGGCTCGGGAAAGAGCGCCACCCTCCAGGTGCTCATGACCAGCGCCCTCCACCGGGGTGCGGAAGTCTACATCGCCGACCCGTCAAAGGGCGCGGCCGACTTCCGGTTCGCCGAAGACTATCTGAAGGCCGTCATCGTGGACATCATCGAGTCCAGCGCCATGATGAATGCGTTGTACGCCGAAGTCGTCCGTCGCAAGAACCTCAACTCGCAGTACGGTGTCGGCAGCTACCGCGACCTGCCAGAAGAAGTGCGCCCGAACCACATCGTCACCATCATCGACGAGTTCACCAGCCTCATGATGGCCGACCGGCTGAAAGCGCCAACGACGAAAGACCCCGAAGTGCTCCGCGAATATCAGGAGCAGGTTGCTATCAACGACGCGAAGGCCAACATCGGGTCTAAGGCCGGACGTATCGCCCGTGAGGCTCGGTCCGCCGGTGTCACACTCATCCTCGCGACTCAGAAGCTGACCAGCGACACCCTGTCCTCCATCCCCGGCGCCGGTGACCTGAAAGTCAACATGAGTCGGCTGCTCCTCGGCAAGACCACGTTTGGCGACATGCAGGCCGGTCTCCGCTCGCCGACTGAAGCGCCCGACCTCGGCTCTCAAGTCAACGCCGGTCGAGGCATCTACGAGACCGCTTCAGACGCGTCCATCATCATCCAGTCGTGGTATGAGCCGGGCACACCGGGCGCACTCCTCAGTAAGCTCATCGAGCACGGCATCCCGACCATACCCGCTGCCGAGAAGCTTGACATCCTGCCGTTCATGCCGAAAGGCGGGGATGACCAGATTCCGTTCCAGGTGCTCGGCGGCGAGCTGCCGCCCGTGTTCGAAACGCCCGCAGCCCAAACCGTCGAAGCCGTGGAAATGCCCGTCGGCGTCGAGGTGGTGGACCTCGGCGAAGTCAGCGTCGAAGACCTCGGCCTAGACGACGTGGACTGGGACGCTGAGGACGACACGGACGTGCCCATCGAATATGACGCCGCCCCCGGCTACGTGCCGGTCGCTACGGCCCCCGAACCTGACTTCGAGGCCATGACCCTCGAAGTGGAAGGCAACGCCGCCGTCGTGCCCGTGCTCGACTACATTGTCGGTCAGAACCTCGACCTGACGGTTGCTGCTGTCGGACATGAATACGACTGGGAGCCGTTGGATGCGCTTCGGGAGTGGTTGCGCGCGAACCCGAAGCCGTTCGCCGTCGAATGGATGGACCCGCGTCTGGCGGAAGCCGACTTCTTCGGAATCACGTTCCGCGAGCACGCTGAAGCGTTGCTGCTGAGTGCTGGGGTCGAGAGAATCTCACTGCCCGATTTCGAGACCGCACCGGGCATCACAGGGGAAGCCACCGTCTACGAGGAGGGCGAAGCGAGCATCGGGCCGGACACCGACCCGTTCGACTTGGCGCTCGCTGAAACGGAGGCACCACCTGTTGTGGATGAGCCACAGCCGGTTGCCGAGCCGACCATCTCTGAGCGAGCGGCCGACATCTTCGAGGCGAAGAAAAGCGATTTGCCCAAATACCAACCCCTAGTGTAAGGTGGAGCCATCATGATGGGTTACAGTCACGCAATGAGCGGCGCCGCCGGATGGTATGCGGTCACCAGTGCTTCAGCCGGGTTCGGATGGTATGAGCTGCGCCCCGAGGAACAACTCGCCGGTGCGATACTCTGCGCGGGAGCTGCATTGCTTCCCGACGCTGACCACCCGTCGGCGACCATCGCTCATTCCATCCCCATCGTCGGCAGGACGGTGACCGGTGCTCTCGGCCACGCTGCGGGCGGCCACCGTAAGGGCATGCACACGCTGTGGTCCATCGCTGGCGTGTTCGTGCTCAGCCTCCTGCTCGGCCTCATCTCCAACGTGGAGACAGACTTCGGCGTGGTGAACATCGCCGCGCTCGTTGCGACGGTGGCTCTGACCACCTTCGCGGTGAAGGTACTCCGGTTCACTCGCAACTGGGGCATCGCTTGGCTTATTGGCATGGCCGCCGCTGTGGCCATGTTCTTCTTCCAGCCCGACTCAGCGTTCTGGCTGCCCATCTGTATCACACTCGGGTATGGCATCCACCTGCTCGGTGACGCCATCACCACTGGCGGTATCGCCTGGTTCTACCCGTGGCTGCCGAAACCTCCGGCGTGGCTGGTTGCAATCCCCGTGGTGAACCGCTTGTGGATGAAGAACGGCTACTTCTCTGTACCCATTCTCGGCAACACCGGCTCATGGCGTGAGAACATCCTGGCGTTCGGGTTTAGCATGTACGTTCTCTACGCGAGCTTGGTCATCTTCGCTGAAGCGTGGGGCGTGGACATCCGCTTCGCGACGCTCCTGCAATACCTGTAGCCCGTGCTAGGCTGGCGGCATGTCCAGCGAACTTCTCCGCCTCATCTTCGCAACCGAACAGCCGACCTCCGACGTGGAGACTTACCTGGCCGTTGCAGAGTCTCTCTTCGACGAGGGCGAGTGTGAAGGCGTGGCTCATGGTAACTCCCGCGTGGCGGTTATCTACCCGAGGTACGTCATCAAGCTCCCGCTGACCGAGGCGGGCCGTAGGGCGAATCGAGCTGAGGCTGCGATGTTCGACGCCGTTGACGGCATCCCGATGGCTCAGTGCCGTCTGATGGACATGCGCGGCGTTGAGGTGCTGTGGATGGAGTACGTGGAGCCGGTGGCGGCATCGGATGAGCTGCCGCCCTGGGCGCTCGGCGTGGACGAAGTGCAGGTCGGGTACACCGCTGAGGGGCTGCTAGTCGCATACGACTTGTAGCCCCTGCCACATCGAAGGCCGTTCAGGATTCCTGGGCGGCCTTCGTTCTGCCCTCCGCTGCTGCCCTTTTACCCCATTACCCCATTACCCTTTTACCCCATTACCCCATTACCCCGCTTTGAGGAGTCCCGCGAGCTGCCCCTTTGCCCCATTGCCCAACTACCCCATTACCCTTTTACCCCATTACCCCGCTTTTGCCTGTGGATAACTCTCACATGTAACCCACAGGAATCTCATAGAAACGCTGTTTCTGGCTCAAAAACGGCTTCTGACCAGGGGTTTTACCGTTTCAGGGGGTGTCACCACCCTCTCGGCCAGTGTTTAGGCGGGAGTTGGCCTTTTTCGGGGAGGGTGACACCACCCCCTGGTGACAAAGGCTGGACGTTGGCTGGGAGAGTTATCCACAGGCTCCCGGCTGAACTCCCGCCTGAACACTGCCCTCTCTTCTCTTTCTCTCTCTTCTTAACAAGAAAAAAGAGAGAGAAAGAAGGGGGTGTCACCTGTCACCACCTGTACACCCCCTCATGTGCGAGCGACGGTCTTTATATATTGCATAAGAGACGGGAAGCTCCATAGGGGGTAGTGCGGGGTGGTGACAGCTCACATCGCGCCGCCTTGCGTACGACCCGGTGCTAGACTGACATCATGTCCGACAACATCTTCTCCGACAACATTCCCTTCGCCGACGACACTGCGACCGCCACAGGCGCGCACTTCGATGAACCAGCCGTGAAGCCTGCCACCGGCCGCCGAGCTGCGACCCCTGCCGCGAAGCCGCGCCCCGCGCGCCCCGCGAAAGCCAGCACCGGCATCACCCGCGCTCAGGTGGAGGGCATCATCCAGAAGCACTCGACCATCTCGTCTCTCCCTTATGACCAGTCTCAGCTTCTCGCTGCGTCGCTGGGCTTGTCGCCGGATGCGTCGGCGTTGGACATCGTCGTGGAGGTGTACACAGCGAAGTCGAACATCAACCCGGTCGCCATCGTTGAACGCCTGCGCGCAGAGTCTGACCGGGTGGAGCAGTTCACTGAGGTGCTCGCCCTCGACCGCGCCGAGCAGAAAGCGGTATGGAACCTTCTCGTCGGCGTCACGGAAGTGACCGGCACACTCTCGTCGAACGACATCGCGGCGGCGAAGCAGCTCGCTCGTGCTCTCGGCGAGGTGGACGAGCTGGTGTTCATCACGCTCAGCGAAGTGAAGAACCTCGGTAGCCGCTAATGGCTCGCTGTAAGAGCTGGCGATACGTTGCCGCTTCTGGAGACGTAGAATCGCTACCTGGCCGGAACCGTGAAGCATGGAACCTGTGCAGTAACAAGGTTGACCGCGGTGTGAAACGCTGCACCCAGTGTCTCGACGCGCTCCTGTTCCACCCGAACCCTGCCATCCGCCAGGCGCTCGCCGTTGAGCCGGGCTTGGCCACGAGCACTCTGGAGTTCATGCTGGAGGATGCGAGCATCGCGGTCGTAGCTGAAGCTGAAGCGATTCTCCGTCAGCGCCAGGAGCGGCAGCTCGACTCACTGCTCCCCTCCGCGCGCTAAACGTCAACCAGTCAGGTAGGATAGACAAGTCATGGCAAAGAAAACCACATCCATCTGGGAAGAGCAGAAGTCGATTCCCAACGAGGTCATCGTCAAGCAGGCGAAGGCTACACGTTCGAAGCGCTTCAAGTGGCTACGCCGCGGTATCTGGCTGAGCATCATTATGACGCCAGTCCTCATCATCGCAGGCATGTCGCTGTACCTGGAGTCTCAGCAGCCGGTCGAGGAAGCCCCGCCGGTGACCTCTCTGTCGGTGCTGTCCTCCATCGGTAAGGACGCAGCGTTCACCACGGTCGAGGCTTGGCTTGTGGGTGAGCCGCAGCCGATTCCCGGCGGCACGATTCTGGCGTGGAATGGTTTCATGACTCTCGAAAAGCCTGCCGTCAACGAGGAGGGCGAGACTACCGCTGGCGTGTTCGTCCCGACTTTTGACCGCGAGGTCCACTACTTCACGGTGCAGTCTGAGAACAGCACGCTCTTCGAGGTCACCGTCGAAGTTGACGTTGACCAGACGTTGGGTGCTCGTGTCGTTTCGACTCCCGCTGCGACCCCTCTGCTCCCCGAGGTCATCACCGGCTGGCAGGACGGCGCCGAGCCGTGGTTCGGTTACCAGTCCACCGGCACGACGGAGAACATCACCTCTGCTGTCGAGACGTGGTTGGCGGCTTACGTCGGCGGTAACCCGGCGACGTTGCGCAACATCGTCGGCGACACGGATGAGACCCACTTCTACCTCCCGCTGTCCGGTGTGTCTATAGCGCGGGCGTCCATCGACCGTGTGGGATACCTGCCGTCGGATGACCCGAACGCTCCCGTTGATAACGCACCGAGCACGGTGCTCGTTCGCGTGAACATTGAAATCCTGTGGCAGGGCCAGGTTCAGACGAACACGGACGACTTCGCCGTGTTCAGCTACGACCTGCTCGTGGAGCAGGCTAACACTGCGGCGCCTCGCATCGTCGCGTGGGGCGGGCCTGGCTCAGGCAGCCGCCTGGTGCCTTTCAGCAACTCCATTGTCGGCATCAAGATTGACGCGCTCCCCGACCCGACTCGGGCTAATGGGAATGCACCCGTCCCTGTACCCGAGGTCATCGTCGAAGACGGAACGACTCCGACTGCGACTCCGACTGCGACTCCGACTCCGGGTCAAGGCTAATGGCTGTCGAGCAGCTCGCGGACAAGCCGGTATGGCCGACGCGTGTCAAGTCGAAGTTCACGAAGGGCCGTGTCCGCGGTGTGGACAACTCAACCTGGGCATACTTCAGTGTGCCGTTGTCGCCGGTGGCGGAAGCGAAGACCACGCAGCAGGCTGTGGAGGCCGGGCACCCGATGTTCGCGGCGTTGTCTCTGCTCACGGAGACGAGCCAGTCGCGTGGCAACCGCCGCATGGCGAAGTCAAGCTACCGTGACATCCACATCTTGTTGGTGAACTCGCCGACACCGTTCCGTGTCCCGCACGAGAACCCGCTGGCCGACTTCCTCAACTCGTCGTACCGTGGGCACATTGTCCAGAAGCGCGACTTGCTCCTCGGGGTGCGGTTGCGCGCTTCGACGGATGGCACCATCGAGGGCACTCCCGGTTCGAAGAGGTGGTTCTCATCTGTGGTGGACTCCATCGCTGAGACGCTGGCTTCCGACGGCGGCGCTCCGATTCACGAGTTCGACAAGGACTTCAAGAAAATCGAAGGTCTGATGCTGCGCGCGGGTCTTGCTTCGGCTTCCCCTGAGCAGCTCCGCCACGCTGATTCATGGTGGGGCGACGGTCACGGCGCGGATGTTCCAGTCATGCGTCACTCGGACCACCTGAACTTCTTCGCGTCGATGACGGACGCAAAGATGGCGGAGCGGCTCCTCGAAGAGGGCGTCCCGACCCGCTTGTGGTCAACGGATGTTGACGAGGTCGGCCGTCCGCTGGCTGCGGAGGTACAGAAACTCCGCCAGCACCCAGTGACATTCGCTTCAGTGCTTGACTTCGACCTCGGCTACCGTTCCATTGAGGAGCCGGGCGCGCGCTGGGCTGTGGGTATCGCTGAGCGAGTGCCGCTGCGCGCTATCAGCATCCGTGGCCTTCTGGAACCGGCGAACATCAGCCGTACGGAAGCGAAAAGCCAGATTCGTCAGGTTCGCGCTGACATCGAGGAAGCTGCGAGCGCGGGGAAGATGGACCGCACTGAACAACAGGAGAAGCTCGACGAGCTGTACCAGATTGAGAACTTGCAGTCCGGCGACGCGGCGGTGCCGGTTCTTGTAGAGACTTCGGTACTCATCGCGTTCGACGGCGAGGTGGAAGACATCCACACGGTCGAGCCGCAGGGTATCTCACTTGCTCGTATGGAGAACCGCCAGCCGCAGGCTTGGCAGGAGACGATGATTGCGAGCACAGCGAAGGCGAACCCTCACCTCCACGACCTCCCCATCACGACGTTGGCATTCTCGGGCCTCCCGAGTCTGTCTCAGGTCGGCGACTTCCGCGGCGACTGCATGCTGGTCGGTTTCACCGAGCGCGATACTCAGCCTGCGTGGCTGAACCCCGTCGGCGCATCGGCGGAGGACTTGTCGCCCATCATGCTTGTGGCCGCTGCCACCGGTGCAGGAAAGACGATTATCCTTCAGTGGTTGGCAGACCAGGGTGCCCGTCTGGGCCGCCCGACGGTCATCATTGACCCGAAGCCTGAGTCTGACTTGTCGTCCATCGTCAACATGACGGGCGGCCAGGTTGCGTCCCTTGACGACTTGGCGAGCGCGGACGGCATCTTCGACCCGATTCGATTCTCGAAGCAGCCGCAGCTCGGTTTGGAGCTGGCTGTGTCCATGCTCATCTCCATCAACCCGTGGGGTGGCGACGGCGCTGACCGGTACTCGGCTGTTCTCCAATACGCCATCGACTACGGTATCAAGAACGGTGCGACGTGTACCGGCCAGGCTATCCGTATTGCCGAGTCGGCGAGCCAGATTGACCCGGCTGTCACACTCCCTATCTGGCAGATGTTGCAGGCTTCGCCGCTGATGCGCGCGTGTTTCGGTATCGAGCCGGGCACTCAGTCGCTTTCGGTGAGCAACGGCATCACGTTGATTCGCGTGGGCCACACGAACCTGGAGCTGCCGGAGCGCGGTGAGGAGCTGCGCCACGCGACTCCGAACAAGCGTGTCGCCGCGCAGATTGTCCGCATGATGTTGTTCGCGTCGATGTCGGCGTTGACCGGCCGCGGCGGTATCCTCCACTTGGACGAGTCATGGATTATTGAGAAGACCAGCCCTTCAGAGCTGGAGCGTGTCGGTCGTCTCGCTCGTTCCATGAACGTGCTCCCGATTCTGTACACGCAGACTCCGAGCGGTCCGGTGAAGGCTGGACTGACGGGTTACATCTCCCGTGGACTCATCGGCCACCTGAAGGATGAGACGGAAGCTCGGGCGGCGCTGGAGCTGTTTGGTATCGAGGCAACGCCGGAGATTCTCTCGCGCATCACGGCGCTGCCGACCATCGGCGGTGTGGGTTCCATCTCGCCGAATTACAACTCGCTTCGTGCGCTGAAAGACCCGCGCACGAACAAGTTCATCCGTGGGTCGGTGTTCCTGTACTCCGACTTGAATGGCCGGGTTTCGCCGGTCGAGATTTCGTTGCCCCCTGAGTTCCTGAAGCTTGCGAGCACGACACCTGAAGAGGTAGACCGTCGTAAGCGTGAAGCACTGGCGGCTACACAGAACGTCTAACCAACTGGAGCCGTGACGAGGCTCGACAGAACGGCGGCCCTCTTGCCAGGGCCGCCGTTCTGTGATAAGGTTGGAGGTACGATGTCTTTGCTTGAACACGCCACCCCAGTAGCCGCGGACACTGCTGACGACCGTATCAGGTCGATTGCGGCGGCGGCTCTCGCGGAGACCGGCGGTCGCAAGTCGAGCGGTCAGACTCCGAAGGGTGCACAGAAGGCTTACGGCCGGGTCATCTCGATGGAGGACTACGACGACTCGGACGCTGTGGTGATGGCGAAGAAGCAAATCTTGTGGATTCTGCTGGACCCGGAGTTGGACATCTGCCGCACGGTCGCGAACTACGTCAGTAATCGTGAGAACCTCTCACCGTATATGCGGGACATCCTGCATGACCGGCTTCTGGAGATTCTGGAACAGAAGACGATGCAAGACCCGCCGTCCGGGTTCGACCTGGAGATGGCGGCAACGACGAAACCGGTGGCGTGGGCGAAGAGCGTTCTTGAGAAGTCGAGCCACGCGACTACCATCAACCGTCTGCGCTACGCCGCACATAAGACCATCACGGTACCGTTCGACCGCGACTATGAAGAGATTCCTCCCGTGTTCATCCCGGAGAGCATGGAGTTCGACGTTCTGGTGGACGACATCATCGGTGATGTGAAGTACCAGCGCCAGCGCTCCCGCATCAAGACCGCTGCGACGACGCTGCGTGAAGCGTATCAGCTCCCCCTTCTGACTACTCCGGCCTCCCCGGATGTCCGCTCCCGGCTTATAGAGGCTTTGGAGAAGGACACATCGCTCGCGCACATCGCTCTGGAGTACCGCGTGGAGGCAGCCCGTGGCGACATTGACGATTTGCTTGTCCAGGTTCCGCGAGAGGCGGTGTTCGCTTGGATGTGGTATTCGGAGCAGCAAGCCGCTCGCCTCCTCACTCTAGACCCACTGGTCGCTCACATCGTGCTCCTGGATGCTTTGACTCCTGACCCGCGGCCGGGCCGTGAGCATGTACGGAAGGTGAAGTCCATTCTGAGGATGGCCTCGGGCCGCCGCGGATGGATGAGCACGGTCTACGACGCGTATGACGCGTTCTTGGACTCCCGTTTCGAGCTGCAGCACGAGCGCTCTGCGACAGAGAAGTTGGTTTCTCGGGCGGATGAGTTCGTCGGTTTGGCGAGTGCCCTCGTTACGTTCCCTGGGAACCCGCTGAACGTGTTCTCTGTGAGCGAGTTGGACGCGAAGCTCTACCGGCTGACGGTCGAATCGCAACCCGCCGACTCCGAATGACCGGCCGCCGCCGCGCCTCCAGCAGAATCAGCACAGCGTGTAGCGACCTCGCCGCCTACATCCGGGCATGAGTATGAATCCCGCTACCGCCTTCGACGAAGCTAAGGTTGTTCGCTCGACGGACGGCAAGTTTGGGGAGAAGACGGGCACCGCGCCTGACATCTCCCTGTCCACTCTTGCGAACCCGATGGACGCGAAGAACTTCACTGAGTTCCGTGACGCTTTCTACGAGCTGCCGACGACTGCGGAGAAGATTGAGGTCATCGAGGAGCGCTGGGACTCTTGGACCTCACGCGAGCGGGCGAAGAACTTCGCCCTGGTGACAAACATCGGTTCGCTGATGCCGTCGTCACCCCGCGTCATGGACGAAATCTACCGCGGCCGATTCGGCGCGAAGGCTGACGCTGCGCTGGTCGGTAACGAGTTCGCTGCCACAGGCTCGCGTTACCTGACAACTCTGCGGTACCAGCAGCAGGCGCTGGGGACCGACGATGAGGAAGAAGACCGCCAGCGCGTACTGTGCGCCGCCGCCTGGTCGCTGAAGACCCCTCGGAACAAGACGATGCTGGCGGTGCTGTCCACTGACCGTGACCCGCGTGTCCGTTCGACTGTGGCCCTGAACCGGGTGACCCCGCCGGAGGCTTTGGAGAAGTTGGTCTCCGACCCTGACCCGCTGGTGCGCGAGTACGCGATGTACAACCGTTCGACTCCGTCTTATGACAAGCACCTCCAGGCGCGCAGTGAGATGCAGGCTTCGGTCATCGCCGCTTACGCGGACATGCAAAGCCCTTCCGAGAACCTCATCTAATGACGTTCCGCGAAGCGACTGTGGTTCGCGAGCGCGACGGACGTTTCGGCGAGAAGGTCGGCGCGGCGCCGAGCGTTGCTCTCAGCTACTTGGCGTCAGACAGCGGCCAGGACTCGCCGGTGAAGTTGGACATGGAGTACGACGAGCCTGCACGCGTCGCGAACCTGGACGAGAACGATGTTCTCGTGAACCGGCTCAGCTCTCACGACTTTGAGGTTGTGGCAACACGCGCTGAGCCAACCGACCCTGAGACGGCTGAGTTCCTGGAAGATTTCGTCGAGCACGAGTACCGGGCAACGCTGGACCGTGGTACTCTGGAGTTCACCGCGAAGTATTCGCTCGTTGACCACCCGGAGAACCACGCGGAGGAGCTGACGAACGACGACCTGCGGTTCCTGGTCGCAGACACAGGCGTTCGCGCTTACGACAGCGACCGGGCGAGTGGCCGCTTCCACATCAAGTACCTCGATTACATCGACCGATTCAAGGAGACAGAATGACGTTCAACGAGCACGACATCAACCGCGACTCGGATGGCAAGTTCGGCGAGAAGACCGGCGCCCGGCCCGAGGTGGGCCTAGAGTCTACGCGCCCGCCATACGTCTCAACCCCGGAGGACCG
>Ga0136636_10000850_pt1 | contig 16936 bp, 8 predicted proteins | sample AntDrymUQ8522106_2_FD_104653 | JGI IMG/M metagenome (GOLD analysis project Ga0136636, IMG submission 104653) | Polar desert sand microbial communities from Dry Valleys, Antarctica - metaG UQ852 (21.06) | ecosystem: Environmental > Terrestrial > Soil > Desert | place: Antarctica: Dry Valley... | reverse complement strand
TGTGGCTTCAATGCCCAGCCCATTATATTTAGCTCCTTGCCGTGTAGTTTTGGGCGAAAAAGTTTCCTCCCTGAGGTTGTAAAAATCGAGACCCGTTAAACTTCGGAGTATAAAATTTTTAAATAGTTCGTAATTTAGTTTGAAATGAAAAGTGTTGCGATAGGTGTAAGCCAGATTTTTTTCGAGCAAGGCAATTGAAATGGGATTTGCATAAGAACCATCGTTGTTGTATGTGCCATCTTGGTTATAAACCGGATATATTGCCGGCATCGAAATAGCATTGGGAAGAGGACCGTTGAGCGTCTGATCACCTTCCACCCTGTTATTCACCGAATAGGCAAAAGTATTACCCGCTTCGATGCTCAGCTTATTGTTGAAACGGTAATCGTAATTCATGCAGATGTTGTATCGCCTGTAATCGGAGCCGAGGATAACACCTTCCTGGTTAAAGTAATTTCCACTGATGTAATAGCGCGATTTCTGTGTGCCTCCGGATACCAACAAACCCAGGTCGAAGGTTGGGGCTTTCCTGAATACTTCGTTTTGCCAATCCGTGTCGATAGTATTGTTTTTGATCTCATCCTTACTATAAACAGGCGGCTGTCCTTTGCTTGCTGCCTGCTCGTTCATCAGGTTCATCCATTGATTGGCATTCAGCATATCCAGCATTCCGGTAGTTTGCTGATAGCCATATTGGGTATAAAGCTCAATCCTGTTCTGGTTAGGCAATCCACGTTTGGTATTGATAAGGATAACCCCGTTTGATGAGTTGGATCCAAACAGGGAACTGGCTGCAGCATCTTTAAGCACTGATATCGACTCAATGTCATTGGCGCTGATGTCGCTGATTGCATCAATTGCTTGTCCGCTGAAATCAAGCTGAGAGTAATTCCCGGTTATTACCGGTACTCCATCAATTACATAGAGTGGCTTATTACCGGCTGTTATTGAACTTATTCCTCTTATGGTAACATTGAGGCTTGATCCGGGTGTTCCACTATTGGACTGAATGTGTAATCCGGGTATTTCCGATTGCAGGGTGGCATTGAGTGAAGCCGGGTGCAGCTTATCGTTCAGCTCCATCTCCTTATGCGAAACCGAACCGGTAACCAGATCTTCCGGTTCTTTACCAAAAGCAACAACCACCGTTTGACTGAGAAACTGAATTTCTGGCTGAAGCCTGATATCCAATGCCGTATCGTGAGTAACCAGTCCTTCCCATGAAGTAAACCCAATGCAGGTTATCCGGAGTTTGTTTCCAGGAATAGCAGGCACTTCGAGTTTAAACCGGCCACTTGTGTCGCTGATTGTACCACAGGATGAGGAAATAAATGAAATACTCGCACCAGATAAAGGAAATGAAGTGCTGGCATCACTTACCACACCGGATATACTTACATGTGTTGTTTTTTCAGGAAGCAACTTCAGTATTACCTTTTTACCGTTAAAACTAGCTTCGAGTTCCGCTTTTTGAGCTACCAACTGAATTATCTCCTCCGCATTTTTATGTCTGGCTACAACCGTTATCAGCCTTTTGCTTTTAATTTCGGTATCGCTGTATGCAAATTCATACCCAGTCAGGAGAGTTAATTCGCTAAGAATTTGCTTCAGCGGTTTTGATTCGAACCGGACATTAAAATTTTCCAAGCTTTGTGGATACAAAGCCGGGGACAAGACACAAAAAAGCAAGGATAGAATTAAAGTCTTCCATTTACAGAAAACCATTCTACTGACACTTTTGCCTTGCCGAAAATCCATGTGTATCTTTTAGCCCTATTTTGAGGCTAAAGTAAAGGAAAATAATTAGTGTTTGTTGCCTGAAGGGCAAAGAAAACAGAAAGCAGTTAATTCCGTTTACTAAACACAACCGTATCGCCGGTAAGGGTAGCTTTTACAGGAGCCATAGAGCTTATCAGCGATAGCGTTTCCGAAAGCGTTTCATCACTTAAGGAAAATGTAAAATTATACGCTGTCGCGGTTTCTTTTACCTGAAAAAATATTCCATAGCGTTCACTCAGTTCAGTGGCTATATTTCCGAGTGACTTGTTATCGAACGAAAGTTTCGGTTCTTTCCATAATGTAAGTTCCCTTGCGTTCACCTCGCTGAGCTGAAAACTGCCTGCAGCTTTGTTGAAAATGAATTTTTCGTTGGGCTTCAATTGTTTAATTAACAGTCCATTGCTGTCGGTAATATTTACAACCCCTTCAACCAACGTTGCTTCAATATTTTTGGTGCCAGGATAATTCGACACACTGAACGAAGTTCCCGTTACCTCAACGGAGAGTGCACCGGCATTAACTTTAAACGGTGTATTGTTCTTCAGTACGTGGTAAAAAGCGAGACCTTCCATATCAAGAATCCGGCTTTCGCTGAAGTTTTCAGGAAAAACCACTTGGCTGTTTTCGCCGAGCCATAACAAAGTGCCATCAGGTAGTGTAAACGATTTCACTTCGCCGGCAGAAGTAGCAAATTTTAGTTGTTTAACAGCAGTTTTTTGTGGGAAAATAAAATACAAGGATGCTGCAAGGCCAACCAGAATTGCAATACCGGCTACAAGCCTGTAAACAGAAAACTTTGTAAATGCGGGAGCTGAATAGGTTTTTTGCTCTATCCGGCTGAAAATGGTATCGAAATCGGGTGCGTTTACCTGGTTTCTGATTTCATCAGGACGATTCCACTGGTCTTCCATCAAGCTGTTAACCTCTTCCGATTCAAGCAAATCTTTCTCATCACGCCTGCTTTGTATGCCTGCGTATAAGCGTTTAAAAATTTCGTTCAATTTATTTTTTGTCATTATAATTCTTGCTTCCTGATTAGTATACACTTCATGCAGAAATTACACTTAAGTGCTTATGTTGATATTTTTTTCAGTGCTTTACGAATAGTTTGAAGAGCCAGGCTTTTATGCACTTCTATGGTTCTGACCGAAAGATTTAGTAGAGAAGCCAGTTCTTTGTTCGAGAAGCCTTCGAAATTGCTCATGATAAAAACCTTTTTGCGCTGGGCAGGTAATTCGTCGATAATTTTATCAACGCCCGCTTTAAGGTCGGCATATATTAATTCATTTTCGAGGTTTGGAGTCTGGACCAGGTAATCAATGAGATAATTCCGGTATGCTCTTTCATTGATTTTTTTGCGCTGGATATTGAAGAGCTGGTTCTTGGTAATGGTATAAATATAGTTATTGAGCGAAAGTTCTTCTTTCAACCCTTCGCGTTCGTTCCATAATTTTATAAAAACATCCTGAACTACATTTTCGGCATCCTCAGTGGAGTTGTAATACCTGATGGCAAAATAGTAAACCTTTTCCCTGTATTTCCTGAAAATTTCCTCGAATGCCTTTTGGTCCCCAACCTTCAACCTGCTTACAAGCTGCCTGTCTCTATTGTCATCCAGCATAAATTGTCACCGGTTACTGTTAGGCGGCAAAGTTAGTGTTTCATTCCATACTGTCGATTTGTTTCAGTTTAATATGCTTACAATTTGAGGAACATTTAATGCTCAAATACGCCTTGAGGTCATTAAACAACTTTAAAATAATACAGCGAAAAAACCAGCAATACCATAGCAGTAACAAAAAATATCAGCAAAAGCCTGAAAAACCATTTCAGCCAGACCGGGTAAGGTATGTTGGCTATTGCCAATACACCCATGGTAACGCCGCTTGTAGGAACAACCATACTCATAAGGCCATCGCCCAACTGGAATGCAAGTATGGCTGTTTGCCTGCCAATCCCAAGCAAATCGCTTAATGGGGCTACAATTGGAACTGTTAATGCAGCCTGTCCGGAGCCGGAAGGCACAAAAAATGTAAAACAGCATTGAAAAAGGAAAATAAACTGTATGGACACTTCGGCAGGTAAATCTTTACCCCAGGTTGAAACTGCAAATAAAATGCTGTCAATAATTTTCCCATCGGTTGCTATAACAAGCAAACCTCGCGACAAGCCGATAATAAGGCCGGCGGTGATCATATCTTTCGCCCCGCTTATAAACGAATCGATAGACTCTTTCATTGGGAGGCGGTAAATTATTGCCGAAACTATGCCCAATGCCAGGAATAATGCCGAAATTTCGTTAATGTACCATTTCCATTTATTTGCACCTACCACCAGTATAATAAGAGAAATAAAAAGAAAAAAAAGTATCAGTTTTCGTTTCCAGGTAAACTCCATCTGGCCGGCAGTATTAAAATCCTGCAGGTTCCGTGTTTTGTCGAGTGCATAAACGGGACTCAGTGTCGGATCCTTTTCCAGTTTTCGTGTATAAAACATAACATAGACAACTGCAATTGAAGTCATTATTAGCCAGACAACAATCCTGAAATCCCATCCGCTGAACATGGGTAGTTCGGCTATGCCTTGGGCAACTCCGATATTAAACGGATTTGTTATGGCAGCAGCAAAGCCTACGCCGGCAGCCATAAACGACATACAAATACCCGTAATCGAATCATAACCCATAGCAATCGCCAGTGGTATAGTAATCATAACAAAAACAATAACCGACTCGCTCATGCCGAAAGTTGCCCCTGCCAACGAAAACAGAACCATTATCAGCGGGATTACCAGTTTTTTATATTTCGGTTTCCTGATACTCAAACTCAGTACACTTGATAAACCCGAACTGATGGCCCCGGTTTTATTTATCATCCCGAAAGCACCACCAACAAGCAGACAAAATCCAATAATCTGGGCGGCTGAAACAAATCCTTTGATCGGCGCCGTTAGCATGGCCCCAATTCCTTGTGGCTGGTTTGGAAGTTCTTTAAAAGTACCGGGAACAACAACCATTCTTCCATTGAATTCTGTACGTTGATATTCTCCGGCTTGTATCACCCAGGTTAATATGATAAAAACTACCATAATAAACAGAATGATTGTGAAGGTATGAGGGAAATCTTTGATTTTCATGTGATTGCTTTCTTGTTAAATGGTTCTACTACTAATTTAGTGGGTATAATTATTTATCGGAAGTTGGAAGACGGAAGTCAGAAGTCCCCTTTAAAACTTCATTTATACTTTAAGCAGGGCTTTGTCGACAAATTGATTTCATTAGGATATTTTCCATTAGAGAACCAAGCCTCAAATTGGCACCCTCTTCCGTCTTCCGTCTTCGGACTTCCGACCTTTTAAGAACAAATTGCCTTTATCAGGATATTTCCCATAGAGAGAACCAAGCCTCAAACTGGCACTTTCTTCGGTCTTCCGTCTTCGGACTTCCGACCTTTTAAGAACAAGTTGCCTTTATCAGGATATTTCCCATAGAGAGAACCAAGCCTCAACTATACTCCATTGTTTTAGTAATCAATATGGACAGTGCAATGAATAGTGCCACGGAGTAAATGACTATCCATATCATTTCGGGAAAACTCCGTTTCAAGCTTTGTGTTTTAAGTTCTTTCATACTAAACGCTCATTTAATCAGACACACTTTGGTTGAAAAGCAGGTGTTATTCTTTAAGTCGTGAATGCTTATGTGGTATATGCCTTCGGGGCAATGCCCCAGATTGATATCGGTGTTGTTTACAAACTGTTTTGTAGAAATTAGCCTTCCGCTTACATCGGTGATATGCATTGAATATTCGCTGCCGCAACCCTGTATATGAAATAGACCCTTTGCCGGATTTGGGTATAGTTTCATTTTCAGCTTTTCAGGATTATTGACCGACAACGGCACATGCCTGCCAACCGTGACCGTATCATTTATGCCTAAAAACTTCAGTTTCATCGATTCGAATCCTGCAATATTTCTCGATTTCGGATAAGGCCCCTGGTTGGCAAATCCCGCAGAAGTCCCTGTATTTTCAAGTGCGATAACCGGAAAACTACCCGATATGTTTTTAAAATACGATGTATTGACTCCCGTATAACTGTATGCCGCAAACGTATTCCCTGTGAGGTACAGGCCAAACCTGAGTGAATTCAAAACCATGGCATATGGCAATCCGGATACTGCATTTTCGTATATATCGCTGTTTAAAAAAGTATTGGGCATGATGGCAGTTGTTTTGAGTAGCCCTAATCCCGGCAGGAACTCCAATTCTCCGTGATACGATGAAAACCCTGATCCTGAATATTTGTCTACAACCGTTTTCCCGGCAAAACGCGCATTGTCTCCTGCAAAAAACGAAATCATTGCAGTTTGTTTCAGCCTGCCTGCTAAAAGTGATCCATTGTCTGTACCATTTATGAAGTCAAAAAATGCTGCATACGTATTATTAATCAGGAAGAATTTACGGGCATTATTTATACTTGTTCGGGTGAAGCTATCGTTTTGATTGGCCTCTAACGCCTGAATAATATGAACCTGGCTTGCCCCTTTCCCCTTCAATTTCAATTTTGCATCAAGAGCTCTTACCTGATCACTTCCGGTTACTATCACAATTGTATCATCCTTGCTCCCGGCCTGGTTAACAAAATAATCATAGGCGTCATCCGAGGGGTAATCCGTTCCACTCAGCAATAAAGTTACCCTTTCATTTTCCTCGGCAACCGGAGGTTGTATAAATGCATTCAGCCCGTTGATTACTCCGGTATTCAAATCAACAGTACAACCATGTGTTGCCTGCGAAAACTTCATATCGTTGGCTTTCAGCATAGTTACTGTAGTATCATAGGGTAAAACCGGATTCAGATTGTGGTAGAATCCTACCGCACCGGTTCCAAAAACAGTTGCTATCCCGCTTGTATCAATGCAAAGAGCGGTATGATCGTCAACACCTATTCCTGTTGCAATTTCAGTTGTTCTTTTGTACCAGGCTGCCATGAAACTGCTCAATCGTCCAAACCGGCCTCTCTCAATAAAATGTGTATCGTAAATGTATCTTTTTGACAAGGTATTCAGAAAATCGTCAGCAAGCGTTATTTGAGGAAGATACGCATTTTGCAGAGTTGCTACAGGCTCGATGGATACTACTGCGGCTGTATAGATAATAGGCGAAAGGATTGCAGTGCCTGCCGAAGTTCCGGATAATACACCGCCTTTGTTATAAATATATTGAAGCGCATCCTGTGTTTTGGTGTTTTTATAATAGCTGTAGTACTTTGACTGGTCGCCACCTTTAATAAATATCGCATCATAGGTGATAAGTGAGTCGTAAACCGATTGCTTGTCAGCACTGGTCCTGTCGGGGATAATAAAATTCTTTGCACTAACAGCACCAAGACTTACAAAGTAATCTGGAATCCAGTTTGTGGCGGCTTCATCGTAAGTGATTACAGCAATTCTTTTATTATTTGCATGATCCACAACCCATTTGTATGGGGTATCGCTCCACCCTCCACTACTTTCGCCTGCACCTCCGGCAAGCATAATAAAGCCTTGTGAGAAGGTGTAAGTTTTGCATAATGCGAACACTATAATTAGTAAGTATTTACTTATACGGATTGCCATCTTTTCCTTTTTATTAAATTATCAGCCAGACAGACGCAAAATGATTTTGCTAGATAAAACCGGGCTGCCGACACTACACCGGACAGCCCGTTAACCATCAATCAATACAAGAAACCTCCATTTTTTACCGAACAATAAGTTTAGTTACATTCGATTTATTGCTGGTAGCTGTATGCATTACATACATGCCTTTATTTAAGCCTGATACATCCACTATCAAACTGTTTGATCCGTTAAAAGCATTTTCTTTCAGGTTCATCACTTCGCGTCCTGTTACATCCATAATACGGATATTAACTTTCGCATTGCCCGTGAGATTGAAGTTTACAAATACTTTGTCAGTTGCAGGATTTGGATAAACAGTTGCTTTGAGGCTGTTCAGGGTATATTCGTTTATTCCGGTTGTTCCTTCAACTACTTTTATGTTATCAACAGCTAGGTTCGATCCTCCCGCATTAGCATTACCAGGAGTAAGGTCGGTTGTAAGAACAAAAGCAATCCAAACAGCCTTGTTCGTGAAGCCTTTTTCTTTAAGGCTGACACTCCTTGTCGAAAGCCCCTGACCCGGATTACTAACTGAGGCTGACCAGCTTTCGGGGGCAATTGTTGCTGCAATGATTCCGTTTTCCTCAAAATATGGGATAGTTGGTTCAATGCCTGTTAAAGCGGGAGCAACGAGCACCATATAGTCATCAGGGTAATTACCGGTTGATGTTATTGACATAGCCTGCCAGCTAAGTGTAGAATTATTGCCAACTGTAACAGCCGGCAATATCATCCAGTCATCGGCCTTTCCATCAATAGGCATATTTGAGCAATAGGATGAAGACATGGCTACTTTAGTACCTTGCAATTCGGTACGGGTTGAAGTTGTTACTAACCAAGCGCTGTCCTGCCAGCGTTCCTCGCCGGTAGCCTGAATATACCCATCATTATTTATTATTTTCCAGGTTGATGGAAGGATCTGTAAACTTTCAAAATCTTCGAAGAAAAGTGTTGTCTGGCCAGCTGCAGCAAATGTTACAGTTACTTCCCAAGCTTGTGATGTACCATCCTGTGCTGTAACAGTATACGCTACCGGTGAGGTAAAATTTTGTGCAACACCGCTCAAGGGCGAAACTGTTGCAAAAGCTGAAATCGTAATTGCAGGCACTAATGCGGTTACATTCGTTCCGGCCGGAACTTCGAGGCTCACTTTTTTATCAGCAGAAACAACTATTCCTGTCACAGGTGGTGTCAAATCTGCAAATTTGAAGGCTATTATATCTTTTTCGGTTGCGGGGGCAACTTTCGCAACCGTTACAATCCATTCCTGGGTCTGAGTACCGTCCTGCGAGGCTAACGAATAAATAACCGGATTTGTAAAATCATTTGGCGTGGTACCGCTAACCTGATCATTTGTACCAACTTTTGCCGTAGCCCCGTCAGTCAAAATAAATGTTGATACCAATGCTGTAACATCTGTAGCATAAGGAACTGTAAGAGCGACCTTATGATCTGTGTTATTAATTACTCCGGCAACATTAGGAGTTAATCCTTCGAATTTATAAGTTAAAAACTCAGGTGCACCAGTAGGAGCCAGCCAGTCTTCGAATCCAGGATTTAAGATCAGGTTTGTAGTGCTGCTGCCTTCAGTGTAACTGGCATTATCGGAATAAAATGTAGCTGAACCAGTCCATGAAGCAGCTACCGACGACATTCGTATTGCTACATAAGCTATAGTAGCTGTGGCCGGTGTGGTACCTGTGTATGTAATAGTTTGCCAGTTGGGCGAATCCTCGGTTGCTGTTGTGGTTTTTCGCTCAAGGTAAGCAGTACCCGGGGCGGAATAAAACCATATCCTTGCACTGATGGTACAGGCCGGATCATTGTCGAGATAATCGATTGAAAAATTATAGGTAGTGCCTTCTGTTACATTAAATGTATCGCAGATAAAGTAAGGTGTTCCATCATCAGTAAAGGTATATTTCAAGGAATTAAAACCTTCAGTTTTGATAACAGGCTCGTTAACGATGGTCGAGGTCTTGGCAGGGTCATATAACGACTCTGTCCAGTTTAGAACGGTTGAACCCGGAACAATAACCGGGGGAGCCCATTCCTCAAAACCTGGATTCTGAATCAGGTTGGTGGTGCCTGATTGTTCGGTATAAATGCAATTGTCGGCATAAAACATGGCTGAACCTGCCCAGGCAGCAGCTACTGACGACATTCTGATTGCGACATAAGCAATTGTTGCAGTGGCCGGTGTAGTGCCTGTGTAGGTTATGGTTTGCCAGTCAGGCGAATCAACTGATGCCGTAGTAGTCTTTCTTTCGAGGTAAGCAGTTCCAGGTGCCGAATAAAACCAGATACGTGCACTTATGGCTCCGGCCGGATCATTGTCGAGGTAATCAATCGAAAAATTGTAGGTTGTTCCTTCGGTAACATTAAATGTATCGCAGATGAAATAAGGAGTTCCGTCATCAGTAAAGATGTATTTCATCGAACTCATCCCCTCAGTTTTCAACACAGTTTCTTTTGTAATGACCGACGTTTTTAATGGATCATACAACGACTCTGTCCAATGGAGAGGTTGAGCACTCAGATTTATGCCGAGTAGAGCTGAAACAATTAAGAGTAAAAGTTTTGATTTCATATGCATTGGTTTAGGTGAATAAATAGGGATTAATTTCTTTTATAGACCTTATACACCCCATGTTTCCAATCTACTTAATCAGTATAAAAAAAAATTCATAGTAAATCCCTGAAATTAATTTGATAAGTACCAAAAATCAGTCTGGTAAAGCCTTACTGTAATCTTCTTCTTTTTTATAAAACGTTTTGTATTTTACGGTTTAGGCCTGAAAAACTCCAATAGAAATTCAAAATCAGGAAGGAGAGGATAAAAATTGAACAGGAAATCCTTTAACATCAACTACAATTTCAACTTAGGTTTCAGAATAGAATCATTAGGTTCTACTACGAATTGAATGGACTTTAACTTTTTAGAGGCCATAAGACCGAAGTAAGAAGACGGAAAAAAGTGCCAATTTGAGGCTTGGTTCTCTTAATGGAAAATATCCTGTTAAAGGTATTTATTCAGCAATGCCCTACCTACTTAGATAAATGAAGTTTAAAGGAAACTTCTGACTTTCGTCTTCTGACTTCCGACAAAATACATATACCCACTAAAATAACAGTAGAACCAATTAATAAGCACATAATGAACAATTGTTCGTGTTTTTTAAAAGATTTTTTTAATCTGCTTAAGTGATTAATGCAAATCAGGTGTATTTAGTACGAACTGAAAAATACACAAACCAATGAATGTATGCATATGAGAAAGATCTTTACAATTGTTATGCTGCTGATACTGATTGCTACCGGGGCATATGCACAGCAAACCGTCACCGGCAGAATAACATCATCATCAACTGGCGAATCTTTGCCTGCTGCCACTATTAAAATAGCAGGCACTTCCACCGGATCACTCACCGACATAGACGGGAACTACTCAATCCGGATTTTAAGCCCTGACGATGCACTCGAAATAAGTTATATCGGGTATGTGATGCAAAACATAAAGGTTGGTGACCAGAAGGTAATTAATGTAGCCCTGGTGCAAAACATGCAGGTACTGGAAGGGGTTATGGTAACAGCGATGGGAATCAAGGCTGAGAAAAAATCAATTGGATATGCGGCTCAGCAGGTTGATGGTGGAGATCTCAGCAATGCAAAAACCGGCAACATTGTGAATGCTTTAAGCTCAAAAGTGGCCGGACTTGAAGTTATTAGTTCGTCAGGAACTCCGGGTTCTTCGTCAAGTATTACTATCCGTGGCCGTTCGTCCCTGCGAGCCGGGGGCAACTCACCTCTTTTTGTTGTGGATGGTATTCCTATTGATAACAGCTATGAGGGAAGTTATGTATACGACTATGCTAACCGTGCTATTGACCTGAATTCTGACGATATTGAATCTGTATCTGTTTTGAAAGGTGCTTCGGCAGCGGCTCTATACGGAATCAGGGCTGCCAACGGGGCAATCTTGGTTACTACCAAATCAGGGAAAACAAAAAACGGGATTAAAAAAAGCATCAGTATTAAAACTTCTCTCGGGTTTGATAAGGTAAACAAATTACCCGAAAAACAGACTATGTATGCACAGGGATCTAATGGTATTTATTCCAACACTTCCAACCTGAGCTGGGGTCCGTTGATGGATACACTGAGATATGACGGGGCAACAGATTATCCTAAAGATAAAAATGGCAGAATCGTAGGCATGAGCGATCCGTCTGCAACCGATAAACATGCCATCGCATACCCGGTTGATAATTTTTTCGAAACAGCCATTACGAGCAATACATATCTAAACATGTCAGGAAACACTGACTATGGAAGCTACATGTTTTCAGCCGGCCATCTCGATCAGGCGGGAGTTGTTCCACTTAGCAATTTTAAACGCACAAATGTAAAGGTGGCAGGTGACGCAAAACTAACTGATAAATTTAAAATTTCGGGTACTGCCAACTACTCAAAATCACTAAGTAATCTTACGCAAAAGGGAAGCAACCTTTCGGCTGTGATGGTCGGTTTAATGCGCAATACACCTTCGTTTGACCTTACCAACGGAACAAGCGACCCCGTTAACGATCCCACAGCCTACATGTTTCCTGATGGGACCCAGCGAATGTATTACAGTCAGTATGACAATCCATACTGGTCAATAAATAAAAACCAGGCCACTTCCGATGTGAACCGGATTATCGGTAATACACAGCTTGATTACCAGATTTTTTCCTGGTTTAACGCAATGTACCGATTAGGCATCGATTACTACACTGAGCGCCGGAATTCTTTTTTCGATAACAACTCCAGCGATACGCCCAACGGGTATGTTACTGCGAGTACGTATAATTTCAGCGGTATCAATTCGGATCTTGTGTTAAGTGCTGAAAAAGAGCTTAACAAAAACCTGAAAATGAATATTTTAGCCGGGCATAACTATTATATAAAAGAAACATATACCAATAGCCAGCGTGGTGATTCACTCATACTTCCAAACTTTTACGACCTCAGCAACACTGCAGTTACATCCGGCAATGATAACCAAACAGCCTATAAAATAGTTGGCGTTTACTTTGATGTAAAATTCAGCTACAAGGGTTTTCTGTATTTTAACACAACCGGACGTAACGACTGGTCGTCAACACTTTCGAAAGGAAATAATTCATTTTTCTATCCTTCTGTTAATGCAAGTTTCATTTTTTCCGATGCTTTCGGATTAGATCAGGGCAAGTTTTTCAATTATGGTAAGATAAGGGCTTCCTGGGCCGAAGTTGGTAACGATGCACCCATATATTCCCTGCAAAATTACTATTCAGCCATTCTGGGGGGCATCAGCGGTCAAACTTCGTTTGCTACCGAGCGTACCATTGGAAATGTTGACCTTAAACCAGAAACTACACGTTCATCCGAAGTAGGTCTCGACCTACGCTTTCTTGGTAATAAACTGGGCGTTGATCTAGCCGTTTATCAATCAAAAAGTATCGGCCAGATTGTAAGTGTACCTGTAGCGTATGCAACAGGATTTGACCACATGCTCATGAATGCTGGCGAAATTACAAACACAGGTATTGAAGCACAAATATCGGTTACTCCAGTTGACCGAAAAGGATTTGTTTGGGATATGATGTTCAACTTCACCCACAATAAGAATATGGTTGTTGACCTTCCAGAGGGTGTTCCCTTACTTGACTTTGAAACTACGGGGATAAGCAGTACACGCTCAGTAGCCATTGAAGGCCAACCTTATGGAGTGCTTTATGGAACCCGCTACCTACGAAACGAAGCCGGACAAATAATTATTAGTAACAATGGTTACCCATTGGTTGACGTGCTTCCAGGGGTAATAGGCGATCCTAATCCCGATTTTATGCTGGGCATAAGGAATACGTTTAACTACAAAGGTTTTCAGCTTACATTTCTCTTCGATATAAAGCAAGGTGGAGATGTTTACAACGGCACAAAAAATGTTATGTATTCGATGGGAACAAGTAAAATAACCGAAAACCGCGACGAAGATTTTGTGTTTCCAGGTGTGAATGTTAACACGGGTGAGCCTAATACGGTGGTAATTAAGCGTAACAGAGACTATTATGCATCACAGGGCGGACTGGCAGGTTTATCGGAAGCGGCCATCGAAGATGGATCCTATGTGCGCTTGCGCGAATTAGGATTTACTTATAGCATGCCGGCTAAGTGGTTATCAAAAACTCTTTTTAAGGGTATCGACCTGGGTATCAACAGCCGGAATCTTTTACTCTGGACCAAATATTCAGGCATTGACCCCGAAACAAACCTTTCAGGTGTTTCGAACAGCTTGGGGCGCGACTATTTCAATATGCCCAATACTAAAAGTGTGGAATTCAGTGTTCAGTTGTCGTTTTAATCAATCAGAAACTAAAAATTATGAAAACAACAAAATATATTCTGCGGTTCCCTTTGATGCTGATATGCATACTGTTGCTCAACAGTTGCGAATTTGAAGAAACCAATATCAATCCCAACAATCCTTCCAAAGTACCTCCTTCGGTGATGCTGCCATTTAACCAGGAATCACTTGCAAGTATGAGCATAAGTTCACCCCAGGTAATGTCGGGTATTTTTATGCAGTATTACGAAGGGATCGAAAATCATCCTTTACAGGTACAGCAATACATTCTCAACGAAGCCCTTTATGTTGATTGGGACTGGAATGACTATTACGATGGCCCTATGATAAACCTGAAAATAATGATTGATCTGGCTGAAAAAGAGGGCTCATATTATTATGCTGGAATAGGTAAAATACTATTGGCGAATTGCTTTGGCAATATGACTTCGTTATGGGGCGATATCCCTTATAATGATGCTCTTCAAGGATCTTCGAACCGTAATCCGGTATTTGATTCGCAGACATTGATCTACGATTCCATCCAGCAATTGCTCGATCATGGCATACAGGATCTGCAGAAAAATTATGAAGGGAGCAAACCGGCCAATGACGATATCATTTTTGGTGGTGATGTTACCAAATGGATTCAGGCCGCTTACGCTCTGAAAGCCCGGTATTATATGCACCTCACCAAACGTGCATCAGAATTGGAGTACAACCCGGCACAGAAAGCCCTGGAGGCCACAGCCAATGCAATGCAGACAAGTGATGCAGATATGGAATATCCATTTGGTTATTCCGCTGCCGAATACAATCCTTTTTACTCCTACACTCTGCTGAATTATATTCTGCCAAATTCATATTTCACCAACCTGATGCTTCAGCTAAATGATCCGCGAAAGTCTTTTTACTATAAAAAGAAATTCGGCGAAGCAACTCTGAATGGCTTGTATTTTACATCGAGCAGCTCCCCGGTTTTGCTGATTACTTATTTTGAACTCAAGTTTATTGAGGCAGAAGCAAGGTTGCGCCTAAATGTTAGTGACCCGCTGGCACAGGTAGCACTTCACGATGCAATTACTGCCAGCATTAATAAGATTACCGGAAACACAACATCGGTAGAAACCATTACCGAATACCTTAATGCCAATGCTATGCTCACGGGTGAGTTCAACAGCGATCTGAAAACCATTATAAGTCAGAAGTATATTGCGATGTTTGCTTCCATCGAGTCATGGACCGATTACCGTCGTACAGGTTTTCCTGAGTTAATCCCCAACGAGGGTGGCGATCACAACCAAAATCCGGGTGGCAATATACCACGCAGGTTTGCCTACCCTCAGACCGAACGTTTATATAACAAGAATTTCCCTTCCACTCTGCCAAATCTGCAGGATCGTTTCTGGTGGGATAAGTAGGCATTGATACCTGCTTCTTCCCGGAAATTATAATTCAGGTCAGGTTTGCATACTGACCTGAATTTTTTTTTTTGATTCAGGAGGGTTTAGATTGTAAAGTTCCATTTCTGCTTATGTACTTCTCCAGTCTGAATACTAAATTTAGTTTATTTATATAATTTTCTCTCCCGCAAACGATTGCATCAAAAAACGGTGTTTTATATGGTTTCTTTTCTTATATCTTTGCCAAACCAAATTACTAACATATGAAAAATATAACCCTGCTTTTTATAAGCATTTTAGTTTTCCGCACTGCTTTCGCACAGGTGTCAATAGATCATATGGAGCCTCCATTCTGGTGGACAGGCATGAAAAATAACACCCTGCAACTGATGATCCATGGGAAAGATATTGGCAAAACCAAAGCTGCAATTGAGTATAATGGAGTGAAAGTAAAAAACTCGGTCAGCACCGGCGACGATTATTTATTTGTTGATCTGGTAATAGGCAACAGCGCCAAACCGGGTATGATTTCCATTGATTTCAAAGATAAGGACAGCGTAATGGTCAATTATAAATACGAACTTAAAGCACGCCTTACCGGTTCAGCCAAACGGGCTGGTTTCACAACTGCCGATATGATGTATCTTATTATGCCTGACCGTTTTGCCAATGGCGATCCTAATAACGACGATATGCCCGGTATGCTCGAAAAAGCCGATCGTACCAATCCTAATGGTCGCCACGGCGGTGATATCAGGGGAATTACCGAACACCTCGATTACCTGTCGAAACTGGGAGCAACTGCATTGTGGTGTACCCCTTTTCTCGAAAACAATATGCCAACTTATTCGTATCATGGTTATGCCATCACCGATCTGTACAAAGTTGATCCGCGTTTCGGAACTAATGATGATTACCGCATGATGGTGGATGCCGCCCATAAAAAAGGAATAAAAGTAGTTATGGATATGGTTTTTAATCATTTCGGAACCAATTCGTACTGGATGAACAACCTGCCAACCAAAGACTGGGTGAACCAATGGCCCGAATTTACCCGTTCCAATTACCGGGGAGGCGTTATCACCGATCCGTATCGCTCGCAATACGACGAAAAGAAAATGGCTAACGGATGGTTCGATGTTACTATGGCCGATTTCAACCAGAAAAATCAGTATGTCGCCAAATATTTGATTCAAAACAGCATTTGGTGGGTCGAATTTGCCGGTCTGGATGGAATACGCCAGGATACATATCCCTATCCCGATAAGGAATTTATGGCCGATTGGATGAAAGCGCTTCGTGATGAATATCCGAATTTTAATGTAGTCGGCGAAGCCTGGATCAACTACCCTCCCCAGATCAGCTATTGGCTTGATAATAAGAACAATAATGATGGTTATCGTTCAAATCTCACTCATGCTTTTGATTTCCCTCTTATGATGGCCATTCAGAAAGCCTTTACCGAAAACGAAGGCTGGGATACCGGCCTGGCGCGTTTGTACGAATTGCTTTCGCAGGATTTCCTCTACAGCGATCCTTCCAAACTGATAACCTTTGCAGATAACCATGATATCGAACGTACTTTCCCTGTTTTAAAAACACCTGAGAATGTAAAAATGTCGCTTGCTTTCCTTGCCACCACCCGCGGTATGCCGATGATTTATTATGGTACCGAAGCACTTCTCGACAGGGGTACATTAGAAGGCGATCCCGGAAAAAGGAAAG
>Ga0136636_10000849_pt1 | contig 16941 bp, 17 predicted proteins | sample AntDrymUQ8522106_2_FD_104653 | JGI IMG/M metagenome (GOLD analysis project Ga0136636, IMG submission 104653) | Polar desert sand microbial communities from Dry Valleys, Antarctica - metaG UQ852 (21.06) | ecosystem: Environmental > Terrestrial > Soil > Desert | place: Antarctica: Dry Valley... | reverse complement strand
TCGGCTTTCGGAAATGAATTCGGTTTGTTCATGGGTAAAAAATAAACTATCCCAAAAGTACTGAAAATCTTCGATACTTTTAGGATAGCATAAAACTATATAAAGACAAACTATTTCTTTGTCTTTTTTAAATTTTCTTTCAAGAAGTTGTCGATAGCCATTGTCATCGACGGTACACCTGGTAATGGCGCTTCAATGTCGATTCTAAAATTTGCATCACGCACAGCCTGAGCGGTGGTGGCACCAAAGCAGCCAATCTGAATTTCTCCTTGAACAAAGTCGGGAAAATTTTTCAGTAATGACGCAATACCTATCGGGCTGAAAAAAATCAGCATATCATAATTGAATTCTTCGTCGGGTCCAAAATCGTTGCTTACTGTTTTGTACATTACGGCTTTATTCAACGTAATTCTTGATTTTTCGAGTGCTGACAATGTATCCTCGTTTTGCACATCCGAAGTTATAAACAAGTATTTTTCATCCAAATGCTTGTTCATAATAACTACCAATTCGGCCAGTTTTCCGGTAGCACCATAAAAAACTTTGCGCTTGCGGTAGTGAATGTAACGTTGTAAATAAACGGCCACTGTTTCCGAAATACAGAAATACTTCATCGTTTCGGGAATGGTAATGCGTAATTCTTCACAAAGTCTGAAAAAATGGTCAATGCCATGGCGCGCATTAAAGATAATGGCAGTATGGTCTAAAATTGAAACACGCTGAGCTCTAAACTCTTTAGCTAAAATCGGTTCAACTTTTATGAAAGGTCTAAAATCGATCTTTACATTATATTTTTCACTAATGTCAAAATAGGGCGACTTCTCAGTGGCTGGTTTTGGCTGCGAAACGAGTATCTTCTTGATTTTCAAAGCTGCGAAATTTAAATAAGAAAAATGTTATACTATCAATTGATACGCCTTAAGCAATATGAATAAGGGTAAAAATTCGAGGGTGCAAAGATACAACAATATATAAAAAGATGCTACTATTTTATGTAAAAACAGTTGAAATAATTTAATAGTTATCAGAATGTAAGCAATAACGCAAACTATTAGAGTCATTATATCAATCCAATAATGTAGGTTTACTGGTGCATATATGCGGAATATCAGTAAGGGAAAGAGAAAAATGCCTAAGAGTGAAATAATGTTGAAATAGCTAAATTTGGCTAATAATAATACTTTCGCATCCAGAAACACATACCCAATCAGTTGCATAATGATGTATTTAGCGCAGAAGAACAAGACAGTGATGCCAAGCAGGTAGGCATAATCAGTCAATTCAAAATCGGTAGAAGTCTCGTAAACATGTAGTTGCGCAAATAGACTCATCACGCCAATTGCGAAAATAATCAGCAAAAATTGAGCCCGAAAATCGTTTAATGTTGTTTTTCTGTATAAATTTGGACGTTCTGAACTTTGAAAATAGGATTTAATATCCTCAACAATAAATACAGAAGCATTTGAAAATGAAACTATCAGCAAAAGTAATAAAACTGCCAGAGCACAAAATACCCAGTTGACACTTTGAGGAAGAATGGGATGAAGAATGCCTTCGAAACCAGATGTAAATTTTGCAAGGGCGGGTTTGAAGCTTTCGAACATGTGTAGCACATCAAAGCTTGATGTATCCGGATTTTGTAGATAAAGATATGGAATTTCAAAACCGTTATTGTGCGGTTTTTGTACGACAACTTTCAGCGTATCAACTACAGCAGTGGTATCCACATTCAGCACCACATGATGCTTTGCGGGTAGACTCGTCGACAATGTTTTAAGTGTGTCGCTGATAGATTGTATGCTGTCTTGCTGTATCATTTTTGGTTCATTATAGCGCTGCAAAGTTGCGGGCATTTTCGTCCCAGATAACCGATTGCTGTATTGCAGAAAGTACTTCTTCCGGCGTTTCTACCACTTTCCACATTTGCCTGTGTTCTTCGCGCATAAAATGCTCGTCAGCCGCCCGATTAAGCATTGCAACTAAGGCATCAAAATATCCTTCGAGGTTTACAATCACGATAGGTTTGGTAAAAATGCCTAATCGTTTCCATGTGATTACCTCCAGTAGTTCTTCTAATGTGCCGCATCCGCCAGGTAAAGCTACAACTGCATCGGCTAGTTTAGCCATTTTTTCTTTCCGTTCATGCATTGTTTCTACCAGAATCAGTTCGGTGAGTTTGGTGTGGTTCCACTCTACCTCACACATAAAACGGGGAATGACACCGGTTATTGTACCCTTGGCTTGCAACGTGCTATCGGCTAATTGTCCCATCAGTCCTTTTGCCCCGCCCCCATACACAATTGAATGTCCTGCAATAGCCAGTAGTCGGGCTAGCCTGGCGGTGGCATCAAAATAGCTCGGTTTTACCTGAGTACTTGAGGCACAATATACACAAATGGTTTTATGCTGAGTTTGAGACATGTTTCGCCTATAAAGAAAGTTGTTTGCAAAAATACAGTTTTCTTTTCGTATTTTTGAACTTCAATAAAAAAATCGGGTAAAATGATTGTAGTAACGGGTGGTACAGGCTTGGTGGGTGGTAATTTGCTTTGGCATTTGCTGCAAGAAAATGACAGGATAATTGCCATTAAAAGAACAAAAAGTGACTTGAATCCACTGCGCACCATGTTCAGTTTTTATACACACGAACCCGAACCTTTTCTGGCGCGCATTGACTGGAAAGTGGCCGATGTACTGAATGAACATTCTTTACTAGAAATTTTTAGCAATGCAAAAATGGTGTATCATTGCGCTGCCGTTATTTCATTGGGCAATAATGCTGTTGCTATGATGGATACCAATGTTCAGGGCACAAAAAATGTTGTTGATGCTGCTCTCCATTCAGCGGTTGAAAAACTCTGTTTTGTAAGTTCCATTGCTGCGTGTGGAAAAGCTGTGTGTGGCGAAATGATCAACGAAGACAGTTGTTGGGTCAATGTGGCAAATCGCTCGCCTTATTCGCACAGCAAATACCTTTCGGAGCAAGAGGTCTGGAGGGGAATTGCACAGGGTTTGAATGCAGTAATTATCAATCCGGGTGTCATTCTGGGTGTGTCGGGGACTGAAACAGGTAGCTCGCAACTTTTTTCGGAGGTTCGAAAGGGACTGATGTTTTATACTAACGGAGGCAGTGGCTATGTGTGTGTGCAGGATGTGGCAAAAGCAATGATTGCACTCACAAAGTCGCAAATTTCATCTCAACGGTTTGTGCTGGTTGCCGAAAATTGTAGCAATAGAGAGGTATTGAGTTGGATGGCCGATGGTTTTGGTAAGCGTCGCCCATTTATTGGGTTGGGTAAAAAAACCTTGTGGCTTGTTGGGGCGTTTGCAGAGTTGATGGGGAAATTGTTCCGGTTCCACCCACTTTTCGATCGCGGAATGGCTCGTTCTGCAACAAACCGAGAATATTATTCAAATCGAAAAATTCAGAAAGCTATCGGGTTTCAATTTGCACCTATCGAAAATTGCATAAAAGAAATTTGCAAATTTCAGAATAAGAAATTGATTGATAGTGAATAAAAAATTACGCCCTATAATAATTCAATATTATAAGGCGTAAACTGTGACTTTGGGTTATTGAGCCTGAACAACTTCCAATAAACTGTCGATAAACAATTTAGCATCCGATTTCGATAAGCAGAGTGGTGGGAGCAATCTGATGGTATTCAAACCACTCACTCCTGTAAATATTTTCTTGTCAAAAAGCAATTTGTTACGAATCTCTTTTACGGGTTGCTCGAATTCGATGCCGATAATAAGTCCTATACCTCTTACTTCTTTTATTTGTGGAATTTTATTTAGCTCTTCGATTAAATAATTTCCCACTTTCTCAGTATTTTCCATCAATTTCTCCACTTTCATGATATCCAGTACGGCAATTGCAGCAGTACAAGCCAAGTGGCTACCACCAAAAGTGGTTCCAAGTATTCCGTGAGATGCCTCAAACATGGGGCTGATAAGTACGCCGCCAATGGGGAATCCATTTCCCATCCCTTTTGCCACGGTGATTAAATCCGGACGAATTTCGGCATGTTGGTGGGCAAAGAATTTACCGCTACGACCGTATCCCGATTGAATTTCATCTAAAATAAGTATTGTGCCAGTTGCCTTGCATTCTTCACTTAGGGCTTTCAGAAAGTCAGCATCGGGGGTACGAATACCTCCAATGCCTTGAATGCCTTCTATGATTACTGCACATACATCTTTGTTTTGCAGTGATTTACAAACAGAATCAATGTCGTTTAGAGCGAAAAAATCAACGTCAAAGCCTTCGTTTATTGGTGCCACTATTTTAGAATTATCGGTCACTCTGACAGCAGCTGATGTCCGACCATGAAAGCTTTTCTGAAACGAAATAACTTTTTTTCTCCCGGTGTGAAACGATGCCAGTTTCAGTGCATTTTCATTGGCTTCGGCACCCGAATTGATAAGAAATAGTGAATAATCTTCATATCCCGATAATTTCCCCAATTTACTGGCTAGTTCTACTTGCAACTTATTTTGAACTGAATTGGAATAAAAAACCAAGTTTTCTAATTGCTGTGTTAGTTTCTGAACATAATACGGATGCGAATGACCAATCGATATTACAGCATGTCCACCATACAAATCAAGGTATTCAATTCCGTGATTATCGTAGGTTCTGCAGCCAATTCCTTTTGCAATTTCTATATCAAAAAGTGGGTAAACATTAAATAAATCCATAGCGTCTATTATTTTGAGTTTGAGATAAATATTCAAAAAAATGCGTTCGGAATAACCGTTCTTACTTTCATGAAAATTCGTTACAAAAGTAATTCAAAATTAAGAGACGCTCAAATAATTACAATTAAAAAAAATAATGTAATTTTACAACCGCTTATTATTTACATAATTTTATAGTTGATTGCAATGGATAAACTGGTGACCATATTCTGTAAAAACACAAAATCATATCATACCTATCCACTAGGTACTTCATTAATAGAAATTTACAATGATTTGAAAATTGAGCTCAAATACCAGGTGGTTGCGGCTCGGGTTAACTATAAAGTGGAAGATTTAAATTTTTTAGTTTATAAGCCCAAGGACATTGATTTTATTGATCTGAGCACACCTTCGGGCATGCGAGTGTATGTGAGAAGTTTGAGCATGGTGCTTTCTAAGGCCATTTCGGAGTTGTTTCCGCAGGCCATTCTTCGCATCGAGCATCCTATTTCCAAAGGCTATTATTGTACATTAGATAATTTAAACCAACCCTTGACTGCGGGAGTTATTTCTCAAATAAAAGAGCGAGTAAAGTTAATTATCAAACAGGGCAAACGAATTTATTGCGAGGAAAAGCAAACGTCGGAAGTAAAGGATATGTTCGGAAATCGTTCGCATCAGATGGACAAACTGGCTTTGTTCGAAACGCTTGGAAATCCTTACTGCCGGTTTTTTAGAATTGATGATTATATCGACTATTATAACGGCGTACTTCTGCCTTCTACAAGCTATTTGGGAGTTTTTGACCTGATCAGTTACTACGATGGTTTGTTGTTGCAAGTACCCAATCGTGACAATCCGTTTGTATTGGAACCCATGACTTTTTCTCCAAAGATGTTTGATATTTTTAAAGAATACTTGGGTTGGAACAAGATTATGAACCTCAATAATGTAGGCGAATTCAACATTGCCTGTCGTAACAATCAGTCGTTTAACCTGATAAAGGTTTCGGAAGCATTGCACGAGAAAAAAGTAGCTTCCATAGCTGATATGATTTCACATCGAGGGGATAAAGTGCGCTTTGTTCTTGTTTCGGGGCCATCCTCTTCGGGTAAAACTACTTTCAGCAAGCGGCTTTCCATTCAACTGATGGTGAGCGGATTGAAGCCAGTAGTATTGTCGCTCGATAATTATTTTGTGAATCGGGATGAAACGCCACTTGATGAAAATGGGGAATGGGATTTTGAACATCTGCATGCTCTGGATTTACCATTGTTCAATCAGCATATGAAGCAATTGTTGAATGGTGAAGAGGTTGAAATTCCCTCTTTTAATTTTGAAGACGGAAGGCGCAAGGCTAAGGGCAAGATGTTGAAACTTAACAGCGATAGCGTGTTGGTGATGGAAGGAATTCATGCACTTAATCCCGAACTCATTCCCGGCATACCATCTGAAACGGTTTTTAAAATATATGTATCGGCACTGACAACCATCTCTATCGATAATCACAACTGGATTCCAACCGCCGATACGCGTTTGTTGCGCAGAATTATCCGCGATTACCGTTTCCGAAACTACTCGGCACGTGAAACCATTGCCCGTTGGCCAAGTGTGCGCCGTGGTGAGGAGAAATGGATTTTTCCGTATCAGGAGAATGCTGATGTGATGTTTAATTCGGCCTTGTTATTTGAGTTGGCGGTGTTGAAAAGACATGCTGAACCTATTTTGGCTGAAGTGCCAAAGTATTGCGATGAATATACTGAAACACATCGAATGATGAAATTTCTGAATTATTTTGTAGCAATTCATGATCGGGAAATTCCACCAACTTCGTTGTTAAGAGAATTTGTTGGAGGTAGTAGTTTCAGATACTAAGTTGCTTGTTTATAAATATATTTTGAAAAACCAGATCTGCCCATAACTTCATTTTTTTTAATCGTAAGATGAGAAAAGCCATTTTTTGTTTATTATTGTGTATGCTGATGTTTCAGCAATTGTATGCCATTCATAGAAATGGGTTAATTCAACATCGACACAAAACCTCTGGGGAATTAACAGCTTCTTTTGGTCCGGCATACTGCTATAGCGACGCAGCTGGTTCATTGTTTAGGCAGACTCTGGTTCAAGGGTATCATAATTACAGTGCTACTTTTGGCTTTAGAAACTCGTTTCCTTCTAATTTTAGTTATAAAACGACGTTGCATTATGGCGATTATTCAGGTGCAGATAAAAACCACAATGTGCATAAGGATGGCTATTATTCTTACAACTCCAAAACCCTCGAATTTTCCGTAAGAGGTGAATACGCCGTTCATTTTGGGCTTAAGTACGATAAAAACACACCAAATACTTTTTATGGGTTTGCCGGGCTCGGAGTATTGAATAGCAATACAAAATTCCCAGTTGGGTCACCACAAGGTAGGTCAAACAATACCTGCGGAGTGGCACTTTTAGGTGGAGGGTATAGATATTATCTGACCGATCAGGTTTCGATTGGGACGGAGCTGGAGTTTCATTATTCGTCTAACGATTATTTAGATGGGTATCATCCAATCACTTCTAAAAGGAATGATGTTTTAGTGGGAATTTCTTTTACATTGGCGTACAGAATATTCTAACGAATTTGATATTATTGACAATTAAAAAAAAGAGAAAAACTGATGTTCTTCTCTTTTTTTGTAATTTATAGCGATATACATATTTACTTATCGCAGTCTTCTTTTTGTGCCATTGCCACTGAGTGTTATTACTTTGTCGGGCAAACCGCCGCCCGATATAGTGAGTGTGGCTGTATGATGTCCATGATTCGTTGGTTTATAATTAACGGTGACATTAAAACCTTCAATACTGTTTACCACATCTTTATCCAGAGTGTTGGCCTGTGCTGAAGTGCTGAAAAGCGCAGCATCAGTTCCTGTTATTGTGATAGATAGATTGCTGTTAACGTAAGTTGTTTTGATATTAAGGTTTTTTGTCTCTGAGGTATTAATTGCCGCTTCGCCAAATCGTAACGAGTTGTCCACTTTGTTGATATATATTGTGGGAGGATTTACGGGTAGCGTAGAAATTCCACTTATGTTGAAGTCTACATTTGACACCCCTGCGCTCGAAATCGTCAATTTGTCGGACTGGTTACCATTAAGGTAGGGGTTGTAGCGTAATTGAATAATTGCATTTACAAATCCATTGCTAGGGCTAAGATTAAGACTTTTGCTCCAGGTGTTTTCAGAAGCGAGTTTCACGTCAAAGTGTAGGCTGTTAGCTAAACTGATTTGCACATCTCCTGTTAAGCTGTAGGCTGTCAGATTTATGTTTTGAAATTCCGACGGCGTACCCACTTGTGTAAAAAATCTTAAAAATTTACCCGTAGGCAGAATACGCGTAGGCATAAACTTAAAAGTAACGCTGTCCACCGTTGTGGTTATACCCGCAATAGCACGGTTTATATCTGTCCCCGACCAAGATAGCGGAGTGTAGTTCCCCGATTTGAATGTAGTTCCTGGTGTAGCGATGGAACCTGAGAGAGGCTGCAAATAAACCCGCATATGACTGCTAGCAGTTTGGCTTGTCCCTGTGTAATTGTTAGGGATGTTTGTGTCCCATGCGGTTTGGTCATAATCAATATGCCAGATAAGCATTCCTTCCTGTGGTAAATAGCTATCCCAACCTATTTTTTTTCGATATTCCACCATGAAAAATTCTTTCGGGTTTGGGCTCTTCCCGCTTAGGTTGTGGGCTGTTTCCGAGAAAAGAAAAGCCTGATTGTTGGTATTTGCAGGCGCTGTGCTTCCTTGATAAATAGGGCGTAACGTCAGGTTGGATGTGGTACTGACTTCTTGCGGGGTAAAATAGCCTAAGTAAAACCGATTGAAGGCCGAGTAAGTAGGCGGTGTGCAGCTCTGATTGAGGTACGATCCGGCATCCATAATGTCCCATTTATCCAAAGTAATGTTCGCATTAAGCGTGTTATAATAATCGGGTAGTCCGAGTACATGTCCAAACTCATGACAGAATACGCCAATGCTTGTCATGGTTGTTCCAAAACCGTTTTTTAATTCAGAGACACAGGTATATCTGGCAATAATTTTACCGTTAAAGCTGTTGTTTGCATTCGACAGGCTGGTGGTCTGTGGCCAGATAGTACTTGTAGCTCCACCCTCAGCCTGACTTTGTCCTGCATAGACAATACTTACATTGTCTACATAACCATCATTATCGGTATCGTATTGTGAGAAATCTATACCGTTGGCAGATGCTTGTGTGCACGCATCGATGACCATTTGCTCAAGATTTACATCTTTTCGGATGCTGTTATCGTTGCCGTAATATGCCAAGGTATTAGGCAGCACATAAGGACCTATTACATCAAAAGTTGGTGCGAATTTGCCATACGAGCTCGCCATAAAATAATCGCGCACCGACCCGGTAGCTCTATTGGCATTGTATCCGGTAGTATTAAAAAGACTGGTGAACGCAGCTTGTGCATTTGGAGTTATGTAGCTCACATCCGAGAAGTTGACCAAAATAACCAGCGTTTTTACGTTGCCAAGCAGTGGAAATGGTTTTTGTGCAGTCGTTGAAGTGCGTTGCATTTTCACTCTTTGTCTTGTGCTTTGCACAACGGTGAATGATTCGGTGGTAGGCGCCGTTTCTAAAAACTCGATTTCTTCGGTTGTCCGGGTATCAATATCGTGGGCAATTAAATTGCTTTCAACTATTTCTCCCTGTGCATTTTGAGTTCCGTAAGTCAGAAATCCCTTAGCATTGACTTTTAAAATATACCCGTCTTCGGTTGTTTTGTAATCGTGAAATTCATCACCCTGCAACCGAATTGTTAGTTGAGTTCCATCGGGTTGGGTTACAGTGATCGGGTAGGGATAAGCCTTTACTGCTAAAACAGTAGTTAGCGACAGTTGAAAAAGAAAGAAACACAATGCGAAGAGGATGCGGTTGTTCATACGAAATCGGTGTATTTTGTGTAACATTTTATAATGAAAGGCAAATGTAATGATATTTTTTGATTTTGTTTTTTTTCTTATCCGATAAATAAAAAAAAAGTTTTTTAGACCTGTTTAAGAACAAGAAGAATTGGCAAAAAAAGATAATATGCATATTTAACGAATATGTTTATTGCTACAACTAGTGGTAGTATTTATTTCAGTTGTCACAATTATGGAGATGAACTATCACAATTGGAGATTTCAATAGAATTTATACCTTTGTCGGGCGAAAGTTATATTTTTGTTAATTAGCATGGTAGAGACGATAAAGGCATTGCGTGAGGGAAATCAAACAGCATACGAGCAGCTATTTGATAATTGGTATGAGCCGCTTTGTAGGTATGCATATTCAATTCTGAGAGATATGGATGATGCCGAGGATATTGTTCAGCGAACGTTTTGTAAATTGTGGGATCAGCGCGAAAATCTTAACATACAAAGTTCGATTAATTCGTATTTGTATCGCATGGTTCACAACGATTGTTTGAATAATATTCATCAACAAACCAACCGCAAGGAGCATAATTTGAATTATATTTCAACAATGAACAGCTCGGCAGATTCAGTAAATGAACATCTTGAAGCCGGTGAACTTCAAATAGCCATTAATAGAGCACTCGAAAAACTTCCACCACAGTGCAAACGGGTGTTTGAAATGAGCCGAATAGAACAATTATCATATTCCGAAATAGCAACGCAACTAAATATATCAACCAATACGGTTGAAAATCACATTTCGAAGGCACTTAAACTACTTCGAATAGAATTAAAAGAGTTTCTAACATTATGTTTACTCATTCAACTAATAAAATAGTACGGTCATGAAAAAAGATATTGATATTTTATTAGCGAAATATTTTGGAGGCAGCGCCTCTGCAAAAGATATGGAAGCTATAGAACAATGGCTTTCGTCATCCCCCGAAAATCAGACCTTCTTCGACGAAATGACTTCGCTCTATGCCAGATTAAGCGGACTTACCACAGATAACATGCCAAAACCAGATGTAGCAAGCGCACGAAAATCTTTTAGTGTCTATAGAACTATCCACGATGGTAAGCCCGTTCCCGTATCGAAAAGTAATCCATTTACAAAACAGTGGTTGTATCGTGCAGCGTCCATTGCCATCATAATGGTGCTTTCCGTTTCGGTTTGGAAGTTTTTCTTTGCAGAACATCAAGTCGTTTTCGCTACCCAACTAGCCCCAAAACAAAATACCTTATCTGATCAAACCAATATAAAATTGGCCGAGAACAGTAAAATCACCTACAGTTCCAATTACGGCAAGAAGCATCGTACCATTCACCTCGATGGCAAGGCATCTTTTAAAGTGGGTCATGCTGGCAAAGGAACACTGCAAGTATGTACCGGCGATATTATTATCGAGGATATTGGAACAGTATTCGAAGTTTCGGCTTACAAAGATAGTAGTTTGGTGAGCGTAAAAGTAAATGAAGGGCAGGTACATTTCTATACAAAGCAAAATAAAGGACTGATGCTTGGTGCGCATGATACGGGTATTTATAATAAAAAGACCAAGTGCTTTACGGTTTTAGAACCGGCGTTGGAAAAACAGAGTTCGGGTTCATTACGTGTCAATTTCAGAGGTATTCAGCTTGCCGAAGCATTTGAAATTATCTCTAAAGCCTATGGAGTGTCTATCAATCTGCAGGAAAAACAAATTGCAAACCGCCAGATTACAGTTAAATTTGAAGGCGATGATCTGGATATGGTACTTCAGGTTATTGCTGAAACCTTGGATCTGAATCTTGAAAAAAACAACAATGCTTACCTCTTTAGCAACAAAAAAATGAATTAATTGAATGACTAAATTTATACGCCACTTTATAGCCATTTGTTTCATAATTGCTCCGTTATCCCTTTTCGCAAAGTCGACCTACTCCGATAAAAAGGTACACCTGTCGGCAGGGCAAGTTTCGCTGGGTACTATCCTAAAAAACATAAGCAGTCAGACTGCTTGTGTTTTTTCGTATGATCCTGTAAAGATTAATGAGAAACAAATTATTACGGTGCCTACCAGACTTAATTGCAGCTTAAGCGGGGCACTTCAAAAACTATTGCCCAAGAATATTCAATTTCGGTTCAAAAATAAATTTATTGTTCTGCAAAGAGTTTCCACCGTACTAAAAGAAGTGCCTGAAAAAAAGGCTGTTGCGGTATGCTCTGTAAAATCCATTGTGGAACCTTTGGGCACTGAACCGATAGCTGTTGTTGACAGCTTAAAGCCAATAGCAGTGGTAACAGAAAGCGCAACTATTGTTCCTCCAGACCCAATCGTTGAAGCCCCTCAGGTGGATACGGTGTTTACAGTTCCTCCTACTGAGGTTGCTATAGCATTGAATCCGTCGCCAATACTTCACAATAAAGACCTTGTAAAAAAAGATACGCATAGCTTTGGTAGGTTTATCAGAGACAGAGCTGTTCTAGAAGTGGAGTTGTCGGGTTACAGCAGCCAATTAGCCGGAGCAGTTCACCTCGGACTTTATGGCTTTTATGCAATACTGTGGTTAGGGAAAAATGCCGATAAAGCCCAAAGTACGGGTGTTGGTATTGGCGCTGCTTATAAAGTACACAAGTATGTTGGATTGAGTCTTGATGTTTTAAGGCTAGATTTACTTTCTGGTCCAACCTACAATTTGGGTGTCAGAACAGTTATAACTCAGTTTCGTCCTGAGATAAATTTCTACATTGTCAGCAGTTGTCAGCTCTTTGCTGGGCCAACTTTCAATATGCTTAATTCTACCTATGTCAATACAGTTAGGACTTACGATTTAGGGAAGGTCTTTTATTATGGTGGCATTATTGGTGTAAAAGTAGATTTGAGCGAGTTGTTCTGGAGGCGGTCGTGATAATTACTTTCTAATAACACACTTGATTATCAGCCGAATATGCATCAATTGAGAAAAAGTTTTATTTTTTTTCAATATTAGATAGTGGTACGATTTGTTTTGTTTGTCTTAGAAGTATTAAGCAAATGATTATTCAAAATTACCCACATTAAAAATTATTATTATGAAAAGAGTAAATTTATTGGCACTACTAGCCATTTCTTTCAGTCTTACTTCGTTTGTGGCGTGTACAACCACAGAACAATCAATCGGTACCGATGCTTCTATTTCAGCCACTGCTGTAGATGAAGCCCAAACTGCTTCAGCAAATGATGAGGTAATCAGTTCCGCCGACAATTTTGTGACTTCTATTGATGCCTCAGGTTATGCAGCTGTTGGTAGTGTTGGTGGTAATGTTTCCCTTCTACAAACAGGAGGCTTTACAAAAATTATTGATGGTACTGTAACGGTGACTGTCGACAGAACAGGATTAAATGATTTTCCTAAGAAAATTTGTATCGATTTTGGCACCACAGGTGTTATCGTAAAGCGTGGCAATGTATTGAAAGGGAAAATTTACATTACTGTTTCCGGAAGAATGTGGGCTGTGGGATCAACCAGAACGTTTTTATTCTCCAATTTATTTGTGAACGACAACCAATTAAAAGGTGGAAAAACAGTTATCTATAAAGGTTTTAACGACGCCCAAAAGCCTTATTGGACTGTAGTAGCAAAGGATACACTTGTTCGCACCGACGGCACCAAAGTAATCTGGAACACAGAGCGCGTTCGTACCCGCGAAGAATCGTTGACTGGTGTTAAGTTTTCAATTACTGGAAGTTCAAGTGGAATTAACGGAAAAGGCTTGGCTTACACTAACGAAATCGACCCTACAAAACCATTGATTATTGGAACAGGATGCCCATACTTTGTAAGTGGTGTAGTAATTATGACTACCGAAACACGTAAAGCTATAATTGATTATGGAAATGGCACTGCCGATAATTTAGCTACCCTTACCATTAATGGGGTAACAAAAGAAATAAAACTGAAGAAATAAGTTTGCGGGATTTCAAGCAAAATAAAAATCCGAATTATAGCTATTCAAATCAATAAAAAAAGGTCTGCAAAAAATTTTTGCAGACCTTTTTTTATTGATTCTAAAATTTATACATTAAACCTGAAATGCATAATGTCTCCATCAGTCACTACATATTCTTTTCCTTCTACATTCATTTTTCCAGCATCTTTGCAAGCTGCTTCAGAGCCAAGAGTTGTGAAATCGATATATTTAATTACTTCGGCACGAATAAATCCTTTTTCAAAGTCGGTGTGGATAACGGCAGCACATTGTGGTGCTTTCCAGCCACGTCCAAAAGTCCATGCGCGCACTTCTTGTACACCGCAGGTAAAATAGGTTTGCAGATCCAATAAATGGAAGGCTGCGCGAATTAAACGAGCCACGCCCGATTCGGTTAAGCCCACTTCTTCCAAAAACATCTGACGTTCTTCGTAGGTTTCCAATTCGGCAATATCAGCCTCGGTGGCAGCTGCCACAACCAATATCTCGGCATCTTCATCTTTTACTGATTCACGAAGAGCTTCCACATACGCATTGCCGTTTTTGGCTGAGGCCTCGTCTACGTTGCATACGTACATTACTGGTTTGTCGGTTAGCAGGTAGAGGTCTTTCACCAATTTCTTGTCCAGTGGATCCAGCTTCACCGTGCGAGCCGATTTTCCTTGCAACAAGGCTTCTCTGTATTGTACATAAATATCGTAAGTGGCTTTGGCTTGTTTATCACCGCCAGTCTGCGCTTGCTTCTGTACTTTGCTGATACGACTCTCTACTGTTTCCAGGTCTTTTAGTTGCAGCTCAGTGTCAATAATTTCCTTGTCGCGCACAGGATTAATGTTTCCGTCCACATGCGTAATGTTTTCGTCGTCAAAGCAGCGCAGGACGTGAAGAATGGCGTCAGTCTCGCGTATATTTGCCAAAAATTTATTTCCCAATCCTTCACCTTTGCTGGCTCCTTTCACTAATCCTGCAATATCTACAATCTCTACCGTGGTAGGAACAATTCGATTGGGGTGTACCAATTCGGCCAACTTGTTCAGACGTTCGTCTGGAACAGTAATTACACCTACATTTGGTTCGATGGTACAAAAAGGAAAGTTAGCTGCTTGAGCTTTAGCATTTGAAAGACAGTTGAATAAAGTAGATTTACCAACATTAGGTAAGCCTACAATACCGCATTGAAGAGCCATATAGTTGAATGTTTAATTATTTGATTGTGTACCATAAAAAAAAGGAGAACAGGCTAATCGTAGGCCAACAAATTATTTATGAATAACCACTTTGACGATTTTTCTGCTCAGCATTTTCGGGCTGCAAAGGTACGATAAAAAATCGAAGCAGGAAATACAAAGGATAGCTGCTAACTACCTGCTGATTACTATTGCCTAGCCCAAATTTCACTGATAACTCTTGGAAAATGTTCGTATTCAAGTTCGTGCACTTTTTGAGCTATCGTATCGGCGGTATCGGTTGATAATACTGGGCATTTTGCTTGAAAGATGATGTTGCCCTCGTCATAATTACCGTTCACATAGTGTATGGTAATGCCCGACTCCGTCTCTCCGGCGTCGACTACAGCCTGATGAACGCGATGACCATACATTCCCTTTCCACCAAATTTTGGGAGCAAGGCAGGGTGGATATTAATAATCTTGTTTGGATATACGTCGATAAACAAGGTTGGAATTTTAAGTAGAAACCCTGCCAAGACAATATACTCAATATCGTACTTTTTTAGCAGAGTTATAATTTCATCTCCTACCAAAAAATCTTCTCGTGAAAAAGTAAAACTAGGAATTTGAAGTTTTTTTGCCCGTTCATGTACAAAAGCATCCGCTTTGTTCGAAATTATCAATGGAAATTCAAAAACAGAACTTTTTGAATAGTAATTGACGATACTCTCAGCGTTAGAGCCGGAACCAGAGGCTAAGAGGGCTATTTTAATTGGCATGTTGGTGTAGTTATTATTGCACATAAATTAGTATTGTGTGCAAATTTATAGTTTTTTTTGATGAAAAACGAGGTTATGTCGAGAAAATTTCTTTCCTTTGCACCGCAAAATTAATAAAGAAATTCTATTTACAAACTTAAAAACAAAAATTATGTCAGAAATTGAATCAAAAGTAAAGGCTATTATCGTTGACAAATTAGGAGTAGAAGAAGCAGATGTTGTAGCTACAGCAAGTTTCACAAACGACTTAGGAGCTGATTCATTGGATACAGTTGAATTGATTATGGAATTCGAAAAAGAATTTGGTATTTCTATTCCAGACGAGCAAGCTGAAAAAATCACCACAGTAGGCGAAGCAGTATCTCATATCGAAGCATTACAAAAATAATCTTATTCCAACGCTATTTATGGAATTGAAAAGAGTTGTAGTAACAGGTTTAGGTGCAATTACACCGGTTGGATCTTCTGTCCCAGAAATGTGGGAGAATATCAAAAACGGGGTAAGTGGTGCTGGGCCTATTACTCGTTTCGATACTTCTTTATTTAAAACCAAATTTGCTTGCGAAGTAAAAGATTTTGATCCGTTGAAATATTTTGACCGTAAGGAAGCACGCAAATTGGATCTTTATGCACAGTACGCTATTGCAGCTGCTAAAGAAGCAATTGAAAACAGTGGTGTGGATTTAGAAGCCATAGATAAAGACGAAGTCGGAGTTATTTTCGCAGCCGGAATTGGTGGTATCGGTACTTTTGAACAAGAAGTAGGATATTACTTCCAAAACAAAGAACAAGGTCCAAAGTTTAATCCGTTTTTCATCCCAAAAATGATTTCGGATATTGCTGCTGGTCAGATTTCAATCATGTACGGTTTCCGTGGACCAAATTATTCAACTTGCTCGGCTTGTGCCTCATCAACTAATGCAATCATTGATGCATTCACCCATATTCGTATGGGTAAAGCAAATATAATTGTAGCCGGTGGTGCAGAAGCTTCAATTATTGCAAGTGGTGTAGCTGGTTTCAATGCAATGACAGCTTTATCTACCCGCAACGATGAGCCGACAACTGCTTCACGTCCTTTCAGCAAAAGCCGCGATGGTTTTGTGATGGGTGAAGGTGCTGCCTGTCTTATTCTTGAAGAATTAGATCACGCCATTGCGCGTGGAGCCAACATTCTTTGTGAAGTTGTAGGTGGTGGAATGTCAGCCGATGCGTATCACTTAACAGCTACTCACCCTGATGGGCTGGGCGCTAAGCTGGTAATGAAACGTGCATTGAAAGATGCAGGTATGCGTCCGGAAGATATCGACTATGTAAATGTTCACGGAACATCTACCCCTGTTGGAGACATTTCAGAGTCGAAAGCAATAAAGGAAGTG
>Ga0136636_10000847_pt1 | contig 16952 bp, 16 predicted proteins | sample AntDrymUQ8522106_2_FD_104653 | JGI IMG/M metagenome (GOLD analysis project Ga0136636, IMG submission 104653) | Polar desert sand microbial communities from Dry Valleys, Antarctica - metaG UQ852 (21.06) | ecosystem: Environmental > Terrestrial > Soil > Desert | place: Antarctica: Dry Valley... | reverse complement strand
TCCACCAGCGCTTGGGTGGTCAATTCATCAAGCATTCGTGCCAGGCTTACGCCACGTTGCTGGGCCATGGCTTTGAGGCGTTCATGCTTGTGATCTGGCAGACGCAATGTCAATGAACTCATGTAGGAAACTCCTTCAAAAACTCAGGGGGTGCGACGATCTGAAGTCTGGGAAAGCGCAGCTCCATGGATAAAAAGACGCGTATGTTCCAAGTCACGATGTGTGTTGCAGCACAGGCGACAGCTAGTTCAAGTACATTTTGGTTATCACCCTCGTCGCGTAAATTAGGGCGACATGAAATATAGGTTTTGATCCACTGGCACTTTCCCAAAAAAATGTCCAGTAACTCGTCACGCTCGAAAGCGCTGAAGCGGCAACCTTCAAACAAGGCGGTGCGCGCCATGACATCTTCATACTCAAGAAACAAAGCAGAGCCCATCACAGGCATGGCATGGCCAATCAAACAGCGTTCAATCACTGCAGCAGAAGCGCCAGTGCCCATGCAGGCACCCACGAAAACATTGGTATCAACCACAATCATTTAATTCGGCCAGCCTTTGCGGCGTGCCAACATCGGTCCAGGGGCCTTCATACAGTTCAGCGGACACCTTTTGATTGTCCATGGCGCGGCGCAACAGCGGTGCCAGCGGGGCTTTGATGCCCATGGGGTTGCCGGGTGGAATGTCGCACCAGGGCGGCTCAAACAGGGCGCGGCGGTACAGGCCAATGGTGGAATAGGTGTAGCGCGGTTGTACCGCGTCTTTGGGCAGGTTCAGCGCCAGCGCCGGGCGACCCTGCGCCGTGGCGTGCAGGCCAAAGTCACCGCCTGGGTTGTGCGGTGGGTTGGGCACCAGCCACAGGTGGGCCAGTTTGTCGGTGGCCATGAAACGATCAACCGCCGCTTGGGCAAATTCAAAGTCAGGCGTGAACACATCACCTGCCAGCACCCAGAACACCTCGCCTAGCAGCGGCAGCGCACGGGCTATGCCACCGGCGGTTTCAAGCGCGCCGCCAAAGTCCTGGCCTTCATGTGAGTAGGTGATGGGCATGCCGGATGAATGCTCTTTATTAAATAGCTGCTCACGCTTATTTAATAAGGGCTTGAGGTCAAAATGACCATTAAATACTTGCACAATCTGTTCCCCCAGCCAAGCGGTGTTGACCAGCACCTGCGGGCAGCCAGCGCGCGCCAAGGCTTCCAGGTGCCACTGCATCAGCGGCTTGCCCTGCACTGGCAGCAGGGGTTTGGGGCAGGCATCAGTCAGCGGGCGCATGCGTTCGCCCCGGCCAGCGGCGAGCAGCATGGCGGGTGCTGAGTAGGCTGTGGCTGCGGGATGGGGTTGGTTTGGCATGGGGGCGTTCACGCATGAAGGTGGCTGCGAAGCATAGCCCAAGCGCCACCGATCACACAGGCACGGGTGCGATTCAAAGTGATGTGGCGTTCTGAAGAAGTCAAAGTCTCACGTCAAACCCGGCGCGGCTTATCAAACCCGGCCCAGCGACTGGGCTATGTGCATGCGGTTTTGGGGTGAAAACACACGCGAAATTGACGCTGCGGTATGCAAGCGCTTGCCGACGCGCGCCTTTCACCCCAAAGCCCGGTCACATAACCCAATCACCGCGCCTAGCGTCGCATGAGTCAGAAATTCTGAGTCAACGGCTCACATCAATTCGCGCCATACGCAACGCAGGCAACTTTTTGAATTCCCCTGCCAGCGTACCAAATCGCTCGCAGAATCAGTCGGGTGATACGCTTTGCGGAGGTAAAGGAGGAGACCGCAAAGCGGGCGGGGGACACGTAGCAAAGCGTATCGCCAGGCTGATTCACCCACCACGATGATGCCTATCTCAACCCAATAGACGAACCTGAGTGCGATGGTTAAGAATCAAGTGAAGCCCACCTCTGTTTGAATCGCACCCACAGGCACCACAACCACATCGCAAGCCAGAGTGACAGCTTGCATGCAATGCTCTAGACTACAACTGGTCCAATCAACTGGTCAGCTAAAGATGCATCCTCCCCGACCTCAAACCGATTTACCTGCCTGGCGCCTGCAGGATGCCAAGGCGCAATTCAGTGCATTGGTGGACAACGCCATGCGCGGCGTGCCGCAGTACGTTACCCGCCGTGGCAAGCAGACGGTGGTGGTGTTGGCAGCGCAAGATTTTGAAGCCTTGCAGCGCAGTGCAGCCGGTCAGACGGCCAAACCCACCAGCTTTATTGAGCACCTGCTGGCCATACCAAAAACGCATGCTGCGGCAACCACGCCACGCCTTAACCTGCAGCCACGTGATGTGGATTTGTCATGATTTTGCTTGACACAGTGGTGCTGTCGGAACTGCGCAAGGCCAGGCCCAATGCTGGTGTGCTGGCGTATTTGCGTAACGCTCCAGATGCCATTTTTCTTAGCGTGATATCCCTTGGCGAAATCGAGGCAGGGGTAGAAAAGCAGCGCAGCAAGGCACCCGAGTTTGCCGCCGAACTCTCAGAGTGGTTAACCCAGACAGAATTGCAGTTTGCCCAAAATATCTTGCCCGTGACACCGGCCATTGCCAAACTTTGGGGGCGGTTGTGTGTGCAAACCGGCAACAAAGGCATCGACTACCTGATCGCCGCCACTGCCCTTTGCCACAACTTGGCGGTGGTCACGCGCAATGTCAAACACTTTGAGCCGACGGGGGTGCGCCTAGTGAATCCGTTTATTGAACAAGGCGTCACTTAAAGCCAGCGCACCGACCCCCGGTAGGCATGCCAAGTGGCGTGGCCCAGCAACGGTCCGACGATGAGCAGCCCAAAGGCCCACGGCAGCAGCAATGCCGCGGCCACCAGCGCTGTGATCAGCGCGCCCCACAGCAACATGACGCCAGGGTGCGTCACCACCACCTCAATGCTGCCGATGGCGGCAGTGATGGCATCGGTGTCACGGTCCAGAATCATCGGGATGGACACCACGCTGATGGCAAACACCAGCGCCGCAAAGACACCGCCCACCAGGGTGTAAACCAGCACAAATTCCCAGTTGTCCGGATTGAAGACCGCTTGTGCCGCGCCAATACTTGAGGGCAGGCCGGTGTTGAAAAACACCGCAATGACCACCAGCGAGGCCCGCCCCCAGATCAGCTCCAGCACGATCAGCACCCCCACCAGCATGCCCATGCTGCGCAAGTGCGATTTCCAGCAGGTCAGGGAGCTGGCAAAGTCGGCCGGCAAGCCCAGCTCGCGACGGCGGCTCACCTCGTACAGCCCCATGGCCAGAAATGGCCCCAGCAGCAGGCAACCCGAGGCCATCATCATGGTGTATTCGGTGCTGGCGCGAAAGACCTTGCCCAGCAACAAGGCCATGCACCAGAAAGCTACCCCATAAAACAGGCTGACACCTGGGCTGGCCATCAGGTCGCGCCAGCCCAGCCCAAGCCAACGCAGCGGCGCGGACCAGGTCAGCGCAATCACTTCTTTGGGTGGCGCCTCGGACGGTGGCGGCACATAAGGGGCAGGCGGGACTTCATCTTGGTAATTGCTCATGGCCACAGCTTACCGGGTATGGCGCCGTTTAGCCACTGCGGAAAACACCAGTGCGCACGCAGCTCAGCACCGCCGGGCCGTTGCCACCGGGCGACTTGTGCCGACGTTCAGCCAGTATCATCAGCGTCCCACACACCTGCAGGAGCGCGTTATGGCATTGATGGATTTCATCCGCAAACAATTCATTGACATCATCCAGTGGACCGAAACGTCCGACGGCACCCTGGCGTGGCGCTTTCCGATGGCCGACATGGAAATCCAGAATGGCGCGCAACTGGTGGTGCGCGAGTCGCAAATGGCGCTGTTTGTCAACGAGGGCAAGGCCGCCGATGTGTTTGGCCCCGGCACCCATAGGCTCACCACCCAAACGCTGCCGGTGCTGACCTACCTGAAAAACTGGGACAAGCTGTTTGAGTCACCTTTCAAGAGTGATGTGTACTTTTTCAGCACACGCCAGCAGGTAGACCAAAAGTGGGGCACACCCCAGCCCATCACCATCCGCGACAAGGACTTTGGTGCGGTGCGCCTGCGTGCCTTTGGCAATTACAGCTTCCGGGTGGCCGACCCGAAACTGTTTCACACCGAAATCTCGGGCACGCGTGACAGTTACGGCACGGTTGACCTGGACGGCCAGTTGCGTGGCCTGGTGCTGCAAAACATCAGCAACGCCGTGGCCAGCAGCGGCATTGCCTTTTTAGACCTGGCTGCCAACCAGTTGATGTTTGCGCAGGCGCTCACCACACAACTGGCACCCGAGTTTGAAAAACTTGGTTTGAAGCTCGAAGGCATGACGGTGCAAAACGTCTCGCTGCCCGAAGAGCTGCAAAAAATTCTGGACCAAAAAATCGGCATGGGCATGGTCGGCAACGACATGGCCAGGTTCATGCAGTACCAGACGGCGCAGGCCATTCCCAAATTTGCCGAAGGCGGCGGGGCCGGTGGTGGCAGCGGCATTGCCGGCGATGCGATGGGGCTGGGTGCCGGTGTGGCGCTGGGGCAGGTGCTGGCGCAAAACCTGGCAGCTGGCCTGCAACCGGCACCAGCTGCTGCTGCGCCGGCTCAGGCCACTGGCATGAAGCCTGAGGATGTGATGGCCACTTTGGAGAAGCTGGGTGAACTCAAGGGCAAGGGCATTTTGACGCAGGAAGAGTTTGATGCGAAGAAGGGGGAGTTGTTGAAGAAGCTGATTTAGGTTTTTAGCCCGTCTAGCCAGATTTGCCTATTTGGCAGGATGCAATCGTCTGTATTTTTTGTGATTTTTCTTCCACTCACTCCCCCCGCCCTCTCACGCCCCGCCGGGCGCAAGAGGGCGCCAACAGCCATATTTGGCCGTGTTTTTTTACCCAGGACGTACACACCCTTTGGACTGTGGCGAATTCAGGGGCGCGCCAATGGCACCGGTTTTGGTGTGTGTCTGGTTGTCAAAAGCAGTGCCGCTGATCTTTTCAAGTGCATCGTTTGCACTCAGGCAAGTGCCACAGGCCATGCGCGTTGTACGTCATCAATAAATAGACGCGGCCAAATACGGCTGTTGGCTCCCCTTTTCGCCCCGGCGGAGGTGAAACGGGGCGGGGGGGATAAGGGGGGATCAGCGCCAGCCCCGCAGGGATGCAATCTCCGCCGCAGCACAGAACGCCGTTCAAAAGCAAACCCGGCATTTCACCATGGCAACTGACCCCCAACAACGGGTCTACCGCGCCCCCTGCCCCGGCTGCGGCGCCCCGGTCGATTTCAAAAGCGCGCAGTCAACCCACGCCGTTTGTGGCTTCTGCCAGAGCACCGTGGTGCGCGATGGCGACACCCTCAAGCGCATCGGCAAGATGGCCGAGCTGTTTGACGACCACAGCCCGCTGCAACTGCAGACCAGCGGCAGCTGGCGCGGCCAGGCCTTCATGCTGGTTGGGCGCCTGCAATACAAATACGGCGAGGGCAGCTGGACCGAGTGGTACGCAGTTTTTGCCGACGGCAGCAGCGCGTATTTGAGCGAAGACAACGGGGCATATGTGTTTGCGATGCCTCAGGCAACGACGGCAAAATTGCCAGCGGCCAAGGATTTCAAGGTCGGGGCAACCGTCAATATCAGTGGCCAAACGTTTGCGGTGGCCTCCAACCAGCAGGTGATTTTGCTCAGCGCGCAAGGCGAGTTGCCACACTTACCCGTGTTGGGCCAGCCTTTTGCCATGGTGGAACTGCGCAGCCAAGGTGGCACCGGCGTGGCGGATGCAAGCACGACCACGGACAGCAGTGACAACACCCGCATGATCGGGCGCAACCTGCCACACGCAGAGGTTGTGACCGCCGCTGCCAACCAAAGCGCAACGCCTCGGGGCGGTGCCGTACTCAGCATCGACTTCAGCACCCAGCCACCTAAAGTCGCACGCGGTCAGCCCGTGTTGCTGGACGACCTCAAGCTCACCGGCCTGCGACGCGAATCTGTCAAGGACGAAAAAGCCCGCCAGTTCAATTGCCCGAACTGCGGTGCCACGGTGGCTGTCACCCTGGACACCAGCCAGAGCGTCACCTGTGGCTCCTGCAACAGCCTGATCGACGTGTCGGGCGGCATCGGTGGCGAACTCAGACACGCCTTGCAGGACGAGCTGGTGCAGCCCCTGATCGCGCTGGGCAGCACCGGTGAGTTGCAGGGCACAACCTGGCAAGTGGTGGGTTTTCAGCACCGCATGGGTGTGGACCCGAGCGACCCCGACGAGCATTTTGGCTGGGAAGAGTACCTGCTGTACAACCAGAAGCGCGGCTTCATTTTTCTGGTGGACAGCACGGAAGGCTGGAGCGTGGTCAAGCCCGCCACGGGCGCGCCGGTGTTGGGCGACAACGGCCGCAGCGCCACTTACCTGGGCACGCGTTACCAGCTCAAGGAAAGCTACAACGCCGAAACTACCTATGCGTCGGGCGAGTTTTACTGGCGTGTGTCGCGCGGCCAAAAAACCAGCAACCGCGACTTTTCCAGCGGTGCCAATCTGTTGTCGCAGGAACAATCACCCGATGAAGTCACCTGGTCGGTCGGCAGCAAGATTGACAGCGACAAGGTGGCCAAAGCCTTCAAGCTGGAAGACAAAAAAAAATTGCTGTCGCGAAGTGATGTCGGCGCCACCAGCGTCAGTGCTGCAATGAGTGTGCGCACCCTGATCATCATTTTTTTGCTGCTGTTGTTGCTCTCGTTGATCATCAGCCGCTGCTCAGCCTGCGACCCTGCCAAAGAGAACTGCAGCAAGTCTTACAGTTCGCGTAGTTCAGGCGGCTCGTTTGGTGGCTTTTCAAGTGGCGGCGGGCATAAATAGCGCACGCCCCACCTCACTTTTTGAAGGAGATAACCATGGGATTTGAATCTTTAAAGCCTGGCCTGTTGCTGGGCTCGGCCGTGTACGCGCTACTTGGTGTACTGATGTTCTGGCTGTGTTTTTTGATCATTGACAAACTCACACCCTACAACCTGTGGGAAGAGATTGTTGAAAAACAAAACAAGGCACTCGGCATGGTGGTGGCCGCCATGTCGCTTGGCATCTGCATCATCGTGGCGGCGGCGATTCATGGTTGAAGCCAGATGGCAAACCGAGCCGCAAGCGCCCCGACTCACACCCCCCAAACTACATGCTTGCCAGCCTGCGCGCTGGTTTTGAGCAAATCAATGAAAGGGGCGGCACGGTGGCGCAACATGATGCTGTCGCCTTCGACTTCAATTTCAAGGCCGGGGTTGGCACGGCGGCGGGTTTCAACTTCTTCATGCACCGCAATGGCAGCCTCCAGCGCCGCGATGGCGTCAGGAATTTGGGCCACGGTCACGATGCCCTGCGGCGCGGGTTCTTTGCCAATGATGGTGAGCATTTGGTCACCGTTGGCCTGCAGCATGATGACGTCTGCATCAGCCTGGGATTTGAATTTATAGATCATGGTGGGCTTTCAGAAAGTGAGTGTGTGGGCTTGATACCTGCCCATGGGGTGCAGACTAGCCCAATTTGCTTGCGTTTTGAATTATATTTATCAGAAGAGACAGTTAAAAAAGAAAATAAAGCGCATGACGACCCACATGGTTTTTAAGTCGCCGCAAACGATCCCGCCGCGCCCGCTTGAAGTGGCGCTGCTGACCTCGGTGTTTGTGGTGGCCGCATGCGGGCTGGTGTACGAACTGGCTGCAGGCGCGCTGGCGTCTTATTTGTTGGGCGACTCGGTGCTGCAGTTTTCCACCATCATCGGCACCTACCTGTTTGCCATGGGTGTCGGTTCGTATTTGTCGCGCTTTTTCGAGCGCCAGTTGCCGGCCCATTTTTTACGCATAGAACTGCTTGTAGCCCTTATCGGTGGCTTTCTGCCAGCTCTATTATTTATAGCTAATGCGGAATTTCCGGGAGCCTTCAGGTGGCTGCTGTATGGGCTGGTACTGATGGTCGGGACGCTGGTGGGGCTGGAGATTCCGCTGGTCATGCGTATCCTGAAGAAAAACGTTGCCCTGAAAGACCTGGTGTCGCAGGTGCTCACTTTTGACTACTTGGGCGCGCTGGTGGTGTCGCTGGCTTTTCCGCTGGTGCTGGTGCCGCAGCTCGGCCTGATCCGAACCGGTTTGCTGTTTGGGTTGATGAACGCGGCAGTGGCGTTGTGGGCGCTGTGGCTTTTTCGTGATGAATTGCGCCTGTTCAAGTCGCATGCCCTGGCCTGCCTGCTGACACTTGCTGCGCTTGGCGCTGGGATGGCAGGGGCTGACCAGGTCACCACCTGGGCCGAAGACAAGCTTTACCAAGACCGCGTCGTGCTAGCCCAGACCACGCCCTACCAGCGCATCGTGCTGACCCACGGCCCGGGCGAGGGGCGCGCCGGTTACCGGCTTTTTTTGAACGGCAACCTGCAGTTTGCCCAGCGCGACGAATACCGTTACCACGAAGCGCTGGTGCACCCGGTGATGGCAGCTTTTTCCGGCACCGGTGGCGCACCCAAAAAAGTTGCGGTGCTGGGTGGCGGCGACGGCATGGCGGTGCGAGAAATCCTGAAGTACCCGGGCGTGGAAAGTGTCACGCTGGTGGAGCTTGACCCGGCCATGACAGAACTGTTTTCAAGGCAACCGATGCTGACCCAACTCAACGCTGAAGCGTTGCAGTCGCCCAAAGTCAAGGTGGTGAATGCCGATGCCTTCACCTGGCTGGAAAACACCCCCGAGGTCTTTGACGTGATCGTGGTCGACTTCCCCGACCCGACCAACTTCAACATTGGCAAGCTCTACACCCACTCGTTTTACGCCCTGCTGGACCGGCACCTGGCCGCCAGTGGTTACGCTGTGATCCAGACCACATCACCGCTGGTGGCGCGGCGAAGCTTCTGGACGGTGGTAACCACCATTGAATCTGCCGGTATGCGTGCCACGCCCTACCACGCCCATGTGCCCAGCTTTGGTGAATGGGGCTTTGTGGTGGCCAGCCGCAGACCTTACCGCCTACCGACCCAATTGCCAAAGGACTTGCGTTTCTTGAACCTGCACAGCTTACCAAGCCTGTTTGATTTTCCGCTGGACATGGCGCGTGTACCGGCTGAAGTCAACCGGCTGTCAAATCAGGTGCTGGTGAGCACCTACGAGATGGAATGGGGGAGGGTGGCGCGGTGACTCATCACTATGTCATTCAATGGAGCAACCGTTTCAGATTGGAGCAGTCGCCGCGTCTTCGCCGCAGGGTACGCAACGTCACTGGCAAACCGAGTGATCGGAAGCCATGGTGGCTCGTTTTTTGCTTTCTTCGACGAAGACCCGCAATGCTGCGAGACAATCCAGCCCTTCAATGCGCTTGCCAGCCTGGCATGCGTCTTTTTACCTGTAACGGAGTACTAATTCATGAAACGCAATCGCTTGGGACTGCTTGGTCTGGCCCTGACTTCGGCCCTGATCGGCGCACCAGCGGCCTACGCCGCCGATGCTGTGGCACCTACACCCCTGGGTTCAATTGAGCGGGCCAAAGCCAGGCGCGCGGTCGAGCTGCTGAGCAGCGCCGTCGACTACCTGAAAAAAAATGGACCGGAAAAATCGTTCGCGGCTTTCAACGACGCGAAGGGCCAGTTCGTCAACGGCCCGTACTATGTTTACGTGGTGGGAATTGACGGCTTGATGCATGCCAATGGCGGTTCGCAGATCGCACTGGCGGGCAAGAACGCGATGGACCTGCGTGATGCGTCAGGCAAGCCCCTGATCCAAGACCTTCTGAATCAGGCCAAGAGCAACCCGACCGGCAGCATTGAATACCATTGGCTGAATCGCGTCTCCAATCGCGTCGAGACCAAGGTCAGTTCATTCCAGAAGGTCGGCGATTATGTGGTTTGCGTCGGCTACTACACGCCCCGTGCCACGATTGAAGAAGCCAGGGAATTGCTTGACAAGGCGGTGGCCTTCCTGCAGAAATCAGGCGGCGACGTGGCCTTCCCGGCCTTCAATAACCCACAGGGCGGTTACATGCACGACGACCAGTATGTGTTTGCCATTGGCTTGGATGACGGCAAGTACCGCGCAACAGGTGCGTCACCGCAAATGACCGGCATGGATGTGCGAGGTCTGCGGGATGCTGCCGGCAAGGCGCTCATCGATGAAATGATTGACCTGGCAAAACAGAAGGGCAGCGGCAGCGTGGATTATGTGTGGCGCAATCCAGCCACCAATGCTGTGGAGGCCAAGCACTCGTTAATCCAGCGCGTGGACAACGTCTTGCTGGGCGTTGGTTATTACGTCAAGTAGCGTCACTGCTCAGCATCCCAACCCCGAACGCGTCGGGTTTTCTGCTGGGACATTGAACTTTCAGCGTCTGGCGCCAGAGACCCCGGACCTGCTCTGTTTCCAGCATGGTAAGTGCGCTGGCGCGTTCATTCCGGGCAACTTTGACGACCCAGCAACTTGATTGCAAGCGGGTCGACACGCGCATCGTCATGCTAGCGGTATGATGAAATTGTTGTTACAAATCTGTGACCCCGTCTGCCTGCCCTGTTTGTCCGACACGCGCCTGCACCACGTAAGTCATTGAATGCCCGCTTTCTTCGCCATGGCCTTAGCCGCTGATGCCTGACCGCCGTCACTTTCTATTCTCCAGCGTGGGAGCCGCGCTGCCCTTGCCGGCTTGCCAGCCGGTGGACGGCACGGCGCACATCGCCGGCGGTTTCATGGGGGTGGACCACACGCGCGGCCATTTGCTGCAACCAATGGCTGCTGGCAAGACCAGGCCAACACCCACTGTCATCCGACGCACCGACGTTCTGATTTCCGGCGCCGGTGTGGCCGGTCTGGCAGCGGCACGGGCGCTGCAGCAGAAAGGTGTGGAAGACTTTGCCGTGCTGGAACTGGAAGACAAGTCCGGTGGCAACAGCCGCAGCGGGGTGATGCACGGTTTGGCCTGCCCGCGTGGCGCGCATTACCTGACGCTGCCCAGTGACGACGCGCCCGAGGTGCAAGACCTGCTGGAACAACTGGGCCTGCGCACACGCCAGGCCGGGCGATGGGTGTATGACGAACGCCACCTGTGCCACAGCCCGCAAGAGCGGCTGTTTTTTAACGGCGAATGGCAAGATGGGCTGCTGCCGCTGCAAGGGGTGGCTGCCAGCACGCTGGCGCAATACCAGAGGTTTTCTGATCTGGTGGCGCAACTCCAGCGCCAGGCGCGCTGGATAATTCCTGTAAGAAACCGTTCTCTGGCCCCGGTACAACAAGCGTTGACAGCTATCACATTTGAGTCTTATCTTAACCAGGCCGGGCTGACCGACAGCCACCTGCGCTGGTACCTGAACTACTGCTGCCGCGATGACTACGGCGCTGGCATCCGCAGTGTGTCGGCCTGGGCCGGTGTGCACTACTTTGCCAGCCGCCACGGCTTTGCGGCACCGGGTCGCGACAGCGCCGAGCGTGAGGGCCTGCTGACCTGGCCCGAGGGCAATGCCTGGCTCGCGCAACGGCTCGCAAAGCCGCTGCAAGACCGCGTGCACACCGGCCAGGTGGTGCTGCGCATCGCCCATACCAAACACGGCGTCGAGGCGGATGTGTTCAACACCGCCACACAAACCCTTGAGCGCTGGCAGGCGCGCCGTGCCATTGTGGCGCTGCCGATATTTGTGGCAGCGCGGGTGGTGGAGAACCCGCCTGACTGGCTGCGCCAGGCCGCCGCACGCACCGTGTATGCGTCGTGGTTGGTGGCCAACATTCACCTGAACGCTGCCCTGCAGGACCGCCCGGGCGCGCCGCCAAGCTGGGACAACGTGCTGTATGGCGACCACGCGCCGGGCCTGGGGTATGTGGATGCCATGCACCAAAGCCTGCGACCGGTGCCAGGCGCCACCGTGCTCACCTATTACCGCGCGCTGGGCGACATGGCCGACCCCGCTGGTGGCGCGCAGCGCCTGACCCCGAGTGCCGCCCGGCACCTGTTGCTGAACCGGCCGTGGACGGTGTGGCGTGACGCGATCCTGCAAGAGCTGTCCGTGGCGCACCCGGACCTGGCAGCCAAAACCACCCGCATCGACCTCACCCGCTACGGCCACGCGATGGCTATCCCTGTACCCAATAATATAGATAAAATAGGCCTTAAGCCCTTTCATAATATGCGTATAAAGCTACAAAATGCAGAGCATTACCAGATCCGCCACCAACGCCTGGGTTTTGCCCATAGCGACTGGTCTGGTTACTCGGTGTTTGAAGAAGCTTTCACGCTGGGGCACTGGGCAGGCTTGGGTGCCGTTGCTTAGCACCGACTCGCGCCCGTCGTCAATTTGTCAAAGTTCTGTCACACAGCTGTCATGAGCACCCAGCACACTCCCTGCCATTCACAAGCCATGCCCGCATGACAGCCGCCGCCCCCAAAGAAAAAAACGCACCGCCGAAGGCCAGCGCCCAAGCCACGCCAAAAGGCGCGTCCAAATCCGCGCCTGCAGACACCCGCTGGCTTGACCGCGACATCAGCCTGCTGGCCTTCAACACGCGCGTGCTGCACTGGGCGCAAAAGCCTGAGGTGCCGCTGCTGGAGCGGCTGCGTTATCTGACCATTGTGTCGTCCAACCTGGACGAATTTTTTGAGGTGCGCGCAGCCCTCTACACCAGCCTGGCCAAACCCAAAGCCGCGCTGAGCGCGATTGACGAGCAGGCGCAAGAGGCACTCAGCTTGGCCGCGCACAGCCTGGTGGCCAAGCAATACGCGCTCTACAACGACGTGTTGATGCCCGCTTTTGCCAAAGAAGGCATTCGTGTGGTGTCTCACAGCGAGCGCACACAGGCGCAACAGCGCTGGGTCAAGTCATTTTTTGAGCGCGAGGTGCGCCCGCTGCTGCTGCCGGTGGGGCTGGACCCGGCGCACCCGTTTCCGCAGGTGGCCAACAAGTCGCTCAACTTCATCGTGCGCCTGTCGGGCCACGATGCCTTTGGGCGTGACAACGAGATCGCCATCGTCAAGGTGCCGCGCAGCCTGCCGCGTTTCATTCGCTTGCCCGACAAACTCTCGGGCAAGCGGGTGCTGTTTGTGTCGATCTCAAGCGTCATCCGCAGCCACCTCAATGACCTCTTTCCAGGGCGCACGGTGGGCAATTTTTCGCAGTTTCGGGTCACCCGGCATTCGGATTTGTCGGTGGACGAAGAAGATGTGAAAAACCTGCGCACCGCGCTGCGACAAGGCCTGGTGCATCGCAATTACGGCCAGGCGGTGCGGCTGGAAGTGTCTGCCGGGTGTGCCGAGCCGTTGGTAGACCTGCTGCTGCGCCAGTTTGAGTTGCCGGTCTCGGCACTTTACCGGGTCCATGGCCCGGTGAATCTGGTGCGGCTGGCCCAGCTGATTGACCTGGTGGACCAGCCCAAGTGGCTGTTCCCGAGTTTTGAAGCCAGTTACCCGCACCAGCTGGCCACCAGCACGCCGATCTTTGAGCAACTGAAGGCGGGCGACGTGCTGATACACCAGCCCTATGAAAGTTTTAACGGTGTGCTGGCTTTTTTGCGCGAGGCTGTGAATGACCCGGACGTGCTGGCCATCAAACAAACCATTTACCGCACCGGCTCGGATTCAGAGCTGATGGGCTTGCTGCGCCAGGCCGTGCAGCGCGGCAAAGAGGTCACCGTGGTGTTGGAACTGAAAGCGCGTTTTGACGAAGAAACCAACATCAACTGGGCCGAAATGCTGGAATCGATTGGTGCGCAGGTGGTCTACGGCGTGGTCGGCCTGAAAACCCACGCCAAGATGCTGCTGGTAACACGCCGCGAGGGGCGCCACATCTGCCACTACGCGCATCTGTCCACCGGCAACTACAACCCCAAAACGGCTCGGCTCTACACCGACCTGAGCTACCTCACAAGCAACCCCAAGCTGACTCAGGACATGGAAGCCGTGTTTGGTTTGCTGGCCAACCAGAGCCGGATTCCGCGCCTGCACAAGTTGATCTTGGCCCCGTTTGCCCTGCAGCGCAGCCTGATCGACTGGGTTGACAAAACCGGCAAGGCGGCAGCGGCGGGTGTGGTCAGCCGCATTATTTTGAAGATGAACAGCCTGACCGATGAAAAGCTGATGGAAGCGCTGGTGCGCGCCGGCCAGGCCGGGGTGCAGATTGACCTGATCATTCGCGGGGCCTGCATGTTGCCGGCGCAGCGTCCGGGGTTCACCGACAACATCCGCGTGCGCTCGATCATCGGGCGTTTTCTGGAACACGCACGGGTGTTCTACTTCTGCACCGGCACCATAGAAACCGTGTACCTGTCAAGTGCCGACTGGATGAACCGCAACATGTTGCGCCGGGTTGAACTGGCCTGGCCGGTGGAAGACCCCGACTTGCGCCAGCGTGTGGTCAGTGAATGCCTGACCACCTACTTGCAGGACCAGGTGGACGCCTGGACCATGCAACCGGATGGCCACTACACCCAGATGCCCAGCCCGCGCAGCCGCGCTGGCGACAAGGCCAAGGCGGTGTTGGGCGCACAAGGCAAACTGATGGCACGTTATTCGGCCAAACCATGAATGAATGAGGGCCTGAAGCGATGGATTTGATACTTTGGCGACACGCGCAGGCACACGATGCCTTGCCTGGTTTTGACGATGCCTCGCGCGCCTTAACACAGAAGGGCGAAGGCCAGGCCGCCCGTGTGGCGGCGTGGCTGGACCGCAAGTTGCCTGACAGCACCCGGGTCCTGGCCAGCCCGGCCCGGCGCGCCGAGCAAACCGCCAAGGCGCTGGGGCGTAAATTCAAGTTTCGTGACGAGTTGGCGCCTGATGCGTCCGCTGACGATGCGCTGGCACTGATCAAATGGACCCCATCGGGTGGCCCGCCGCACAAGGGCGCCGTGTTGCTGGTCGGGCATCAACCCACGCTGGGCCAGATCGCTGCACGTCTGCTGGGTGTGGATGAGGCGGTGTGTGACATGCGCAAGGGTGCGGTGTGGTGGCTGCGCAGTCGCCAGCATGAGAACGGTGTGCATGTGTCGCTGTTGACGGTGATCAGCCCTGAACTGGTTTGATGTGGCGGGACGACCCAGGCCACACAAAACACTATTTATTTAATAGCTAATAGCTCTTTCGATAAAAGGGCTAGAGGCCAATTTAATATAAATTAATGTTGAAACTGCATCACCGGTCCAGGTTGCCAAAAGTCCTACTGGCTCAAGTTGCCCCGTTGCAGCCGGTGTTGCTCAATACGCTCGGGGGCAAACAAGTCGGTTAATTCGTTCATCAAGCGTTGCGCCTTGGCCGAGTGGTCGCCACCAAAATTGCACACATACACGTCCAGTGTCACGGCGCGTTGTTCCGGCCAGGTGTGCACACACAGGTGCGACTCGGCCAACAAAATCGTCGCTGTGACGCCACCAGGGCCGTGGGCTGAGGCATCAAACGCATGAAAAAGTTGCGCCACCGCCTGCAAGCCTGAGCGCGCCACCGCCTGCCTGCACCAGTGGCCCAACGCATCGGCGTCGAGCAGCCAGTGCGCGGCGCAGGCGCAGCCATGCAGGTCAGCGGTGAGGTGCAGGCCTTGCATTGATGCGCCGCTGTTTTAAAGCGTCTCAGCGCTGGCCAATCGCCACCTTGCCAAAGGCAGTTTGGGCCTCACGCGGCAGGCAGCGCCAATAGACCGGGTTGGCGGCCACCGTGCCACCCAGGGCGGCAGCCGCGTGCCAGCCCCAGCGCGGCTCGTACAAAAAAGCACGCGCCAGCGCCACCAGATCGGCATCACCGGCTTGCAGAATCGCCTCGGCCTGCTGTGGCCCGGTGATCAGGCCCACCGCGGTGGTGAGCATGCCGGTGGCTTCCCGAATGGCGCGGGCAAACGGCACTTGGTAACCAGCACCAAGAGCGATTTTTTGCTGTGGCGAGACCCCGCCCGATGACACGTGGATGAAGTCACATCCCGCTTCTTTCAATAGTTTGGCAAATGCGACACTTTGGGGCAAATCCCAGCCGCCTTCCACCCAGTCAGAGGCCGACAAGCGCATGCCCAGCACCCCGTTATAAGCGGCGCGCACAGCAGCAAACACTTCCAGCGGGAAACGCATGCGGTTTTCCAGCGACCCGCCGTAGGCGTCGCTGCGCTGGTTGGCCAGCGGTGATAAAAATTCGTGCAGCAGGTAACCATGGGCACCGTGCAGCTCAATCGCCTCCACACCGATGCGCTGGGCGCGCAGCGCAGCACTGACAAACGCCTCGCGGATGCGCACCAGTTCGGCGGCGTTGATCTCGGTGGGTGGCTCTTCATTAGGCAACTGCGGCAAGGCAGACGGCCCCACCGTCGGCCAGCCGCCCTGCGCGGCTGACAGCAACTGCCCACCTTGCCAAGGCAAGGCGCTGGAGGCCTTGCGCCCGGCGTGTGCCAGTTGAATACACACGGCCGTGGTGGGTGCAAGCGCGCGGGCCCGCTGCAAATGGTCAGCCAGCGCTGCCTCGGTAGACGTATCCCACAGCCCCAGGCAGCTCGGGGTGATGCGGCCTTCAGGCAGTACCGCCGTCGCTTCGATGGTGAACATGGCAGCGCCGCTGTTGAGCAGGTTGCCCCAGTGCATCAGGTGCCAGTCAGTGGCGCAGCCCTCAAAGGCCTGGTATTGGCACATGGGCGCCACCACAATGCGGTTGGGTAGCGTGACGCCACCGCGCGGTGAGGGCAGGTGCAAGGGTGTGAAAAGCAGGCTCATGGCAGTGAAATAAGTCCGTGGAACGCGTCAGTGGGTCAGGATGCAAGGCGCGCAAAGCATAGCCCAAACTTGAGCCAGCCCGCATCGCGGTCTGGCTGCGCTCCGAGGGTGCGATTCAATCTGATGCGGCATCCTGAAGAAATCAAGTCCTCACGTCAAACCCGGCGCGGCACATTAAACCCGGCCCGGCGACTGGGCTATGCGCGCCACCCAAGCGCAGGCAACTTTTGAATTCCCCTGCCAGCGTACCCAACCGCTCGCAAAATCAGCCGGGTGATACGCTTTGCGGAGGTAAAGGCGGAGACCGCACAG
>Ga0136636_10000846_pt1 | contig 16958 bp, 11 predicted proteins | sample AntDrymUQ8522106_2_FD_104653 | JGI IMG/M metagenome (GOLD analysis project Ga0136636, IMG submission 104653) | Polar desert sand microbial communities from Dry Valleys, Antarctica - metaG UQ852 (21.06) | ecosystem: Environmental > Terrestrial > Soil > Desert | place: Antarctica: Dry Valley... | reverse complement strand
GGGAATAATTTAAAAATATGATTTATCAATAATGGGATTGAGCAAATTGCTTTAATCCCGTTTACGAGTGGAATTAGGAATTGGTAGAAGTAATTTGGGTTTGGTCTGATTGACATTAGTAGGAGTGGAACTTGAGAGCCAAAAGAAATGAGCTAATACCAGAAAGAATTTTACGATCAGATGAACAATACGTCCTTCAATGTTAATCTTTTAATTAGGCATCTTGGTTTTCTTCAACAGTTTTTAGGGCCCGTCTTGAACCCACAGAACGAGCGAACCCTGTAAAAATGAGAAATACTTAGTTATTTAGGGTAGTTTTCATTGCTATATTTCCTCTTTAGAAGAATCAATTTAAATTTTATGTTGTCATAAATTAAGCCGGCGAATAAACATATAGATCCCAATGCCAAACTCCAGAGTTTAAATTTCAGATAGAATATTCCGCCAATAATTCCACCAATGAAAAAGAAACTTATGATGGTCAAACGCAATTTTATCGAAGAAAGGAGTTTGGCTTTTTGTTCAGTTGCTCTGTAGAAGAAAAGTTGTGACATTTCAATTCCTAAATCTGTAAAAAGTCCTGTGAGGTGAGTTGTTCTTACAACCGAATTAGAAACGCTTGTAACCAATGAGTTTTGTAATCCCATTGTAAAAAGTAAGGCGCATGCAATCAAATTAGGAGATTGATGGACCATTTTATCACCAAAAATTGAAATTGCCAACAAAATTAGTGCTTCAATAATCACAGGAACCGAATACATGTGTCGCTCATTTTTTCTTGAAATCAATTCCACGATAAAATTTGAAACGAAGGAGCCTGAAAAGAACGAAAAAATATATAGAACGAAAATGAATGATCCTAAGAAGTTGAGCTTAAAAACTTCATCTATAAGAAATGCAAAATGTCCAGTAACATTTGTAGTCAATCTTTGAACAGATAAAAATCCAATTACATTTACAAGTCCGGCAACAAAAGACAATAAGGAAGCAATTTTTAGATTATGACTTAATGTGCGAGTTTTTCCTTGATGTGTGAACATTGTATTCTCTTTATTTACGCTATTGCTGTAAAGCTAATTGAAGCTATAACATATACGCTCATCCATGCGCAGGAAACAGTATTTGTAAGGCATGACCTACAAATTCACTGGGCTCCGATCGTTGTTTTTATGCTGTATTTTTCGGGTTTGGTTTTGGTTCCTTAAATGATCAGTCTTGCTTCTAAATCGAGTTTTGCTACTTCTCCATACCATTGGACACCGCCAATAAAGTTATCCTTTACTCTGTAAGACAACTCTTCCATAAGTTCTGTATTTGTGAATTCAGATTCGTTCAAAATTGTCAAGATGTGGTGCTTTATAAAATTGTATTATTCCAAAGATATCTTTTTATTGGTCTTGTCCACTTGAGGATGTAAGGTCTGAATTGATTCAGTTTTCATGTGAACTTTAGATTTATTATTCAAATGTAGTTATTTTAATTTTCGTTAAAAGTTAAAGTCTTATTATATTGTCTTGTTTCAAATTTGGAATTTTGTAGCCAATTCTTTGGACTATTTGCTTTGGTATTGCATACAAATGTTGTCAAGTTATTTTGTTGCGGTCGTATTTTACTATATTCTCTAACCAAGTCTTATAGTGGACTTAGATTTTGTCAAGTTGTGTTTCCCAATATTTCCAATTCCAAATATTTAAACTTTCCGCAAAGTAAAATCCGTAATCCATAGCTAAAAATAACTTTTGCAAATCCATTGAATCAGATAGGCTTGTAACTAGTTAAACTGCTTTTGAGTACGTTTTTTTCATAATGGTTTACATTAAAGCAAAAAACATCTCCCAAACTTAAACAGTTGATAATCAAGCAAAATAAATAGTTAAATATAAATAAATAATTGAATTAATTGCCTTAGCTGAAATCGAATGTAAAAAGAAAAACTTAAATTGTTCGAAATGGCTTGCTACAATAAAATTATTGTAATTTCATTCATAGATTTTGTTTAACAACATGAAAGTTAAGGGTCTTATATTACTTTCTTTATTTTATTTAAACCTAAAATTATGTTTGGGCCAATCACCTTTACTTTATGAAAAATCGCAGACACTTTCCTATAAGGATTTAAATTTTAATGAAGTATTTGGGACTTTGACTGACGCAAAAGATAATATTTGGATGCTAGGTGGGAATGATCTTTGTCGTAATACAGGCCACGATATAGATTGTTTTCCATTGCCAATTGATCAAGCAAGATCTATGTTTTTTATTGGGGAAGACATTATTGTCATTGTTGATAAGACCCAAAGCAAATTTTGTTATTTTGATTTGAAGACCTATTGCTTTAAAAATATCAGTGTTCCTGAGTCAGCAATACTATGTCGTAATTCTTCGCTAAGTAACCAATTGTATTTTATTTTTAAAGGAGATTTACTGAAATTTGATTTTATTAAAAATTCCTACAATAAAGAAAAAAAATTGGCACATTTCCCTAACACTCAATTCGTAAAATACTTTATGACCAGTAATGGTTCGATTGCCAGCTTAAGTCATGAGAAATTAGCAATTGATGATAAGATATTCCCAATTGATAAAATTGATGTTATAAACTACTTAGATTTTGTTGAATTAAAAGATTGTTATTTAGTAAATAGTGGCCGAGACTTGTATTCATATGATATTATGAAGGCAAGTTTTGTTAAAATTTATAGTGACAACTTTGATTGTAAAAAAATATGGAAAGACAAAGTAGGCAATGTATTGTTGGCAATACCACAGCCGATCCAATGCAATATAATATCTAAATTGTACTTATTAAAACCAGATGTTTCAGTAAATGGTAAATTAGAACTGAAAGAAGATTTGTCCTACTTGATAGATGAGAAAGATTATGAATCAACCATAATAAATTGTAATTCAAACGACTTTACCAAAGGCATAAATTTTGCAACACACATGGGTATGTATTCTTACATAAAGCATGATAATGCGTATTGCACAATATTAACGGTCAACAATAAGACTTCTAGATTTGGTCGCGTGCTCAAGGGTATAGTTAAAGACAAATTAGGAAATGTATATTATTCGGGTGAGGAAAATAATATATATATCCAAAAAGTAAACAATACTATTGATACCATAGCTATAAATGTGATATTAGACGGTAAAATGGCAAAATTGACCAATGGAAAAAGCCTTATATATGATTCGGATAAAAGTTGGATATATGGGGTTTCTGGTCAGTATAAAAAAAGGTCGACCACCCTATATGCCTTGGACATAAAAAGCCTTAAAGTAATAAAATACTGGCCTATAAAAAATAGAATATCTTCAATGATGGAGCACCAAAGAAAAATATACATGGCAACGTCAGATAAATACGTATTTACATTTGATATGAACACTATGTTGCTTGATACGCTCATTGCTTTTAAGGATGAAAGTATTCGTACTAAAGTGTGTTATGTAAGTAATAACGACTTGCTTATTGGCACTGATAATGGTCTTATCTCCTACAATCTTTTATCCAATAAATTGTCCTCCAATACAGAATTGGGGGGGATATCAATTATAGGTATTACTGAAAGTAGCAATGATTTATACATCGCGTCCAATATTACAGGCTTGTACATAATTGATAAAGTAACGAGAAAAGTTAAACTGTATGACAAGGCAAATGGCTTGTCAGGTAATTCTGTAAACATTGCCACAGTTCTGAATAATGGGAATATTGTTGTATCAACTGAAAATGGTTTAAACATAATAAATGTAAAAGAAAAACTGGTTTTGCCTCTAACCAAAGATAAAATAAACATTAGCAACAATGAATTTAATACCCTATCCTATCTTATTGAAGCTGATAAATTATACTTTGGTACAGTAAATGGCGCGACCATAATTGACAAAAACAAATTAGATAAATCGAATAATTATTTAGCAAATATTTCAAAGCTGGTAGTCCATGATTTTGGAAAGGAAACCTACAATATATATCTTAATGTAAGTAATTTTATTTTTAGTCCTTTAACCCAAAAATTGGTTATTCACTTCGGCTCATTCAACAAAAGCAATAAAATAAGTTTTGCTTATAGAATCAATAATTCAGATCACTGGATGGTTATTGAACACAATAAATTGGAGCTTATAAGGCCTTTGGTAAATACATCAAAAATGGAAGTAAAATGCACCGACTTAAACGGAATTTGGTCTGAAAAATCAACTATATTTACTATAGAAGTGCAACAGCATTTTTATAATAAGCAATGGTTTTATATCTTGATTACAACTTTGATATCAGCTCTGGTTTTTTTGTTTTCAAAATGGAGAATCAAAGAATTAAAATCACATCAAAAAGAAATTTTAGCTGTTAATAAAAGAATATTAGAACTTAACTTGGTTGCATTACAATCTCAAATGAACCCTCATTTTTTATTCAATGCTATGTCATCTATTCAATACTATTTAAAGACAAACAACATTCTAAAGGCGGAGGAAGTATTATCATCATTTGGTAAGCTGATTCGGAGAATTTTGGAATCTTCAAAAGTAAAGACATGGACTCTGGAAGAGGAGATTTCTTTATTGCAAAATTATATTGAAATTGAAAAGGAGAAATTTGAAAAGGATGAAATTCAAATCAATTTCGATTTAAGCCACTTAAAGAATAAAAATTGGCTAATACCGCCAATGTTGATACAACCTTTTATAGAAAATGCATTCAAACATGCCTATGTTATGATGGAAGCAAAGGCACTTTTAAATATTATCATTTCAGATAACAATGATTTAGTTCGTGTATCAATAATGGACAATGGTATTGGTATTGATACTTTGTTGAAGAAAAAAAAGGATGCCAGTCATACCTCATTGGGTATGGATATTATTAGAGAAAGAATACAACTATATAATGAAGAGAGTACGAATGGAAAAATCACTTTCTCAATAAATGCCGATGACAAAAAGATTAAAAATGGAACATTGATAGAGTTGTATTTTCCAAAAACACTAAATTAGAATGCCGATAATCTAATTATCGATACCGTTAATCAAAAAGGAAATAGTGAAATACACAAATAGCTTATTTTTGATTTTAATCTGCACCGCTACATGATATATAAAGTAATAATTGTTGATGATGAATATAAGTTAAGGGAACTATTGGCTTTGAAGCTACAAGAGCTATTCCCTAAAATTGAGATAGTTGCCATGGCTGGTAATATAAAGGATGCCTACGACCAATGTATTGCCCTAAAGCCTGATATAGTATTTCTTGATGTGCACATGCCTCAAGGAACAGGGTTCGACTTTATAAAAAAATTTAGCTTTATCGATTTTGAAATAATATTTGCCACAGCACATCAAGAGCATGCCTTAGAAGCTTTCAAAGTTTCAGCTACTGGATTTGTACTCAAGCCATATAATAACGAAGATTTAGAAACAGCGGTAAATTCGGCGATAGAGCATCTCAACATAAAGTACGTTTCAAAAAAATATGAGATACTCATTGAAAACTTAAAACCGCAAAATAGGCAAAATCAACAATTGGTAATCCCATGCAAAGACAGGTATGAATTTGTACAAATAGACGACATTACCTATTGTGAAGGAGATGACAAATATACCGTCTTACATGTGAAAGATGGCAGGAAAATACTAAGTTCTCAGTATATAGGAAAGTTTAAAATTATGCTCGCAAACCATCATTTTTTTGTTAGCCATAAGTCCTATATCGTAAATATGAAAATGGTAAAAGCATTGACAAACGAAGACGAAATTGTACTCACAAACAACGACATAATTCCCCTAGCCAGAAGGCGAAAAGTAGAATTTATGCATGCACTATTAGGAAAATAGTACAATTTCATAAAGAGAATAAAAAGAACTGTTTTGTAAATAGTGAACCACTATAATACAGAGGGCTTTATTTCTTTTTTGAGAAGTTATTGCTATTCCATACCGACTTTCTGATTAGTGTAATAGTCGTCCCTCGCAGTATCATTACCTTAATTTTCAACAAAATCTATTTGTTATTTTCTGGTTAGAAATAACTTAAAAATATTCAAATTAACCTTTGCTCGAAATATTTATACCGTTACTCAATTGTGTCAATTTGTGCTTTCTGTGACCCATAGCTTTGATTAATAATTTTTAGGAATACCAAAATTATTAACAACAGGCTAGCCGAAAACTGATTAGAGTAGGCAGAAATAAATCTAATAAAAACTATTTTCATGAAAACAAAACTTACTTTATTGTATTTCCTATCATTTAGCTATACATGTTTTGCTCAAGTTTTACCTTCGAAATTGGAATGCCAAGAATTAATTTCAAACGGAGATTTTTCTAAAGGCTCTGATGGCTCATTTACATCGGATTTTATTTTAGATTGCTCACCAAATAATTGTGATGAAGGTGAGTATTGTATAGGTCCAGATTTTAATACAAAATGCAATTCTTGGCCATTATTTCCAGGGGACCACACAACAGGAACTGGCGATTTTATGATGTTTGATGGCTTCACATCTGGTTCATCTCCATTCAAAGCTTGGGAAACTACAGTGAATGTTATTCCTGGCAAAAGTTATGATTTTTCATTTTATGCAATAAGTTTATTCCCTCCAGGCGTCGGTACATTAGCCCTTAATGTACTTATTCATGAAATAGGGGTCGGCGCTAAAGATTACCTAACCGTTATTTCTGCTGTTCCAAAAGTTTGGTCTAAACAAAATTCTCCAACTTGGACTTGTCCTAGTTCCATAACTTCTGTTACCCTAACAATATCCCAAGCAACTGCAGGTGGGGAAAGAGATTTTGGGATTGACGACATAAGCTTTAAATGCAGCAGTTGTTGTGATTTTCAAAATAGTCTTTCTAATACTAACTTCACCTATAGCAATATTGCACCCAGCAATGTTTTTACTTTTACTGAACCAACTGGAACCTCAGGCGATATATTGAATTGGGACTTTGGTGATGGGAATACTGCCACTGGCTCAAACCCTCAAAACAGTTATACACTTGCTGGTACTTATTTAGCCACACTTACTATTGGCCACGTATTTCCAGATAAAGATACTTGTACTACAAAATTATACCAGTTGATCAATATTCAGGCCTGCAGTCAGTGTACGGAATTCATTAATTTAAACAGCTCTTCGGTCGCTGTTAATATGAGTAATTGGACATCTGCCAATGGACCAATTACTTTTATTCCTACCACATCCTACTCGCCATTTAATGTTCGGATCAATTGGGATTTTGATTGCGATGGCACAACTGACTTTACGAGTAACGGTAATACTTCTGTAACACATAATTTTCCGTGTGGGTTGCATAAAATTTGTTATTCAGTCTCTTGCATGCAAAGTCAACAAGTTGCTTGCAGCAGTAAGTCTGACATGCTTTCCTTTAATATTCCATGTCCGCAAAATCAGGGTGGCTGTCCAAACTTAGTGACCAATGGAGATTTTGAATTGGGAGCAGATAATTCATATTCATCGGTATTAACTGGGCCGCTATGTGATGGTGTATGCGTGGCTGGTAGATATTGTATTGGACCATCTTTTCAATCAAAATGTATTTCTTGGCCAGCTGGTGTAGACCACACTTCAGGGTCAGGAAATTTCATGAGTATAGATGGATTTGGAAGCGGAACTGGACCGTTCCCAATTTGGAGCCAAAGCACGGTACTTATTAATAATACTGAAACCTATAAATTTTCTGTTTGGGTGAAAGGTGTTTATTCAGCTAGTAGTCAGCCGCAACTTGATCTCAGTATGGAAATTGTCCAAGGCAGTTCAAGTAGTACAACCGTAAAATTTATACCTGCCGCTAAAATATCAAATACAGGTTGGACAAATTTTTACAGCTTATGGACTCCTGATCCTGTAGGACCTCTTGTTGTAGATCTAGTCATTAACCAGCTAAACTCTGGGTTGTTTCAAGATTTTGGAATTGATGATATCAGTTTTACATGTCTTGATTGTACTGACTTTATGACGGATGCTATGGACTTCGGTATCTTAGGAAATGGAGTTTCAGGTAATACGTATCAATTTTGTTTATCGCCCAATATCAATTCCAATGATATAGTAATATGGGATGTAGATTGTGACGGTAGCCCAGAAAACATTGCTTCAACTTCAAGTCCTCAATGTGCAACTTATACCGTACAACCTAATAATTATAAAATTTGTGTTAGCATTATGCATGTGAATGCTGCCGGCGATACCTGTAAAGTTAAACTGAATGAATGCTTACCTGCATTTATGTCACAGACAGACTGCAAGTGCGATAGTACATTTTATTCATCAGTTGCTAAGTGCTTTAATCCTATTAAAGATTCGGGATTAAACTATTCATTTACACCTGTTGATTTAATGAATAATTGTGATTCTGTTTTATGGACTTTTGGTGACAATACTTCAATAACATCAGCAGGGAATCAAACTGTAACTCATGTTTATTCAACTGCGGGAATTAAACAAGTTTGTATGATTGTAACTCGAACAGATGTCAACGGAACGGTTTGCATAAACGAATGTTGCCTTCAAATTCCTATTACTACGCTGGTTAACGAACCCATAGATAAAACTGGTTTTGTTGCCAAGCCCAATCCGACATATAGTACTGTCAATGTAGAAATATCTGATAAGTTTATGGATACCAAAAATTTGTTAAAAATTACCAGTATGGATGGCAAGTTATTGATGAATGTTAACACGATCTTTCAGAATATGGACCTAAATTTAGATGCTTTTCCTGCAGGTTTATATATTTTATCGCTAACAGATAAAGATGGAATTCTGTTAAGTAAACCACAAAAGGTAGCAAAATTATAATGAAAAATAAATATCGGTATCCAAATTATTAAAATACATGAGCTATACTAAATCGTATAATAGTCGATTTTAGTATAGCTCTTTTTACAAACCAATTATTCAACTACGGACTGTATTTTGTAAAAAGTATTGTTGAATTATGTCCAGAGAAACCGCTGTGAATGCACTTCAAAATTTACAAAGGACAATTTTAGCAAATTTTCTTGAACACTGATTATAGAACAAGAATCAATGTTTGTAAGTTAAAATTTGATTGTTTGCCACGATTGCAGCTTCGTTCAAAGCTTGCAAACTCCACTGGAAATCCTCCTTTTTAGTTTTTAATTTACAAAGGGCTCGATTTATTTCTTGACTATAAATACGAATAGTAGGCAATAGACAAATGGAATACAATCAATCAAAAGACAAACTTTAGATATGGTTTATTTCGTTCATTGCGCAGATTGTTGCAGAAACTCCAGTAATATTCTGAAAAGTTTTCGTTGAAAAAGTTGAATCAATTTAGCCAGTATTTCATGCCAAAAAGTGCCATCTAAGATTTTAGTAATAGAATGGCGTACAGCTGCCAGAAAATAGTTTTTAGCGTTTCATTCCTTATTCTGTTGACCCAGTTATCTGGTTTTTGGTTTCAAACTGTTTGTCCCATTTGGGTTTAAGTTTGAGGAAGTAGTAAACCCCAAGCCCCATAACCAAAGCTGTCCCAATTCCCGTCATATTGTAAAAAACACTGTTGGGAATGCCACTTTCTACTACTACTTTAGGCATTCTTACCAATGTTTCTGATACAAATGCCCCATACACACCCATGACACTCCAGTACATAAAACTATAATGAAGTGATTTGTAATTGTTAATTGGTCGTTTTGTCAGAATGGGTATGAGGCCACATGTTAGAGTCAAACTGCTGATTACTGCGGTCCAGTGAAATATGCCCCAAGTTCCAAAAAGTCTGTAGGTCATAAAGGCAGTAACCAAAACCACCAACATGGTGATAGCGTAAAGTCTGCCAATAGTTTTGTGTTTGGTGGTCCCTTTTGGCAACATGAGCACCAAAGTCCCAAATAAAAGCGCAAACATAGACGCTATAAAGTGTATGAGTCCAGTATTGCTTGTTATAAAATTTCCAAAATTCATAGTGTATATTTCTGGCTTTTAATGTTTGATTATATTGTTTTGCTCTTGTGTTAGAATGCGGATTTAACCCGAAATGTAAAAAAACTGATTTGAAATATTAGTAAATTTAAGTTAAAAAGTATTGGAATGAATAGGAAGATTGGAAAAATTTCAAGAAAAAACTTAGAAAAGGTATTAAATAATAGAACCAGCAATGTTATTGGTGACGATGTAAAGGTTATCAAAAAAAAGCTTACAATTCACTTATTTCTTAGATAAATTAGAACTGACAAAATAAAGCATAATTTTTCAATAGCATTTCTTTCTCTCTTTCATTTTTCATCAAATTTTAATTTTGACAAATACACTCCTTTGACTTTAGCAGTTGGGATGACTCATTGGTTTAAGAGACAAAGGCAAGTATGAAAAAACTATGGTGTGATTTATGTAAATCTTAGAGACATCTATATAACGCTTTTGAAATCAGCACTTCTAACTTTGCATTACACTTGGGTTTAGCATTTATGAACATTTGAACTCAGCTCAAAAGTTCAAACTATTAAAACAAAAATCAATTTTATGAAAAGATTACTAAATAAAATCAAAATGGAAAATCAAAATTTAAAGCACCCAGTCAAGCTTGTTATTAGCTTCGTGATGATACTTATTTCAACTTCCTCCATAGCTTTTGCTCAGGCAGGATCAGTGATACAAGATGTGGATATGTTAGAAAAACATAAAACTGTTTTGATGGAGGACTACCCTAATCTATTTACAGAGGTTGAAATAGTTGATGTTCAGAGAATAAGTGAAAGACATTCAAAAGTATTTTATAAAAAGGGTAATCAACAATTTGAAGCAGTTGTAAATTCTGACAGGCAAGATATGCTACTTGTTGCAACGAGTAGGGTATTGAATGTCAATGAAGTTCCCAATATTGTCATGGATGCGTTTAGGAGCTCTAAATACAAAAAATGGAATATCGAAAAAACATTTGAAGTGACCACTCCTTATTCAAGTCTGTTTTATAGAATAGACGTTTCAAGAAAAAAGAGAGCACAGGATAAAATGAAAGTTAAATCTCTTTTTTATTCGCATTTAGGCCAGTATAAAAAATCTCCATATTAAAGTATGGATTTAGAAAAGATTTTTTTTTCTAATTTATCTTTGCTGGGATCTTCCAAAGCATGAAATTTTAACCATTCAACTACAATTGAAGCCAAATCCGCACCAGAGGGTTTGGCCTCCAAGCAAAGGCTCATGAGGCTACGAAAATCTTTGGTTTTTCCGACCTTCAAGACTTGACACCTAAAAATCTTCAGCTTTTAAACTCATAAGAGTCCGCTACCAATGTAATAGTCGTCAGACCCGAACAATTTCTGCACCAATTAAAAATTTCATCGATTTAGCATCAAGCTCTGTTTTTGGGTTGAATATAATTATCAGTTGCTTCAAAGAAAGTCCATCAAGTTAATTTTCAGTTATTCTTACCATGGCATCAAGCGTATAAAGTGAATGCTACTCGATTACAAAAAAAGAAAATAAAATAGAATTTGGGCAATTGTGTGATAAAGAAAATAGAGAATCCAAGCCTTTGCGAGCAACCACATTGAAAATTTAATTGCTCAAAGCTTGATGACTTGACTACGCTGATAGACAAAAGTAAAAAGACATAGAATTTAAAACGCTATGTCTTTATACAATAATTATGACCACCTATTAATATCGGACTTTTAGAACAATGTTGCCTAAAGATTTAATTTCTTCCTGGCTTGTATATATTGCCCTTCCTTTTTTTGAAATCACTTCCCAAGCAATTTCGCTTGAAATATCATCTATTACTTCGGGTTGAGTGGCATCGTCTGCCAGCTCAAATGAAAATGCTCCTGTCATTTTAACGGGCTGTTTGAAATCATCATGTGTAATTAATAGATCGCCTCTGCCTTCTTTTACAGCCCGATAAATTTCAGATAAATCGGTAATTACATTGCCTTGCCCAACTGCTTCCTGCATTTCTGCAATAGCGTCTGTGCGTTTCTGTTTATGCAATTCACATACAATTTTCCAAGCTGCGGCAGCTATGATATTATTGGCTACATCATTGTAATTTATGTGAACATTACCAAGATAGATAGAAGGCTTATCAGCAACCTGCATCAGTCGACTGTAATTATCTTCTGTACTGATTACCACACAATTCATATCGGTTGTATTATTCACCCTCACTACTGCCTTGTCCACAGTATTCAGGTATTCACGCACCATGTTATCAACCTGTTTTCCATCGCTTAATTTGTCATGATTGGTTAAATAGTGGGGGTTTTTGCTGAATGGAAAATCATCATTAACGATTTCATCCGTAATACCATCATTAATGGAGTGTAGCAATTTGACACCAGACTGCGAAAGCAGTAAAATCAGATAATTGTCTGTTCGATTGAAATTCTTAATTATTGGTTTTATAGAGAAAGTATCCGATATATGAACCGTATTTTCCTTTATTGGCCATGGTGATTTTATAATTTCTTTGGTATCATTAGAAAGAAAAATATGCAAACTATCTAAATTATAGTTGCTGTCAATTTCATCGCCCACCGTTTCAATTTTTTCAATTAATTCCTTTACAGGGCGTTTTCCAAATTCTGCAATCACCCTATCTTCTGCTTCTTTTAAGAGTTTTTTAAGTTCTATTACATCCGGGATATTATCAGGATGTGTCCGGTGAGTATTTAGCGAAATCGAAACACAAGGGTTGTTTTTTTCAGTAGCAAGCTGCTCTAATTTATTTTTCATATTCTTGATTTATGGGAAATGATCATTCCCATGTAAAGGTAAAAGTTCTCTTGGTAGAAAGCGTTACAGAATAATTGAAAGAGTTATATCTATTACAGATTTTAGCCTGCCGTATTGTTCTTTGGCAACCATCGTTGCAAGGCGTTGTAATTAAAATGCTTGTCCGTACTTAGTAGAGTGTTTAAAACTTTGGTAGAAGCTTTGTTACCGACTTTAGTGGGAGAAGTCGAGAAAAACAGCTTGAATAACCATTTAATTCAGCTCGATGATTTATATAAATACCCAATTTTTCATGAAATTTGCTACGAAGAGAATGCATAGAATCAAGGAATCTTATCAGTTAAAGTACGGATATCAGATTGAGTTTGGTTTGGTAAATGGAGCTTTGGCACGATACGAAAATTTAATTATTGGCAATAGTTATTTGTTCCAAAAATTTACAAGCTTCCTGGATTCTGTTTACTATCCCAAACAAAATGGACAAATATCCTGTCCGGGCTTGCTTCATAAAACAAAGTGAACTGATCAATAATCAGAGCTCGAACAGTCTCAATTTCTGTTTGAATTCCAATTTCAGGATGATTGATTAGTTGGAATAATTCCTTAATGAATTTTTAATATAACTTCATGAATATGTAGCGCTTTTACTCCTGTTTATCTCCAAAAAATCACTTTTTAAGTCAGGCTATAATTGGCCCCTTTTACCCGGAATCTAGAACACTTTATTTTCAATAGTGGCCCTCTTTGCTCCGGAATCTCAGACATTTCTTAACCTCTTTGGCTGGCCCGCTTAGCTCCAGAATCGATGGTAACCTTTACTCCGGAATACTCACCCAAAGCAATTTATTTTGAACAGTAGCAAAAAATGCTTTTGTGTTATCAGCATCCTTGCTATAATCTGCACTGCATTGAGAATAAATGTCCGTAATTTTTTGATAAAACCTGCGTTCGCTACTGCGAATGTCTCTAATACGGGCAAGCTGTTCTTCAAAATAATCTTTACCAAAAATGTTATTCGGATTTTTCAATCGTTCATCATCCATTGTAAAACCCTTGATGATGTATTCTTTTAGCCGTTCTGTTGCCCAAATACGAAAAGCGGTTGCCTGTGCACTGTTTACCCTGTAGCCCACAGAAATTATTGCATCCAGATTATAGTATTTTACTTTTGTTTCTTGCATTTTGCCAGCTATAGCACCATGTTGAGTGGTATGTTCCAAAATGGAACTAACCAGTTCTTCGAGCAATTCGCCTGTTTTAAAAATATTTTTTAGGTGCTTTGAAATAGCTGGTCGTTGTACGCCAAACAAATCGGCAATTTTTTATTGGCTTAGCCAAATGGTTTCGTTTTGTAAATATATTTCAACCTTAACCTTACCATTTGGTGTGGTGTAAAGTAGTATTTCGTTAAAGCCATCTGCGGCAGGTTTTATTTTTTTTGCTATTTTCTTAATTGTTAGTTGAAATGGTTAATTTTCAGTCAAGCGATTGCTTTCTTCTTTCTAATCTGTTTTAATGGTGAGAATGGTGTTTGCGATTGAGAGAAGCTTGAGGAATGTGAGGAAGATGTAGATTAATGTCATGTTTATTTATTCTTCTGAAAAAATATCTTCAATTGAATTTACATACACTGGCATATTTTCAGTTGTAACTCCAAATTTTTTCTCGATCATAATTTCAACTAAAGTGCTTCCATCAATTAAAATAATTGGAACTGCACCATTTCTTCTTGTTGCGTTAAGAGCATCTTTTGAAAAATTAGAAGTTGTGAAAATTATCCCCTGTTCATACATTCCTTGAATTGCTCCTCTGAATTTATCAATCTCCGTTCTACCTACAGAAGTTGTTTTCCATCTTTTACATTGGAAGGCAACATTCAAGTGAGAAATACCAACTTTAAGTTTCCCGTATCCATCAAGCCCACCATCTTTACTGTATAAAGTAACTTTCACCTCTTGAAAACCATAAATCTCTAATAATTTCTTGCCGAAAGTTTCAAAAGCTACAGGTGGAATTTCTTTCAGTTGATTTAGCAATTGTTTCTTAAAAGTTTCGGTATGCTTTAGGTGAATGTTTTTTAATTCCGAAACAACTGACTTTAAGTTTTCGGAATCTTTCTTTACAATTAATTCAGATTTTATTGATGATGGTGTTTGCCCTGGAACTGGAATATCTTTTATCCAATATGTTCCGTCAAGCAGAATTTTAAAAACCTTATTTGATTTTGCTGTTGGAAATTCTACTCCTTCGCAATGTCTTCTTATTTCTAGTTTGACAATATTTTCAGGATTCTCTGCATTAAACCTATAAAGGTCATGCTCAATAATTGAGTTGTAAATTTCTTTTGTTGAAAGAGGTTTACCGTTTCGCCTTAAAGCTTCAATAGCTGCTTCCTGAATTGTTCTTTTTTTCATTGAGGTCTTGTTGGTAATTCAATTTTTGCTGGGTTACTTTCTTCAATACCTGAAAGTTTATTGTATTCCTCTGTTAAGTAAACTAAGTTTGAGTCTAAATTCAAAAGATACTTCATATACTCAACCAAAAATTTATGAGAAGTTTTTGCTTTAATTTTTTTAGTTGCATTGTCCCATATAACATCTTTCCAAAATACTGAATTTAAATCATCATCTATTGCTACAAATTTTGTCCAAAAACCATCTGTATTTCCTTTTTCTGTTAACCATTCTGAATATCCTTCTGAAAGTATTCTAATTCCAAGTGGTCTGAAAAGCATTGACCCCCCAACACTATTTCTATACTCATTCACTGTATTTGAAGCATCAATAAAAATGGATTTATATTTAGGAATCTTGTTTATTGCATCTGTCCAAAAAGCCACTGATTTTTGATACAACGATTCAATTACATCGTTTGATGGCCTATATTCTAAATGCTTGTAGAACCTTGAATAAAGAGTTTTATTTACTTCTTTCAAGTTTAGAATAGTCGTGAATTCGTTTGCATCAGGAGATATGTTTGAAGCCGCTGATAGTTGTGTAAAAGTATTTTGTTTGAAACAACCAAACTCTGCATAAAATCGTCTTGCATTAATATCAGCTGGATTTTCTTCGTTTGTAATTAAATCATCTAACCCCGAAACTCTAACTGCCTTTGTGTTAATTTCCGAGAACAGTTTTCTCGTTCTTATTTTTCCCTCTTTGTCATCAGTATGTGCTATTATTATTACAGGTAACTCATCAAATTTAAACCTTATTGGGTCATTCTTCATAGCTTGTTTTATTCCGTCAATTCTATGTTGCCCATCAATTGAAAATAGTTTTTCCCTTCCCGTCAATTCAAGGATTCCTATTGTATTAAGCAAGCCGTCTGATAAATCCATTTCGGGAATAGCTGACGGTGCTAAGTCAAAATTATACCAGTTTGGTGGACCACCAAAAAGTCCAATAATTGCGGAATTAAAGAACCTTGTCTTTTCTCTCATTAGATACTCACTAATTTTCTTTGACCGTTTTGAAAGGTCACGCTGCAAGTGGTCGTCTAAAGAAGCATATTCACGGATTGAATGGTCGTTGTCTATGCGATTTATAAGTTCCTTAAAAGGAATTACTGTTTGGTAGTAAACCCAATCACCTATGATGCCTCTAATTGCAGGTAACTGAATAAGTGTTTTATTGTCCATATGCTGCTAAAACTATTGATTGTAAACCTTGTGGATATTTAGTATTGATAGGCGGGATGTAACCAGTTAAAAATACATTTTCTATTATTCTTCTTTTAACCATGTCATGTCCTGCTAATTCTACATAATGAAAATACAAGTCGTCTGGAAAGTCATCTATAATCGTGTAAACTTTATACTGCCCTGATTTTGGATTGTCAATTTTGTCTAAATAGTTAGAATATCTAGTATTGATATTGCCTGTTTCTCCAACATAAAAAAGATAATTTAGAAACATTGCGCTTGTTCTTTTCGGAGAAACTGTAAAAAAATATAAGCCTTCAACTTCGGGCAAAGTATCTCTATTTGCTATATCAAATTTTATTTCATTCCAAACAAAGGTATGGTAAACTCCATTCAATGTAGTCCATTGGTCGGGGCTTAGAATAAAATTTCTTCTATGAGCTACAAGTGTTCCTCTTACTTGCTTATTTGTTACTGGGTCAAAATAATCCGGCATATTTTAAAATAGGTTTACGCTTTAAATAATTCAGCAACTTTAAATTCTTTCAAGTTGCTTACGAGTTGATACTTCTGAATTT
>Ga0136636_10000843_pt1 | contig 16966 bp, 18 predicted proteins | sample AntDrymUQ8522106_2_FD_104653 | JGI IMG/M metagenome (GOLD analysis project Ga0136636, IMG submission 104653) | Polar desert sand microbial communities from Dry Valleys, Antarctica - metaG UQ852 (21.06) | ecosystem: Environmental > Terrestrial > Soil > Desert | place: Antarctica: Dry Valley... | reverse complement strand
TAGCCCAGGAAGGAAACTGGAAGTGGAATGGCCAAAGCGAATCGGGACAAAAGCTAAACATTGGTGTTTACATTATTCTGATTGAAGTTTTTGATCAGGACGGACATACCAAAGCATTTAAAAGAACATGCACCTTGACGGATCGGTTGGAATGATAATACAACTCTATTTTCGTCTGTCAAGCCTCATTCGTGTCATTCGTTCTCGCATTCCGCCATTTTTCAGGAAATCTTCACTAAGCGATTGCAGTTGCTTAAACAACATGTAGTCCGTCTGTTTGATCATGCAGATGGCCATGTTGGCAATCGTTTCAGGAGGTCGAACCCTAACCAATGGCATATAAAAAGCAGTGTCATTATGTCTACGACCCAACTCCCGCATCTTTAAAAGTTCTACAGAAGTATTCTCCCACTGGCGGTGATTTCTTGTTCGCAGGTAATCTTCATAATCGATCAAAAGCTCCTGCAAGCTTGCCTTGGCCACATTTACCAGTTTTATTTCAGTCTCCTTCGACGTCGCGGAAGCCGCACTACCTTCCACAATATTTTGCTTGCCCGAACGCGCCGCCTGAACCATTTGGTCTACGGTCCTGTCAAATCTCTGCAAATAATTTTTGCAGAAATAGTAAGTTATGTCGTATATGGCCTCAGCCTTCTGGTAAGTTAGCAACTTCCGGTAATTTCCGGTCCGTGGCAATAAAGGCTCCTGGTTTTGTTGGTTGCTGTTCATTTTTGTAGATTTTACTGTTAATATTTTCCTGTGTTTAATGTCTTTAATGCCTTTAAATCCTCAATGACCTCACGGACTTTAAAAATAAATACTCTAATTTACAGCTTTTTAGTAAAATTACCAATTTTGAACGCAAATTTGTAACAAAACATAACAATCTCACACCAATACCCTAAATCCAAAAATAACTACATGAATTCAACACTCTTTTCTCTGGCATGGCGCGAAACCATCCGGTCGGCTTATTGGGGCAAAAGTATCGCTACCAATATCGGGCTTGGTTTTTTAGCTCTCTATTTCTCAGTCAGCTTTTTGGTGCTGGGTTTTGCTATTCCCGAAATCCTAACCAAAGATTTTCCTGATGTTGATCCTGTGAGCAAATTCAACAGTATTTTGCTGGCGTATTTTGGCATCGACCTTATAATCCGCCAACTGATGCAAAAGTTGCCGACGGTCAGTTTCAAACCTCTGCTTTTACAGAACATCCGTCGCCGGGAAATCGCAAATTACCTGCTAATTCGCTCGGTGCTAAATTTCTTTAATGTATTGCCCTTCTTCCTGTTGCTTCCGGTAACTTTCTCGCTGGTAAGCAAAGCCCACACTGGTCTGGAAACTTTCAGCTGGTTCATGGCAATTGTAATCCTGATTTTCAGCAATCATTTTCTGGCCATTTACCTGAAATGGCGGTTCAACGAAGCCGAATACGGATTTTTCATTTTACTGGGCGCACTGGCAGCACTTTTTGCCATCAATCATTTCGGCATCGTTGATCTATCCGGAGGAATGGGCAAATTGCTCGACCTTGTTCTCATCCATCCGGCAATTTCATTGGTATTTGTATTACTCCCGGGGTTGTTTTATTTCCTGAATGTCAATTTTCTGCTGAGCCAGATGTATGTAAATCTGGTTTCAGGGAAACAAAAGGAAGAAAAAATAGGCGATTATTCGTGGCTCGACAGGCTGGGAGAAAACGGCCGGTTTATCGCGCTTGAACTGAAACTGATCTGGCGAAATAAACGTCCGCGTTCGGTAGCAATGATGACGGTAATTATGTTTGCCTATGGCCTGCTTATTTATCGTGGTGAACCGGGTAAAGAGCTTCCTGAATTTGTATTTATTCTTGGGGGAATTATTCTGGTTGGCATGTTCTCGATTTCGTACGGACAATTTTTCCCGGCCTGGCACAGCAATTACTTCTCAATGCTCATGTGTCAGCGGTTGAAAATGAAACAGTTTCTACAATCGTTTTACATGCTCGTAACCGTGGTTTCAGTGGTCTGTTATTTCATTACTTTGCCCTATGCGCTGATGCACACCAAAGTTATATACACCCATCTGGCTATGCTGCTTTACAACCTTGGGGTAAATATTCCGGTTATCTTTTTTATCGGCCTTTACAGTAAAAAGCGACTGGACTTAAACCAGTCATCAGTAATGAATTATCAGGGAGTCGGCGCTTCGCAGTGGCTCGCAGGGTTACCCATGTTGATAGGTCCAATTGCACTTTTCTATTTGCTAAATCTGGCTCTTGGCCCCACTGGAGCCTATGCATGTCTTGGAATTCTCGGATTAACCGGAATCCTGTTTCACTCGGTAATTATCAATTATTTCTCGAAACTATACCTTCAGAAAAAGCACCAGCTGATTAAAAACTACAAAAACTCCTGATCATGATACAGATACAAAACCTCATTAAAGCATACAACAAAGAAATCGTCCTGAATATTCCTGAATTGAACATTGAAAATGGAGAGATTTTCGGGCTTGTGGGTAACAATGGCGCCGGAAAAACAACCTTGTTCAACATTGTGCTCGACTTAATTACTGCCAGTAAAGGACAAGTCGTAAGCAAAGGAATCAATGTGCGCGAATCGGAAGACTGGAAAGACTTTACAGGCGCGTTTATCGACGAAACATTCCTGATTGGCTACCTCACTGCCGAAGAATATTTTGCATTTATTGCCGGATTACGGCGTTTAAGTAAAACTGAAATTGGCACATTCCTGGAAACTTACGCCGACTTTTTTAACGGCGAAATCATGGGAAAGAAGAAATTTATTCGCGACTTTTCGAAAGGAAACCAGAAGAAAGTAGGCATTGTTGCCGCCTTGATGGGCAAACCCGAAATAGTGGTTCTGGATGAGCCATTTGCCAACCTCGACCCCAGTTCTCAATACAAACTCCGGAAGCTGATCAAGGACTTTGCAGCACAAAACGGCACCACTTTCCTGATTTCGGACCACACGCTCGAAAATATTGCTAATGTTTCTACTCGGCTGATCATCCTCGAAAAAGGCAAAATTGTTCGCGACGTTCCAAAAACGGAAACCACACTCCAGGAAGTCGAAGAATTCTTTAAACCGGTTGTTGAGGCGGATTTGTTTTAAATAAAGAGAATTTAAAGAAAACCAACAAATTGAGAAAAGCAATCGAAATAGGAGATAAAGAGTTTGCGACTAAAAAAGACGCATTGCATCACTTCAAGACTATTTTGAACTCATACGACTTTGGAGAGACTTTATACTATGGCAATCCAAATGAAAATTCAGATTACGATGTTTTAATCGTATTGAAGAATGATTATAATGCCAGAGATGAAAACCAAATATATGACTTGTGCTACGATATGAATCTGAAATACAACATCATAATAGATGCACACCTGATCTCAGAAAGAGAACTTCAAACTATAAAAGGCAAACAGCCTATATTTACCAAAGCCATTAAATCAGGAATTTACGCATGAATATTTTGAAATGAGTAAACTAAATCTTGTCAACATTTTTATATCATTGATCGCACTTTCAGCCTGCACCTATCTACAGCCCAAAATCAAACTTCAATCGGGCGATATCCTGTTTCGTGGATCAAGTTCAGAACAGCTTTCTACTGCCATCGATAAAGTGACGCAGACATCAGCAGAAACGCATTTTTCGCATATGGGTTTGGTTGAGGTTGCCGATTCGGAAATTTTTGTTTTACATGCCAGTCCTGATGGCGGAACGTGTCGGATTCGGCTAACTGAGTTTCTACATCCGAAAGGTGATTCTGTAATAGTTGTGGGATACCGGTTAAAATCCGAATGGCAGAAAACAATTCCTGCTGCCATCCAGAAAGCCCATCAAATGCTTGGAAAATCCTACAATTCCAGTTACATCCTGTCGGATACTGCGCACTATTGCTCGGAGTTTGTGTATTTGGCCTTTGCTGCCGATTCGGTTTTTGAACTCAACCCAATGACTTTTAAAGATCCGAAAACCGGAGATTTTTTCCCGACCTGGGTGGAATATTATCAAAAAATGGGACTTAAAATTCCCGAAGGTCTTCAGGGTTGTAATCCGAATGGACTTGCAGCTTCTCCGAAACTGGAGCGACTTGGAGAAATTGAATGATGGGCTAAAGCCCGAATGCGAATACTCTTTTAACCGTTGGCTAAAGCCAACGGCAAAGAATATCGCCCCGATCAATCAATACTCTCATTCAAAGCACTATTCTTTGCCATCTGCTTTAGCTGACGGACTTTGAATGTAAATTTGCCCTCTTCGCATTGTGCCGTGCAGAAACATACAAAGCAACAGCAGCCGAACAGAAATAAAAACCCATCAGGATAAGCATTTGCCAATATTCGTGCCTGATCTCATACATTCCAACACCCATGCTCCGAACACGCAAATAGGCCGGAATCATAATGGTTGATGGAAACAAGTGTGCCAAATTATACAGAAAAGGCGGAATTGAGGATGCAGGCCATGAAACACCACTCAGGAAAATGACTATTGGTGACAAAAACACCATGAACATGATGGACGATTCGCGACGTTTGAAAAGCACAGAACAAGTAATCCCCATAAAAATAACTGAAAGCAGAAATGGCAATGTCAGCATCAAAACGGTGAGATAACTACCTTGATTGGGATAGCTGAACCACGAATGGACCCAAATCATAGTAAGTACACAATTTACCGCATAAATGGTAAGATACGACAAGGATTTTCCAAACAGGATCGGAAGAACTCCTCCTTTTTTTAGTGCGACCGGAACCAGGAAACTATCCTGTTTCTTCTCCTTGGCGGTTCCGCCCAGCATTCCAATACCAATCAGCAAGGTTTGCTGAAGGATGATAATGATGATTCCGGGCATCATCGACGAGCCGTAGCCAGACGACGGATTGAACCAAAAATGAATATCGGCAACCAACGGATCGCGCAATTGCGCCGCTTGAATATACGTTTTCCCTTCCATCATTAGCTTTTTAATCTCAATCCCGGCGGAAAAAGTACCCACCGTTTTTACTGAACCACTCAGTAATTGGCGATAAATCAGGAAATAACTCCCGTCGGCAAACACCGAAACATTCGATTGTTTCCCATTCAAAATATCTTTCTCAAAATTCTGCGGAATCACAACAATCCCTCCTGAATTTCCTTCAAAAAAATCGTCCTTCGCTTCGTCCAAACTGACTGCTACCCGATTGATTTCAATCTGTTCGGCACCTTCAAGCATTTTAATCAGCTGATGACTGGTGGGGGTGCGGTCGAGGTCGACAATGGTTGTTCTTAGCTCGCGAACCACTTCGTTTTTATAGGCAATGGCATATATGATCGGGTAAATCATCATTGCACCAACCAAAATCAGGATGGCTCCGTTGTCTTTACGGATGTCCCGAAATTCGTCGCGGTAAAATTGCCCGGTCATTTCGAGACCTTTGCGCAAACCTCCCCCAACCCCTCCAATGGAGGGGCGAAAAAACTGGAAGAATTTTCTTGTACAAACGGGTTTGTTTTTCATTGACTTTCTTTTAAGCCCTCCCTTTTGGGGAGGGTTTGGGAGGGGCTTTGTTATATCTTTCCCCAATATTTTTCTTCCTTCAGTAATCGCTTTAATCGCGGCAAAAAACTCCATGACAGAAAAATAAACAATAAAAAAATCGCCATCGGCACTAAGGCCTCAACCACCGCTTCGCCACGAATGGCCTGGGAAATAAATATCTTCACCCATTGTGTAAAAGGGAAAAGGTATGAAAAAACATTCGCAACCACTGGCATTGCAAATTGCGGAAAAGTCAGTCCAGAGAAAGTCAGCGCCATCATGGCGTAGGCGCTGGCCAGCGAAAGAGCCAAACGCAAATTCGCAGTAACCGAAACAAGTAAAACCGCCAGCATTTGATAGGTAAAAATCAATCCCAGTTCGCCTAGCACGATGAAAGCAAAACTACCCTGAAGTGGCGTTCCCATCCGGATAAATAATACCACATTCATCACTACAGCATCGATGGCCAGTAGAAAAGTGTACGGAAGAAGTTTGCCGGCCAATCCTACAATCATGCTTCCTCCCGAATGCTCCAGCCAATCGGGACCGGTTCCTTCGCGAACTTCGGAGCCAATTGCGAACACATTCGACAGTAAAGTGAAAATCACAATCATTAGCGGTAATAGTGCACTCAGCAGAAAATAGGAATAATTTCCGGAGGGATTAAAAAGTATGTGTTGCTGAAGCCTGACAGGCTGTATTTTGGACTTTGCCTGTCTCTCAGGCAAGCCACTTTTCATGGAAATTTGCAGTTTTATTCCTCCTGAAAGCGTTGCCAGCGATTTGTAAATTCCTTTTTGCAGGTATCCACCCTTCAGGATATTGGTATTGTTGATGAACACCGCGATTTTTTGATTGCTACCTTTCAGTATATTTTTTTCAGTTCCTTCCGGAATAATCACAATGGCATCCAGTTTCCCTTCTGCCATTTGCTCATAGGCTTCTTCCTGATTGGGGAAGTGCATCGCGATTTCGGCTTCCGGAGTTGCCCCAAGCCACATTACTATTTTTCTCGACAATGCAGAGTGATCCAGATCGACAATGCCTACCGGAAGGTTGCGCGGAACACCTTCTGCAAAGATCGACAGCAGAATCACAAACGAAATGAGTGGGCCAATTAGTGTAGTGAACAGGTAAATCGTAGAGCCCGACATCCGATCGATTTCGCGGAAGAAAACTCTGAATAAAGGATTCTTCGCCCAAATGCCTCCCCCAAACCCCCTCCCAAAGAGGGGGCTTAAGGAACCGGAATGCGAAGATCTATTTTTTTGCATAATAATTTCCAATGAGAAACTGCTCTGAATTATAAATGCCCAAACTCCCTTCCCAATTTTGGGGAAGGGCAGGGGATGGGGCTACCTAAACTGTTTCCAGTTTACCAAAACACTCATACCCGGACGGAGTCCTTCGATTGGAGAAGCCGGGACAGCATGTATTTCGAACGATTTCATGTCGAAACCTCCTGAACTTTTGGTGGCGGTCCAGGTGGCGAAATCTGCCAGCGGACTGATGTAATTCACTTTCAGAAACACTTCTTTATTGCCCAATGCCGGAATAGTCGCTTTAATTTCGCTTCCCATGCGAACGTCAGCCATCAGGTCTTCGCGAATGTATAGGGTTGCCCAGATGTCTTTCAGGTCGATTAAAGTGATCACCGGATAACCGGTTGGCACCAACTCGCCCTGTTCTGAAACGATATTGGCAACCTCACCCGAAGCCTGAGCTTTTACCTGAGTTTCGGCTAAATAGGCTTCAACTTCAGCGATTCCGCCTTCAGCCTGGTTGACCAGTTCCTGTGCCGACCGTTTATCCTCAAAACGTGCTCCTTTCACTGCTTTATCCCATTGCGATTTGGCCGCATTGGCACTTTCGCGGCCAGCTTTGCTTTGTGTTTCAGCTTCATCTCTTTTTTGTTCCGAAACCACTCCATCTTTATACAGATTTTCAACCCGCTGATAGGTCTTTTCGTACAGTCGTGCTGAAGCTTCAGCTTTCAGGTACAAGTTATACGCTGCTGAAATGTCTTCAGTCTGTGCGCCGTTTTGCGCTTTCAGGCTTTGAGCTTGAGCGGCATTACGGAGTGCTGTAACCTGTAATAGTTTGGCATCAATTTCAGGGCTGCTGATCGAGAACAGAAAATCACCTTTGGCCACCTGTTGGCCACGTTTAACCGCAATACTGTCGATTCGCCCCGGAATTTTAGAGGCCACCCGAAATTGTGTTGCTTCGATTTCGCCCTGAACTTCCAAAGGCAAAGGCCGGGTAATCAGCCATGTAGTGTAAAGAAGGAATATCAGCAAGCCTGTAAAAAACAGCCCGATAATAAAGTTTCTTGTCTTGTTCATTGAATTTGTATTTTAATATTTTAGAATGATCCGGTAATAGCCTGACTGCTTGATTGATAAGCTAAGAACAAATCAGGATTTCCACAGATTTGGAGCAAAGTGGCCAGTGTCACATCATAGGCGTACATGGCCTGCAACCTGTCGATATTTACTTTGGCCAACAACAAATTGGCATCGACCAGCTCTGTTGAAGTTGACAAACCTTCGTGGAAAGCCTTATCTCGGCTGTCGACATATATTTTAGCAAATTCAAGGGTATTCTCTAGTTCTTCAAGCTGTTCCACCTGCATACCCAACTGCTGATGCAGTTTTCTAATCACAGTTTTAATGTCTTCCGCTGCTTTCATTCCTGCTTCTTCCACCTGATCTTCCTTGAATTGTGCAGCCTGCAATTTCCGATGACGTGCATTTCCTTCAAAAACCGACCAGTTTAATCCTACACCAACCAGCCATTGAGGCACATAAGGCGACAAATCATAATCGACTACATCGTAAGTTCCGGTGAGTGCAACAGTGGGCAGATAATTGCTTTTTTCGAGTTTAACTCCAGTGGCTGCCAGTTCCTTTTTTGAGTCAACTTGTTTTAACTGTGGATTTCTTTCTAATGCCATTTGGATAAAAAAATCCTCATCCTCAATACTTTTCACGATAAACAAACGACTTATCGGTGCCAGATTGGTACTATCGCCAACGGCCATGGTATTCTGAAGTGCCCTTTTTACAATGGTCGATTCGCGGTTAGCCTTTTTCAGTTCGCGCTCGGCATCTGAATTGGCAACCTGAGCATGCAGAAATTCAACTTTGGCAATTTGTCCTTGTTCACTTAGCTTTTGTGAATCGAAAAGATGCTTTTTCATGGCATCCGCCATCTGACTTCGTATTTTACAAGCCTGTTCTGCCAGAACCAGCCCGTAGTAACGGCTTGCCAGTTCACTTAAAAGTTCACCTTCTTTTTGTTTGAGATTTAGCACTGCTTCCTCTTCGTAAATCTGAGAAGCCTTATTTGCCGCATTAATCTTACCACCGGTATAAATTGGCCATACAAAATTGGCATTCACTGCAGCAAATTGTTTCTCCTGAATCATCTGATCCCATTCAGCAGCATTGATTGCAGCCTGCCCTTCCTGAATTTTTCCTCGAATAACCTGCGTACTGAATTTATCAGGCAAAATTGGCATCATGCCCGAAGTGGCCGGGTCAGGATTCGGAACTCCGGAGAAATTTCCATATTTTCCCAATACTTCGTAAAGCGGATTGATTGCATCGCGCAGCGGAGTCAGATCAAGTGTAAGCGGATCGGCCATCTGAACAGCAGTTGCTGCCACAAACACTCGTGGCGCTTTTAATCCCAAAGCCGCTTTTTTGTCAGCTTCTTTTTCCTGAATCTCGAACGCAGCTTGTTTCAGAACATGACTATTTTTGTGCATTTGCTCATAAGCATCAGCAAAGGTGAAAGGCACTGCCATTTCTCCCTGACTAAATACCAATATATGATTCAGAAATAACAGGACTAAAAGAAGAATTGATCGATTTCGCTTCATAACTTCAATGGTTTCAGTACAAATAATCTACTTTAAATCAATTATTTATCGAAGCGAAGGCCTAGAGTGAATCCGATCCAACCTTCAGCGGTATGATTTGTTCCTACGTTCGTATACATTTCATAAGGAGGGAAGGTGCTTTCGAATGTATGTCCGTAGCTCTCTTTATTTTCGGCAATATTTAAATTAAGTACGGGTCCGCCAAAGATACTGATGACCTCACCCACACGTCGGCTATACAAAAATTTGATTTGCTGAAGGTTATTGAAATTGTCGGTCCAAAGTTCGTTTTGATTCAAATGATAAATCATGTATTCCAAATTAATCGATTGCTTTTCTTGTTTCAGAAGATGAGTTCCCAAACCTAATCCTAAAGCCCACTGATAGTCTTCAAAAATAAATTGGTTACCGATTCCAAAAATACCGTAGATGGGTTTGATACCCAGTTTCGCTTCTGCCTGAAAATTCAGACAATCGCTTACTGACATTTCGAAAGCTTTATACTTGCGACTGGTTGTTTGAGTAGATTGAGCCCATGTAAGATTGCTTATCACCAGAGCTATCAACAGAACTGAAAATTGCTTCATTGTTTTCATAATCAAGAATTGTTTATTTATGATGTTTTTTTTGACGCCGCAATTTTAGCTATTTCTAAATTCATACGGTAAAATTGCATCATTTAATTCGACCATTAGACCAAAATATTCAAATATATTAACATTGAAACCCCAAATCCTGAATAAGAATATGTCTCCTTACTGATTGATTATTCGAACTTCAGGAAAAATCGGGGTGAATCGTTCCAAAGAAAATAGTAACTTTCAGGAAAATTTGTACCGGTTAATATGAATCAGGAACAACACATTGCATACGATAAAGCTGCCGTTTTATGCAGCAGATCAGAGAAATGCACTTCTGAAATTCGGGAGAAATTAAAAAAATGGGGGCTTTCAACTGAAGCCACCGTTCCTGTTATCGAACAATTGATTGCAGAAAAATACCTCGACGATGAACGTTTTGCCCGTGCTTATGTGAAAGATAAATTCAGGTTTAATCATTGGGGAAAACAAAAAATTGAATACATGCTTCGGTCGAAAAAAATAAATCAGGAAGTTCTCGATCTTGCCTTCGAAGAGATTGTTGAGGAAGATTATTCGGAAAACCTCCTGAAACTGATTGCCGATAAGGCCCCGACGATAAAAGCTAAAGACATTTATGACAAGCGTAATAAACTGATGCGTTTCGCTATGGGGCGTGGATTTGAGTCGAACAAAATTTACGCAGCATTTAAAGAACTTGGAATATAAATATCGCAAAGCTGAATAAATAAAACCATTCTGTTGTGGTAGGTTTTTAGTTTAAATCACTACTTCATTCTGAAAAAGTTTTCTAATTTTATCCGTCCGAAAAATCCCGGATATTTAATTTATAAACCAACTAAAATTACAGAAATATGATGAATCGTAAATTACGCATGGGTATGGTTGGTGGCGGCAGCGATGCCTTCATCGGAGCTATTCACCGTCTGGCAGCTTTTATGGACGGGCAAATCGAACTGGTTTGCGGCTGCTTCAGTATCAATCCTGAGATCTCAGTTTCCTCCGGAAAATCGTATTATCTTCCTGAAAACCGGGTGTACAAAACCTATCAGGAAATGTTTGAAAACGAGGTGAAATTGCCCGAAGGAGACCGGATGGACTTTGTAACCATCGTGACTCCAAACTTTGCGCATTTTGATCCAGCTATGATGGCGCTCGAAAACGGATTCAATGTGGTCATCGACAAACCAATCACTTTCACACTCGACGAAGCATTGCTACTTCAGACAAAATTGCAGGAAACCGGATTATTATTGGCTTTAACGCATACTTATTCCGGATATCCCGCAGTGAAACACGCCAAACAAATGGTTGCGGAAGGTCAGTTGGGAAAAATCCGAAAAATATTTGTTGAATATCCGCAGGGATGGCTGTCATCAAAACTCGAAGATTCCGGAAATCCGCAGGCGTCGTGGCGAACCGACCCCAAACGCTCGGGTAAAGCTGGAGCCATGGGCGACATTGGTACTCATGCCCATCATCTGGCAGAATACATCACCGGTTTAAGAACTACCTCTTTGTGTGCCGAACTGAATATTTTTGTTCCCGGTCGTTTGTTGGATGACGATGGCGCGGTTCTTCTTCGTTTCGACAACGGCGCCAAAGGAGTTTTGGTTGCCACACAAATTGCTGCAGGTGAAGAAAATGCTATTAGGATACGTGTTTACGGCGATAAAGGTGGTCTGGAGTGGGCACAAATGGAGCCAAATACTTTGATCGCTAAATGGACAAGCAAACCAACAGAAATATTACGTGTCGGTACTTCGATGGGAGCCGCTGCTGCAGCCAATACCCGCACGCCCGGTGGCCATCCTGAAGGATATCTGGAAGCATTTGCCAATATTTACCGCAATTTTTCGTTTACGCTTCGTGCAAAAATGAACGGTGAACAACCAAAACCGGAATGGCTGGATTATCCAGGCGTTGAAGATGGTATTCGTGGCATGCAGTTCATCGATGCCGTTGTTGAAGCCGGATACAATGACGAGGTAAAATGGGTGAAATTCGAATAGAAGCCCCTTCTAACTCCCCGAAAGGGGAGAATTAAGGGCTTATGTCTTTTGTTCACCGGCTCAATAAAAAACAGAAAAATTTGGAATAAATAAAATTGTATAACATATGCCTTTTCAAAGCACCTCTCCCATGGAGAGGGGCTGGGGAAGAGGCTTCTTAAAACAAAACATATCATGAGCAGACCAGTAACATTATTTACCGGACAATGGGCCGACCTTCCCTTTGAAACAATCTGTGAAAAAGCATTGGAGTTTGGCTACGATGGCCTCGAACTTTGCACATGGGGCGATCACATGGAAATCGACAAAGCCGATCAGGCGTATTGCGATGCGCGCAAAGAAACACTTGCCAAATATGATCTTCAGTTATTTGCAATCTCAACTCACCTGGTTAGCCAGTGTGTTTGCGACCTGATTGACGAACGGCATAAAGGAATAGTTCCCGAATACATTTGGGGTGATGGCGACCCTGAAGGAGTGCGCCAACGTGCTGCCGCGGAAGTGATCAAAACCGGAAAAGTTGCCAAAATGCTTGGTTTGGATACGGTTATCGGTTTCACCGGAAGCTCTATCTGGCACATGCTGTATGCATTTCCACCTGTAAATCAGGATATGCTGAATAAAGGATACGAAGATTTTGGCAAACGCTGGATTCCAATTCTGGACGAATACCAGAAAATGGGCGTAAAATTTGCGCTCGAAGTTCATCCATCTGAAATCGCTTTTGACATTGCAACTGCCAGTCGTGCATTAAAAGCTGTGAACAACCATCCTGCATTTGGATTCAATTTCGATCCAAGTCACCTCGGATATCAGGGAGTCGACTATGTAAAGTTCATCTACGAATTCTCCGACCGAATTTTCCATGTTCACATGAAAGATGCCTATTGGAGCGATCATCCGATGGAAATTGGCGTTTTCGGAGGACATACAGATTTTGGAGATAACCGTCGCTACTGGAACTTCCGGAGTTTGGGTCGTGGAAAAGTCGATTTCGAAAACATCATTCGCGCATTAAACGACATCAAATATCAGGGACCACTTTCCGTAGAATGGGAGGATAGCGGTATGAACCGTGAAGCCGGAGCTATTGAAGCTTGCGACTTTGTTCGTTACAGCGACTTCGATCCTTCGGATGTGGCGTTCGACGATGCCATGCAGAAGTAGTAATTCATAGCCAACATGCAGATTGAAAGAATACAAAACAAGATTTACGAGATTCGGGGTCAGAAGATAATGCTTGATTTTGATCTTGCCGAATTGTAGGAGGTTGAGACCAAAGTATTGAATCAAGCCGTAAAGCGTAATCCGGAAAGGTTTCCTCCTCGTTTCATGTTTAGGCTTACAATTGCTGAATGGGAAAATATGTGGTCACAAATTGTGACCGCATCAAATCAGGCAAAGAGAAATACCCGTATTACCCCTTTTGCTTTCACCGAACATGGGGTTACGATGCTTGCCAGTGTCCTGCGGAGCGAAAAAGCCATCAGGATGAATATTGCAATCGTTGAAGCATTTATTGCCCTCAAAGAGTTTGCCATAACTTATAAAGAACTGAAAGATAAATTGAATGAATTCGAAAGCAAGTACGACAAACGGTTTAATGACGTGTATGATGCTATAAATTTCCTGTTGCAAAAAGATAATCAGGAAACATCGCAAAAGCAACGTACCCGAATAGGATATAAACCCGATGCTGAATAACCCTGTCTTGATAATTGTGTCTAAATCAAATATATAAATCAAAATAACAATGACCGACCGACGTAATTTTCTGAAAAGTACAACTACCGCTGCAGTCGGGCTTAGCCTTGCTGCTGCAATGCCAATTCCGATGAGTGCCTGTGTGGGCGCAAACGACAAACTTCGCTGTGGCGTAATTGGTATTAACGGAATGGGGTTTGCCGATCTGGCAGCCTTCCTTCGCCAAAAGAATACCGAGTGTGTTGCAATTTGCGATATTGATAGTAACGTACTTAATAAACGTGCTGCCGAAACTGAAAAAGCACAGGGATTTAAACCCAAATTATACAACGATTACCGCAAACTGATTGAAGATAAAGACGTTGATGTGGTAATTGTCGGCACACCCGACCACTGGCATTGTCTGCCAATGGTTGAAGCTTGCCAGGCCGGAAAAGATGTGTATTGCGAGAAACCACTCGGTAATTCTATCGAAGAAATAAACATCATGGAGCGTGCCGCCAATAAATATAAAACCGTTGTACAGGTGGGCATGTGGCAACGAAGCGACCCACATTGGATGGCAGCAGTTGACTTTGTAAAATCAGGAAAACTCGGTAAAATCCGCACTGTACGTACCTGGGCTTATCAGGGCTGGATGGAACCGGTACCTGTACAACCCGATGGAGAAGCTCCGGCTGGAGTTGATTATGATTTCTGGCTCGGACCTGCAAAAAAACGTCCGTTCAATCCCAATCGATTCCATTTTAACTTTCGCTGGTTTTACGACTATGCAGGAGGTCTGATGACTGACTGGGGTGTTCACATTGTCGACTATGGCTTATTCGGAATGGGTGATCCTTCACCAAAATCGATCATGTCGATGGGTGGCAAATATGCCTATCCGGATGATGCAGCCGAAACTCCTGATACTTTGCAGGCTTTGTTCGAATTCGACGGACACACCATGCTTTGGGATCACGGTACCGGAATTGATGGCGGTTACTACGGACGAAACCATGGTGTTGGCTATGTTGGGAACAACGGTACGCTGGTGGTTGATCGTGATGGCTGGGAAGTTATTCCGGAGCGTAAGAAAAATGCAGATCTGATTGAACGTATTCCTTTACAAAAAGGAACTGGTAAAGGTCTCGACTATCACATGGCCAATTTTATTGAAGGCGTGAAAGATCGTAACCGAAACCTCAATGCCAGTATCGCCATTGCAGCAAACACGGCACGTGTGGCTCATCTGGGAAATATTGCCCTGCGCACTGGCCGCCGTTTATATTGGGATTCTGAAAAGAGTCAGTTTATAAACGATGATGCTGCCAACAAATACCTGATTCCTGAATACCGCGCCCCGTGGGTATTGCCTAAAATTTAATTCAAACAATTTCTAAATAAAAAGACCCGGTTAACAGCCGGGTCTTTTGTTGAATAGGAGTGGCTGGAAGAATTCGCAAACATGTAATTAAACACTTATTGTTGCAATTACAATAATGATCCCGCTTTTTTTGTTTTTATTTGAAAAATATTGTTGATATTTGAGCAATAGACGGTTAAATACCTGACAACCAATCAGATAAACGTACAACTTAAAACTAACACTTGTGGAAAAACTTTAATAAAAGAAAAAATCGGGTACGCAATGAATGATGGCACTGCGAACATTGCCTGGCGCGTAGTAGCAACTTTCCTGTTTATTTTTTATGCCGATGTTTTCGGACTTATTGTACTCAACAACCCTGCGTTTACAAAATACTACATCGAGTATGGCGAAATTTCGAGCTATCCATCGGGATACAAAGAAAACGCAGGTATTTTCTGCCACAATAATCCATGGATCATGATTGGCGAAACTGTTGTTGGAAACGGAAACCGGGCATGGGAATATTACCGGAAAATCTGTCCGTCGTATCTGGAGGAAGTGAGCGATTTACACAAGACAGAACCGTATGTATATGCACAAATGATCGCCGGAAAAGATGCGTTCAAACAAGGCGAAGCCAAAAACTCATGGTTAACCGGTACTGCTTCCTGGAATTTCTATGCCATCACCCAATTTATTTTGGGGATTCAGCCTGATTATGATGGTTTGCTTGTCGATCCGTGTATTCCAAACGATTGGAAAGGCTTCAAGATATCCCGCAAATTCAGGGGAGCCGAATATCACATTGAGGTTCAGAATCCGAACGGTGTGTCGAAGGGCGTGAAAGAAACCATTGTTGACGGAAAAACACAGGCTTCGAACCTGATTCCTCTTTTCGAGGATGGAGAAGATCATGAAGTGAAAGTGATCATGGATAAATTGCCCTTATAAGAAACATGAAAAAACCCGGTGCAATTATGACGTGCATCGGGTTTTTATTTGCGTTTCGGATTATTCATTTTGACTGGATTTTGTCGGGTATTGAATATGTCAGTAATAAAAATCCCAAATGCCACTGGCTTGTAGATAATTTTATGATGACCTTTTACCAAATACCTATGACCTTCTTCCAATTGCTTCAATAAATCTTCTTCTTGTCCGGAATTCGGAAATTTTAACAACTTTTTTGTTGCAGCCAGAATCTCATATCTGATCTTTCTTGCAACACTTATCCCTGCAACCTCGCTATAATATTTGTAAATGCTTCTAAGGGAATCTTCCGCCAGATTTGACCAGAGTATTTTCATCCTCTACCAGTTTTCCGATTCCTTTTCAAGCTGTTCCTGAGTTTTGCACGTGCCAGCCAAATACTCCATATTGGCTTGCTTTGCCCGATCAATCATTTGTTTTTGAGTAAAGGGCTTCAGTTCTGCTTGTTGACTCTCCATGATCGCTGACTCAATCTTGCTAAATACATTTTCGTCCTTTAGTCCAATAATATATTCTATAGCATTAAGCTTTCTAACTTGCAGATTCATAATTAGCTTGTATTTTTATACAAATATACAATTGTATTAGAAACGAAGAAAATTTAAATCACCGTCACCCTAACTTTCTTACTTTTCAATCTGCTGTTATCAACCAGTTTTATCAGCGAATTCACTTCCGTAGAATGAACTCCAACAAAAGCACAATCGGTTTTGATTTCAATCGTGCCGATCTGGCTGTTGTTAAGTTTGCCTTGTTTGATGAATAAACCAGCAATATCGCCTTTCGAGATTTTGTCTTTCCGCCCTCCGGAAACAAACAAAGTTTTCCAGATTGAAGGCAATGGAACCGGAGCTTTCTGGATTTCTTCGATTTCTGCGTTTTCGAC
>Ga0136636_10000842_pt1 | contig 16972 bp, 16 predicted proteins | sample AntDrymUQ8522106_2_FD_104653 | JGI IMG/M metagenome (GOLD analysis project Ga0136636, IMG submission 104653) | Polar desert sand microbial communities from Dry Valleys, Antarctica - metaG UQ852 (21.06) | ecosystem: Environmental > Terrestrial > Soil > Desert | place: Antarctica: Dry Valley... | reverse complement strand
ATAACTTTGCGTTGAGCAGCGCAAAACTCGGTTTCGAGATGTTGCCTTCGGGAAAAATACTGATTATAAGCTTTTTGCATTCCTCTAGTTGATTTGTTTCAAAGTAAGAATATGCCAATGCTTCAAGCACGATCTCATCTCCAGACTTTGCAGAATTTGCAGCTGCTAAAGTTGAAACTGATTCAATATAATTTCTGTTTTTATAATGCGCCAAGCCGTCTTCTTTTAGCTTAGAGAAAGACTGACTTTTCAAGTTTATGACACAACAACACAGAAGGATCCCTCCTAATATATAGAGTTTTAATCGGTTGGGAAACAATTGTTGGGACATATTAGATGTCTTGATCTACATCGAATTGTTCCAAATAATCTCCTACTTTTCTTAAGAAACTACCTCCAAGTGAGCCATCAACTACACGGTGGTCGTAGGACAATGAAAGGAACATCAGCTGACGAATCGCTATCATGTCTCCGTATGGAGTTTCAACTACTGCTGGTTTCTTTCGGATTACACCTGTAGCCATAATTGCTACTTGAGGTTGATTGATAATAGGCGTTCCCATCACATTTCCAAAAGTTCCAACATTGGTCAAGGTAAAAGTTCCATCTTGAATTTCTTCAGGCTTCAACTTGTTGTTTCTGGCTTTGCCTGCAAGGTCATTCACTGCTTTTGTAATCCCCAACAAATTGAGATTTTGAGCATTTTTAATGACAGGAACAATAAGATTGCCACTTGGTAAAGCGGCAGCCATGCCTATATTTATGTCTTTTTTGCGAATCAGATTATTTCCATCTACACTGATGTTAATCATCGGAAAATCTGCAATAGCGCGTGCCACAGCTTGTATAAATACTGGCGTGAAAGTTATTTTTTGACCATATTTCTTCTCAAATGGACCTTTTATCCTGTCTCTCCACTGAACCAATGGGGTCACGTCAATTTCTACAAATGAAGTAACGTGGGGCGAGGTAGTTTTACTCATAACCATGTGATCAGATATGAGTTTGCGCATCCTATCCATCTCAATAATTTCAACATTGTCTCCATATTTAGACATCGTCGAAGGTGTTGGAGCAATTGAAGCAGGTGAGGAACTTACAACCTGTGCAACTGGGGTAGATGCAGCAGTTGAAGCATTTGACTTGGTGGCTACAAATGCCAGAATGTCATGCTTGGTGACCCGACCGTTTGCTCCAGATCCTGGTAATGCATCAAGTTCTGATATAGTAATTTGTTCTTTATCTGCAATGGTCTTAACCAAGGGAGAATAGAATTTATTGCTTGTTGATGGGGCGGATTCTGTTGTCTTGATTGCAACTGGAGCAACATTCATTGCCTGAGTACTTACTTGTGCAACAGGTTCTGAGGCAGCTACGGAAGAAGAAGCAGTTGGGGAAGCCGCTTCAGTATCCAATATAGCTATAATTTGACCAATAGGAACTACATCATTTTCATTGAACATAGTTTTTACCAAAAATCCCTTCACAGGACTGGGTACCTCTGAATCCACTTTATCTGTGGCTATTTCAAGAACGGTTTCATCTTGTTCTACAGCATCTCCTGGTTTTTTGTTCCATTTTAGGATGGTTGCCTCCATGATGCTCTCTCCCATTTTGGGCATTACAAGTTCGAATTGTGCCATAAAGCTATTTTACGTGGTATAGAATGAAATACAAAATTAGTTGTTTCAAGTGAAATATCTAATTCTGATGAGCACAAGAGTCAATATTACTTCCTATTAGGGCCATATTTTCAGGAATCCTTTATTTTATGTCATGAAATATTAAAATACTTTTACGAATCTGAATACTTAGCTGCTATATTTGAACAACCAATTACAAAACAGCATATGTACGAGCAACGACCTTGGCTAAAATTATACCCAGCTGGTATACCTGCCAATATTGATACGACCCAATATGTATCTTTGATTCAACTTGTGGAAGCGAGCTTAAAGAAGTATGCCGATCGAATAGCATACAGCAATATGGATGCCACATTGACATATCGCCAAGTCGATGAAATGTCAATGAAGTTTGCAAGTTATTTGCATTCCAGAGGACTTGAACCGGGAGATAGGATAGCGCTGATGATGCCCAATTTGTTACAATATCCTGTAGCCCTGTTTGGTGCATTGCGGGCGGGCTTGGTAATTGTGAATACCAATCCGCTTTATACTGCACGTGAAATGAAATATCAATTTACCGACAGTGGAGTCAAGGCGATAGTCATAGCAGAGATGTTTGCACACAATCTTGAAAAAATACTCCATGAGACCGATATAAAAATTGTCATCACAACATCTGTTGGCGAGTTGATGCCAGCATTGAAAGGAAGCATTGTCAATTTTGTTATCAGGTATATAAAGCGGATGGTCCCTAAATACACAATTCCTAATACAGTCAGTTTTAGACATGCCTTGAAGGAAGGAGTACGATTCACTCTCAAGCCATTTACTGGCAGACATGAAGATGTTATCCTTTTTCAATACACGGGAGGAACAACGGGTGTAGCAAAAGGGGCCATGCTTACAAATGAGAATCTCATTGCTAATATGTTGCAAATCAGTGCCATATTGGTTCCAAAGATGAATGAAGAAAATGAAGTTGTTTTGTCTCCCTTGCCTATGTATCATATTTTTGCATTCACCCTCAATGTATCTATGCTGAATATAGGAACCAAGATTGTCATGGTTACCAATGCGCGTGATTTAGGCAGCGTGATCAAAGAATTCAAAAAGCATCCAATCAGTTTAATGACTGGGGTAAATACCTTATTCAATGCATTAATGAACCACAAAGATTTTGCAGCAAGTAATTTTCAAGCTCTGAAGTTAACAATAGGAGGAGGCATGGCTGTTCAACAAGCTGTTGCTAAAAAATGGCACGAAGTAACCAAATGCTTTTTAACAGAAGCTTATGGATTGACAGAAACTTCCCCTGGTGCGAGTGTATCCCCTCTTGATGGAAGTGGATTGCCAGGATCTATTGGCTTGCCCTTTCCATCTACAGATATGCGTATAGTTGATGAAGAAGGAGTGCCAGTACCTGTAGGTGAAGTTGGAGAAGTCCAAATTAAGGGGCCCCAAGTGATGAAGGGTTATTACAACAAATTGGATGAAACAGCCAATGTTATGAAGGATGGTTGGTTATGTACTGGGGATATGGGTCTTATGACACTTGAAGGTTTTTTTAAGATTGTTGACAGAAAGAAGGACATGATTCTTGTATCAGGATTCAATGTTTATCCGAATGAAATTGAAGATGTAGCAGCCATGCATCCAAAAGTGCTAGAATCTGCTGCTGTAGGAGTACCCGATGAAAAATCTGGGGAACTTGTAAAATTATTTGTGGTCAAGAAAGATCAGTCGCTCACCAAAGATGAACTATTGGATCATTGCCGTGAGAATTTAACTTCATACAAAATGCCAAAATTTATTGAGTTTCGAGATGAACTTCCAAAAACCAATGTAGGAAAGATACTTCGTAGGGAGTTAAGGGATGATAAATGATGGGATTGGGCTCAAGTATTCAACAGAGTTCACATTTAGAACTTGAGAATTTGGGGTAATTAATTCTGAACACAGTAATAAAAATTATTGACAGGTGTTTAAAATGTTCATTATTCAGCATTTATTGATGTCGGTTGTCAGCCGAATTTAGCCTCAATCATTATTATTTTTAGATTTTAGCTGTTCCCACCAATCATCTTTGATGTACTCATTTGGTACACATGACCAAGTATCCAATTTTGATTCTCTGATTATACCGGGGATTTGGCAGGATTCAAATTTAACCATGAAACTTTTTAGTTCAGACAAAAACTGCACGAATTCATTCGTTAAAATTTTCAAAGGATAATACTCTTGAAGGACATCATCAGATTTATCCCAAAGTAGATCAAAAATCACAAACTCCTTACTTACATCTATAGAAAATTCATTATCACCTAAATTACAATTACTATCTTCATTATATACTTTCCATACCCTCTCTAATGATTGGTCAACCTTAGGGAGTGTATAAAATATGTACATAAATCTATTTAGGATTTCAGAGTAAAAATGGGCATTGTGCGAAACAAGATACCAATTTTTGGATATGTCTCGAGTGACTCATTTATAATAAAATACTTAGATACTAGATCTTTCATTGTGGAAAAGCAGTTGTTATTTTACCATTTTTATAAACCATCTTAATATTCATACCAAAACTAGTTTTTAAAAGACTTGAGGGTCAAAATCATCTTGTTTTCTATTATTCCGTGCCCCTTTAATTGCATCAATAACTTGATTTTCATTCCAATCATCAGGGAAAAAATCTTTACCTGTTGCCCAAGGAGTTCCGTTTTTAGATATCGATGCTTTGTAGCAATCATTAGTAGTAGCTACTCTATCAGTTATCTTATAGGTATTAGGATCTGCTATTAAAGCTGAAATATGGAGCACACCTCCGTTGTTTGAGCTTCTAAAGATATGATTTATTGTCGAAGCATCAATATAGTTTACTGCGTCATAACTTACCAGTTCATTTACACTCTTTAAACTTCTGTTTAAGGCTTTATGTACTGAATCAAGAAATTCAGGTTTTTTTTCTTAGCTTTTTAGGGCATTTCTTTAGAAAATCCCAATCAACTTTTAAATGCTCAGAATTCAGGGTAAGCTTATAAACAGCTTTAACTTGTTTTCTGGCTTTCCATAGGTCGTACAACTCATGAAAAGGAACAAGTATTGCTGCAATGGCGAACAAACAAGTCCAAGATGTTGATCTGCAATTTTGGTAATTGTCTCCATTTTTCAGAAGTAAGCATCATCAAAGGGATTTTAACCAAACGTCGGCTGCAAAGATTAGAGAGTTGAGAATGAAGATTGGCCTGAAATCTTATTATTGTGCATTGCAATTAGATATTGCCAAAAGCAATTGTAGTAAATCGGAAAATGGCAAAGAAGAAATAACTCTAAGAAGGATTTCCCAAATTGCAGAGATTTTTAATGTGCCTATGATTGCACTATTGTCAGGTCTCAAAATTCAAATTATTCAAATATCCAACGGCGCAGATGCTTCAATGATTAATAACCAAATAAACAATTTGGTCTCCCCCGAGTTACTTAAGGTCGTAAAATCTGTAATAGTTGAGCTACAGCGAATCAATAAATTTTGAACACATAAACAAAAAAAAGCCCTTGTCAAGATAACTTTACAAGGGCTTTTGGTTGATGAAAGCTATTAATTATTCTGCTACAACTTCAAAGTTGATGGTAACGGATACTTCTTTGTGCAAGTCAATTCTTGCAGAATAAGTACCTATTTCTTTGATTTCGTCGTTGAGGTGAATTTTCTTGCGTTCGATATCGATATTGGCTTGTGCACGGAGGGCTTGAGAAAGTTGGATAGATGTTACACTACCAAATATTCTGCCGCTTGTTCCAGCTTTAGCACCAATTTTTAGAGATATGGACTTCAATTGTTCAGCTATTACTTTGTACTCGTCTAAGCGCTTGTTTTCAGCTGCTTCTTGACGTTGTATCAAGGCGCCCAATTGTTTAAGGTTTGAAGAATTGGCTACAATTGCCATTTCTTGTGGGATCAAGTAGTTGCGGCCAAAACCGTCTTTTACTTTCACGACTTCGTGTTTATCACCCAGCTTGTCTATATTTTTAAGTAGGATTACTTGCATGATTTGATTCTTTTAAGTATTGCGGTGATGATTACATTATTTCAATAAGTCAGCCACATAAGGCAAAATAGCCAAGTGACGTGAACGTTTGATGGCATGAGCCATTTTACGTTGATACTTAAGAGAGTTTCCAGTCAAACGACGAGGAAGTATTTTTCCTTGTTCGTTGATAAACTGAAGCAGGAAATCTGCGTCTTTGTAATCGATGTATTTTATGCCAAATTTCTTAAATCGGCAGTATTTTTTTTGTTGCTGACCAATATTGGGGTTGCTCAGGAACTTAATATCGTCTTTAGATGCCATTTTCTTTGATTGTAATGGTTAAATTGGATTTAGTCTTCTTCGTTTTTTACTGCCTCAACTGGATCAGCTGGAGTAGCGATTGGTTCGTCTTTTCCTACTGGAGCCTCAGCTACTGGAGCCTCAACTGTCGGTGTTTCCATTGTTGGAGCCTCAACTGCCGGTGCTTCCATCGCTGGAGCTTCAACTGCCGGTGCTTCCATCGCTGGAGCTTCAACTGCCGGTGCTTCCATCGCTGGAGCTTCAACTGCCGGTGTTTCCATTGCTGGAGCTTCGACTGCCGGCGCTTCCTTAGCTGGAGCTTCCACTGCTGTAGCTTCCTTAGCTGTAGCTTCCACTGCTGGAGCTTTTGGTGCGGAAGATTCTGCAACAGCGGCTTGCGGAGTTGCGGAAACCGGTTCCAATGTAGTAATAGGTCTAAATCTCTTTTTAGACTGTCCAATCTTACCAGAACGCTTGTCTTCGTTGTATTTCACACCGTGTTTGTCCAATGATACAGAAAGGAATCGCATGATGCGCTCGTCACGCTTCAATGCCAACTCTAATCCTGCTATCACAAGGCCATTTTCAGATGTGAACTCCAGACAGTAATAAATTCCGGAAGAACGTTTTTTAATGGGGTAGGCAAGCTGCCTCAAACCCATTTCATCCGCATGTATCAGCTTGTTGCCATTGCTATTAAGCATGTCAACATAAGTCTGAGCTGTCGCTTTAATTTCATCGCTCGACAGCACGGGATCTACGATGAATGTAACTTCGTAATTACGCATGAAGAATATGGTTTTTCAAAATGAGGTGCAAAGATACATCGCTTAGATTAAATATCCAACACCCAATGAACTGATTGTCCGAAGTTTAATTCAGATACTTCCTTTTTTGTTGTATTGCCGCCATATACTGACCATCATTCTAAAGGGAAGTGCCCCTGTAAGAAGGATGGCTGCGGTTCCAAAGAAGAGGGTAACAGACTTAACATAAGCGGTCATATTTTCGTTATCCACCGCTGTCATGTACTCAAATTGGGACTGAATGCCCTGTATATCGGCAAAAGTCAGAAATGCGTTAACGGCCCGAATTAAAAGGAAAAAGGATGGGATGCTTACTGTAAGGATTCCTGCTTTAATGAATAACTGATGGGATACTGGGGTATATTTCAAAAAAAAAATATATCTAAATAATGTTGTACTGACCACTACAAAAAGAACAATTAACCACACATATTGATATTGTGGTGCTTTTCGGAGGATTGGGTATAAGCTAAAAAACGTGACTACCAAGGTAAGAAGGGCCCAATATCCTTCCAGTTTCCATTTCAATTTGGTTTCTGGATTTTGAAGGGCTTCTAGTATTTTCATGAAATTATTTTACTGCCAATTATATTTTTACTCTTCTGATCTGAGCGCCTATAGCATTGAGTCTGCCATCAATATTTTGGTAACCTCTGTCAATCTGACTGATGTTGTGGATGGTACTATAGCCTTCGGCTGAAATAGCTGCTATGAGCAATGCAACTCCAGCCCGAATATCTGGCGAGGTCATTTCTATTCCTTTTAGTGCGTTGGTTCTGTCCATTCCAATAACAGTAGCCCGGTGTGGATCACACAATATGATTTGAGCTCCCATTTCTATCAGCTTGTCAACAAAGAACAGTCGACTTTCAAACATTTTCTGATGGATCAATACACTTCCTTTGGCTTGTGTAGCAACTACCAAAAGAATACTCAATAAATCAGGCGTAAATCCTGGCCAGGGCGAATCATAAACTGTAAGGGTACTGCCATCAATAAAGTTTTGAATTGCATAGTGTTCTTGGGCAGGAACATGGATGTCATCGCCTTGCACTTCGAGCTGAATTCCCATTCGTTGAAAGGTTGGAAGGATATTACCAAGTTCGTTGACTTTACAGTCCTTGATGGTAATTTCTGATTGGGTCATTGCAGCAAGGCCAATGAAACTTCCAATTTCAATCATATCGGGTAGACAAGTATGCTCAGTTCCATTCAATGAAGTAACTCCTTCCACTATCAAAAGGTTGGAACCGATTCCTGAAATATTTGCGCCCATCCGAACCAACATTTTACAAAGTTGCTGAAGGTAAGGCTCGCAAGCTGCATTGTATATTGTGGTTGTTCCCTCCGCCAAGACGGCTGCAAATAATACATTGGCAGTTCCTGTTACAGAGATTTCGTCCATCAAAATATAAGCGCCTTTCAATTTGCTTCCATCGAGGTAATAATGATCATTTACATCATCATAGCGCAGTTTGGCTCCCATTTTTTCGAACCCAAGAAAATGAGTGTCTAATCTTCTCCGGCCTATTTTGTCACCACCAGGTCTCGGCAGGAATGCAATACGGAATCTTGCTAAAAGTGCTCCCATCAGCATTACAGATCCTCTGATCTTTCTTGCTTTGATCTGATAATCTTCAGATTCAAAATATTTTATATCAAGTACGCTAGCATCAAATTCGATGGATCCTGGAGCCAGTTTTCGCAACTTAACTCCTAAACCTTCTAGAAGTTCTAGTTGGAGTCGGATGTCCAGAATATCAGGGATATTATGTACGACTACTTTTTCCTTGGTCAGTAAGGGGGCACAAATAATCTGTAGTGCTTCGTTCTTGGCGCCTTGTGGAATTAACTCACCTTGCAATCGCGTACCACCGAGAACTTCAAATGATTCAGAAGGCATAAAATAACTGGGCTTTGTGTAAGGACAATATTGTGCTAAATTTCACAAAGCAAAGGTAAACTGAACTGAGGAATTAATTCGGTCTGTTGTTCCTCCATTTTGGCCTATTGCTATTATTATTGGTGTTATTTCTTTTGCCACCATAATTATTGCGCTTACCGTTTCTGCTTCTTTCAGGATTGAGCGTGCTTATTCTGCGCGGTGCGTTGATTGGACGGATTGTTTCAATCACTGCATCTTCTTCAAGCGTTAGACGTCCGCCAGACAATGTTTTGATATCACTTTTGATCACTTCATCAGTTACAAAGTGTTCCTTATTCCAGGTTCTGAAAGCCAATTTCATATACGCGCCAATGATATGCGTGTATATCTCTCTTTTTTCGGGATCTTCAACCACCAATGCTTTATTGATCATTCTCATCACATTATTGCCATAATGTCTGAGTTTGGTTTCAGTTTTGGGGTAGGGAAGTATTTCAGGTTTCTTTCTTTCAATTTTTTTGGCTATTACAATACCTTCGGGGAGATTGATATCGAGGTCGTAATTGGCTATTTCATAGACATGGTTCCAGATTTTCTCCTTGTAGTTTTCAACATTTCTGCTGTGAGGGTTCATTTGTTGAATCAACTCTACCACGGCCATAAGGTGGCTGGTGCGAATTTCTTTATCTGGAAGTGTTTTACAATGTCGTATCATTTCCTGAATAATACGGCCATATTCAGGCAGTGTTATGTCTTTCTTGGTTGAGTTGTACTCTTGATGTAGCACATTCATTTCACTCATAATTTTATTCTACTGTTACTGATTTTGCAAGATTGCGGGGTTGATCTACGTCACATCCGCGTTTTACAGCGATATGGTAGGCCAACATTTGTAATGGAATGACAGAAAGTAGCGGCGAAAGTGGCTCTTCTGTTTCCGGTATTTCAATGATATAATCAGCAAGTGATTTAATGATGGTATCTCCTTCTGCAACTATTGCAATAACCACACCTTTTCTTGCTTTTACTTCCTGTATGTTGCTGACAATTTTTTCATAGGCACTTTTATTGTTGGCGATCACAATTACGGGCATGTTTTCGTCAATCAGTGCTATAGGTCCATGCTTCATTTCAGCGGCAGGATAACCTTCCGCATGAATGTATGAAATCTCTTTTAGTTTCAATGCGCCTTCCAAAGCTACTGGAAAATTATATCCTCGACCCAAATAAAGTGCATTTGTGGCATCTTTAAATTCTCCGGCTATGTATTCAATTTGTGAATTAAGCGTGAGAATTTTTTCAATTTTACTTGGAATCTGCTCTAATTCAGTCAATAGCAATCTGTAATAGCTGTTGGTTATGGTGCCTTTTAAGTTGGCAAGTTTCAATGCCATCAGGGTGAGTAAAGTCACTTGACCTGTAAATGCTTTGGTTGAAGCAACTCCAATTTCTGGTCCTGCATGTATGTATGATCCTGCGTCTGTTATGCGTGAAATAGAGGATCCAACACTATTTACAAAGCCATAAATCAATGCACCTTTCTCTTTTGCAAGTTCCAAGGCTGACAAAGTATCAGCAGTTTCACCTGATTGTGAAAGAGCAATAACCACATCATGATCCGAAATGATTGGGTTTCTGTATCGGAATTCGGATGCATATTCAACTTCTACTGGAATTCTCGCCAAATCCTCAAAAAGATATTCGCCTATTAGGCCAGCGTGCCATGATGTACCACACGCAACAATAATAAATCGTTGGGCTCTGGTAATTCTGTTGGCATATTCCGCTACACCACCTAATCTAATCCAACCTTCGTCGGCATTCATTCTTCCGCGCATACCGTCTGCGATGGTACGGGGTTGCTCATAAATTTCTTTTAACATGAATGAATCGAAACCATCTTTTTCAATACGTTCCAACTCCATATCCAGTTCTTGGATGTGTGGTATTTGATCTTGATTGTGGATATTGAAAAGGCGCAATTTTCCATCAGTACCAACTACAGCAATTTCCTCGTCATTGAGATAAACTACTCTTTTGGTGTATTCAATGATTGGTGTAGCATCCGAAGCGAGATAATATTCATCATTGCCTATTCCTATTACAAGGGGGCTGGCTTTGCGGGCTGCAACCAATTTTCCTGGTTCCTCACTGTCCATGACAACAATTGCATAGGCACCAATTACTTTTGTCAACGCAACTCTTACGGCTTCTTCAATAGGGAGATTGTCTCTTTTTTGAAATTCTTCAATGAGGTGTACCAAAACCTCTGTGTCTGTCTCACTTTTGAATGTATGCCCGAGTTTTTCGAGGGCTTTTTTAATTGGGTCGTAATTTTCGATGATCCCGTTATGGACCAAACTAATTCTGTTGTTTCCTGATACGTGAGGGTGTGCATTTTTGTCATCTGGCTTACCGTGAGTAGCCCAGCGAGTATGTCCAATTCCGATTGTCCCTGAAGTATTCTTTCCTTCAGTAAAAGCAAGTAATTCGCTTACCTTTCCTTTGCGTTTATAAATATTCAACTGGCCATTGATCAATGCAACACCTGCACTGTCATAACCTCTGTATTCAAGTCTTTGAAGACCTTTGATTAGTATTGGGTAGGCTTCTTTTTTTCCTACATAAGCAACTATTCCACACATATAAAGAGTGTTTAGTTATTGTAATTTCGTAAATGCCACTTTCAATTTTGGACTCAAATCTATATTTCCTGATCCATAAAGTATCATTCTGTTGGCTACCTCCGGTCTCAAGTAAACGCTTATATACAATTTGGATGAAGCCTTGCCTTGTATCATTTTTTGTAAATGGGCGCTTAATTTCATCCGATAGCTGGTCACTGTTTGACCATTCACTGTTTTGGTTTTTGGAACTCCTCCAAATTTGACATTCAATCCTGCCAATCCTCCTAGATTCAAAGCGAACAATACATCGTCCACTATTACAAAACTGCCGTCTGATCTCTTTTCAGATATCAGTATGTTTTGAATGGGTGAATAGCTCGGATCGTTATTAGGAATAGTTGCCAGAAAAAATTCAAGTTCTGCATAATTGACAATTTTGCCTGCCAATTCTTTTACGCTAGGCACTTCAATTTCAATTTGCGTTCCACTCAGGCCATGTAAATAAACCAGGCTGTCCGATATTGCAGTTGAATTTAGTGCATTTTCGACTACAGTTCCCGTGTAATCGTGTTTGATATTGAGTGTTCGAGCGCTGAGCAAGGTAACTCCAAAATCAAATTGACTGATTGTAGTTGTCGTATCTGTTTTGCTATAAAATAAAGTAAGCTTTGAGCGGCCATTGGTAGGAAGAAATGCTGCCAATCCTCCATTAAGTGTTGGACTTGAAATTGCTAAACCTTTGAAAAGTTTCTGAAAATTTTCAGAGGTTTTAAAGCTTGAATCAGGAGCAGACATTAGCGCGTTACCTAAATCATCAGAAAGTTTGATTCTCAATTGGCGGGATACAATGGTATCCTTGACACCAATTTTTGGATATTCTGAATAGCTCACGGATTTTAGTCCAGTCAAATCTACCGTTGTGGAACCCAATAAATTTGGATCAACAGCAAAAGAATCTTGTGAGCCATAATTTTTGCCTGCCGACATACTTTCAGTCAATTGATACACATTGAAAGTACATTGCTGTTGATAAAGACCATAACTGCCTATAGAATCGTAGACCAAACTCAATATAAGGCTATCTAATTTAGCATCTACAAAATCTGGAAACTTAGTTGTCAAGAGACGATATTGAAAATATGCTTTTGTTTCAACTTTTCCAAATACAGGATCGATCATGGTTCCTATGAAGAACTTTTCAATTAATCTTGAATTTGCATTGTAAACAGGAATCGCATCAACCTTCAAAGTTTTGGAGTAAATCGTCAGGGTATCATCAAATCCTACGTTTATTTCATCCTCACCCAATAAATCAGAGCCTAGGAAAATACTGTCATTACAAGAAGAAATTACTAGCAGGAATAACAAGGAGCAAAATAAGAATTGAAATCTCAACATTTAAATATTTAAAGCTAATAACGTTGTTTATGTTGGAACATTTTTTTGAGTCAACATTTTGTAAAATTCAAGGTGATCATTCAGATAAGTTGCTTCATCTTCCACCCTTAATACAGGTTTGTTTGATTCGTCTAATAGAGTATCAACGTCTCCAATGGACGTAACGCTGCCTTTAATACATGCGTCCGCATAGGCAAATGCACCTCTTTCTAGGCTGATATTACCCTCGCTTACAAAAATATCTAAATCCTTCTTACTCAAATTGTTGATTGAGGCCTTAGAAATGAAATTATCTTGCAATAAGCCATTCATTTCATGAGGATAAGCTGAGTATAAAATCTGTGTTTCATGAAAAACTGGATCGGACTTGTATGCCTGTCGAATGAACATTGGTATCATGCTGGTCATCCATCCATGACAATGAATGATATCAGGTGGCCATCCAAATTTTCTTACAGTTTCAATCACGCCTTTGCAAAAGAAAACCATCCTTTCTGCATTATCTTCATAAGGTGTTCCCTCATCATCATTGAACAAATTCTTTCTTTTAAAGAACTCATCATTATCCAAAAAGTATACTTGAAGTCTAGCCCCAGGCAAAGAAGCGACCTTGATGATCAATGGATAATCGTCATCGTCAACAATGATATTCATTCCTGAGAGTCTTACTACTTCATGAAGCCTATGTCTTCTTTCGTTAATAAGGCCAAATCGCGGCATAAGAACCCTTACCTCGTATCCTTTAGAATACATGTGTAATGGTAACTTCCCAACCAGATCAGAGATCTCATTGGAATCAGTATAAGGAGACATTTCTTGGGTAACGAAAAGTACGCGTTTTTTGCTCATGTAATCTTATGCAATGCTGATGTAATAATAATAATCTGCAAAGATACGCATTGAAATCCACTTATTATGTCATTCCTTGGATATCACTTATTTCAAGGGTTTATCTTGACGATACTTTCACTTTTATACACTTACTGGATAAAATATCCTTTTACTCATAAGTAAAACATGCCACCTGTGCCACAATTTATTTCATCAGTATTAAGCATTCGGTTCTGCTCATTCACCTATAATATTCCTTGATGGATTACCTTAGTAGGCAATTAAAGGACAAGCCATGTTAATTATAAAAACAGCAACTGAATTACAAAAGGTGTTGGGCATCATATCGGAAGGCAGAGCTATTGGCTTTGCACCTACGATGGGCGCTTTGCACATGGGGCATTTGTCGCTACTAAAAATGGCAAAATCTGAAGGATGTATAACGGTAGCTTCCATTTTTGTGAATCCCACTCAATTTAATGATCCAAATGACCTGAACAAGTATCCAAGAACATTTGATGCCGATGTTGAATTGTTGATAGAAGGGAAATGTGATGTGCTCTTTTATCCCAGTGTTGAGGAAGTTTATCCGAATGGAATGACCATAAGCAATCTATTTGATTTTGGAGATTTGGCTTACGTAATGGAAGGGGCTTTTAGACCTGGACATTTTGATGGAATGGCTCAAGTTGTAAATCGTTTATTAGAAATGATTCAGCCGCACCGACTGTATATGGGCCAAAAGGATTTTCAGCAATTGACTATTGTTAGGAGGATGTTGAAATTAATAGCTAGCAATATCGAACTTATATCTTGTCCTACCCTAAGAGAGCCCAATGGCCTGGCTATGAGCAGTAGGAATACCAGATTGTCCGAAGAGCAGCGCGAAGCTGCATCCTTTATTTACCAGCAATTAAAGCGAATTGATAAATATAAGAAAGGAAAATCTTTGAAACAGCTTTGTCATGAAATGTTGGAAAATTTAACAATTCCTGACTTTAAGCCAGAGTACGTCCAATCAGTTGATGGAATAAGTCTAGCAGAAGTGGATAATTATACAGACTCTGAATTCATTGTTGTATGTGTTGCATGTTGGGTTGGCTCAGTCAGATTAATTGACAATCTGATCATCAAACAAAATATTTGAACAGATTCAAGCTCTAGTTGATGCTCCAAGTACTACCTTCCTTGCCATCATTGATTTGAATATCTGCGTCTTTCAGACCATCTCTGATTTTATCTGATGTGGACCAGTCTTTATTTTCTCGCGATTGTTTACGGATATCAATTACCAATTTCATGACTTTGTCCAAAACTTCGATGTTATCGTTGTCTTTTTCATCTTGAAGTCCCAACACATCGAACAAATATCCATTGAAACAGTGAAGGAGTGTATCATAAGTTTCTTTTGAGATATTTGTTATTTTCTTGCCATCATTGTAGTAAATATTGATGATTGAAGCTATTTCATAAAGTGTGGCAACAAGTTTGGGTGCGTTGAAATCGTCATCCATAACTTTTTTACAATCATTACTCAATTCTATGATCAATTGATCTTGCTTTGCATCGATTTCTTTGCTTTCAAAAATCATCTCCTTTAAGTACCGATAGGCATTCATTAGTTTGCGTAAGCCTTTTTCGGCGTCCTGAAGTCCTTTTATTGTGATGTCAAGTTCCGAGGAATAATGTGATTGCATGAACAGGAATCTGACGGTCATTGCGGAATAAGCTTTATCGAGCAATGGATGTTCGCCGGTTATAAATTCCAGTGGAAGGATAGAATTGCCTAAAGATTTGCTCATTTTTTGACCATTGAAATTGAGCATGTTGGTATGCATCCAATACCGGACTGGATCAGCACCACATGCTGCAATGTTTTGCGCTATTTCACATTCATGGTGTGGAAATTTGAGATCCATACCTCCTGCATGAATATCGAATTGTTTGCCTAAATATTTAGTACTCATAACTGAACATTCGAGGTGCCAACCTGGGAATCCTTTTCCCCAAGGAGAGTTCCATTGCATGATGTGCTCAGGCAAAGCCTTTTTCCACAGAGCGAAATCAAATGAATTTTTCTTTTCATCCTGACCGTCCAGATCGCGATAACCGGCAATTAATTCATCTATGTTTCTGCCAGACAACTTGCCATAATTATATCCCTTTTCATTGTATGCCAAAACATCAAAATATACACTTCCATTGGATTCATACGCAAATCCTTTTTGAATCAAATCTGCTGTCATTTCAATTTGCTCGAGGATATGACCTGTGGCGGTTGGCTCAATTGATGGTGGAAGAATATTGAATATTTTGCACACATCGTGGAAGCCAACGGTGTACTTTTGTACAATTTCCATTGGTTCAAGCTGTTCCAATTTGGCTTGATCTTCCATACGGTTCTTGCCTTCGCCTAGGTCGTTAGTCAAGTGACCAGCATCTGTGATATTGCGCACATACCGCACATTATATCCAAGAAATTTCATGTATCTGTAAACCAGATCAAATGAGATAAATGTCCTAGTGTTGCCCAAATGAACATCCGAATAAACTGTAGGTCCACAACAATACAATCCTACATGAGGAGGGTTAATGGGTGCAAATACTTCTTTTTGTCGGGTCAGACTATTGTAAATACTTAAAGTGCTTTCAGACATAATATTCATTAATTTTTCTCAAAAGAGAAATTGGTGGTTATTGGGTTGTGGTCAGAATAGGGTACTTTTTCAACTTGATGATTGGACAGGTTTAGAACGGTCGATGCAAGGATATAATCAATACGCAACAGAGGAATTTTTCCATTGTATGTAGCACCAAATCCAAAGTAATTTTCTGTAAAACTATCCTTCATACCTGTACTTAAGGTTTGATAGACATATGACATAGGAGTATCATTGAAATCGCCACCTATAAGAACTGGATATGGTGATTTACGGATCAACTCCTTAACTTGTTTCGATTGAGCGCTGCGTTGTATGGTTGCTTTTTTGACTCTAGCCAATATTTTAAGGACTCGCTGGTAAGTGTTTTTCTTGCCCACTGCTTCAGTAGTCAAGCTTTTCTCAGTCATTTGGCTAACTCTATTGCTCTCAAGATGAATGCTGAAGCACCGAATTATTTTACCTTCTATTTTTATGTCAGCCCACACACCACTGTTGAAACTTTTTTCAAACTCTATACTTCCTTGATCTACTATGGAATAACGACTAAAAATTGCAGTATTCAAAGCTCTATGTTTATGAAAATATGGGTAGTTTGTTGAGGATTTCAATGCTTTTAGTGCACGTTTATTTACTTCTTGTACAAAAAGAATGTCCGAATTGTCCAACCTGTTCAGGAATCTTTTTAATTCACGATTGTCTTTTTCATCAGCAAAGTCCAACCATTGCAACCCACCCAAATTATAGCTGGAACAGGTGAATTGTTTGCCTGTATCCTTTGAAGAAAAACTAAATCCAAAGACTTT
>Ga0136636_10000841_pt1 | contig 16984 bp, 13 predicted proteins | sample AntDrymUQ8522106_2_FD_104653 | JGI IMG/M metagenome (GOLD analysis project Ga0136636, IMG submission 104653) | Polar desert sand microbial communities from Dry Valleys, Antarctica - metaG UQ852 (21.06) | ecosystem: Environmental > Terrestrial > Soil > Desert | place: Antarctica: Dry Valley... | reverse complement strand
TTCTCCAAGAGGGTTTCATATAGCAAAGAGCCTGATGTTCAAAATAATTTCTTAACTAAACTTAACTTACCATGATCCTTAATTAATGGGATCGCGCGATCGCAAATATCTACCCAAAGGAAAGATTGTCCTGTAGCAGCCATAAGCGATTATGTTGACTCATAAAAATATGCCAACACTTTTCTGCTTTTGGGTTTAAGGCTGGCGACATCAAGCAACTTCTACAACTTCCCTAGTTTCTATTGGTGTTTTGCTGGCGCGGATTCCTTCCATTTCTTCCAAAACTTGTAAATATTTACCTGTGATCAGTCTCGCACCTCGTCGATGGGTGAAATAGTTCCATCCCCATTGGATCATCACGATTAATTTATTATCAAATTCAATCAGAAAGTAAACATGAACAAATGTCCAAATAAACCATGCTAACCAACCCTTCAGGCGCAAGAACTTAAAGTCCACAACCGCTTCATGCCGACCAATTACAGCCAGACTTCCAAAATCCCAATACTTGAATTTTGCGGGTTCCTTTTGCTGCACCTTCGCCTGAATATGGCGAGCAACATATTCACCCTGCTGCATGGCAACGGGCGCAACCCCTGGCAAAGGGCGATCGCCTTGGTGAGGATAGTTCGCCAAGTCACCAATGACATAGATATTAGGATGATTTGCGATCGACATATCAGTCTGCACAATCACGCGACCTACGCGATCTAGTTCGGCATTTAGGCGATCGCCTAATACTTTACCCATTGGTGAAGCTTTCACACCCGCCGCCCAGAGAATTGTTTGCGCTTGAATCTGCTCAACTTGTTCACCACATTTGAAGGTAACGACATGATCTTCGATATTCGTCACCATGGCGCTAGTTTTGACTTCCACTCCTAACCTAAGTAGAGATTCTTTAGCTGTTGCCGAGAGATCGGCATGGTATGGAGGCAACACGCGATCGGTTCCTTCAATTAAGATGATTCGCGCTTTCTTGGTATCAATATTCGTAAATTCATCACTGAGGGTGCGATGGGCAAGCTCAGCTAAAGTTCCCGCGAGTTCCACGCCCGTTGGGCCTCCCCCAATCACCACAAAGTTCATTAATGCTTCTTTAAAATTGGCATCATCAGTCTTCTCGGCTGCTTCAAATGCGCTCAGGATACGCCGACGTATATTAATCGCATCCTCAATGGTCTTTAATCCAGGGGCTTGCTCTGACCATTGATCGTTCCCAAAGTAATGGTGACTGACTCCTGTGGCAACGATCAGCGAGTCATAGCTTATGTCTAAATGATTTTTTAATTTAACTACCTGCGCTTGGTGATCAATATCTAGCACTTCGCCCATAACGACGCTGGTATTTTTGTTTTCAGCGAGTACTGACCGCAATGGTGAGGCGATATCGGCGGGGGATAGGCTGCCTGTGGCAACTTGGTAAAGTAGGGGCTGGAAGAGGTGAAAATTACGTTTGTCGATAAGGGTGACTTTAACGGGAACCTTTGATTTGCCTAATTTTTGGGCGGCATACAGTCCCCCAAAACCGCCACCAATAATAACAACATGATGTGGTGCGTTTTCATTTTGAGTACTTAGAGACATGGCAAGTATTTAATTAAGTGTGCTTATTTTGCTGATGGCATCTTTAAAAATTTATTATATATGTAAATAAAAATATCGATTTGTATCTTTTCACAAGCATCGATTAGATACAACACTTTGCGTTCTTATAAAACCCAGAGAAATTTTTGAAAGTGCCGCTTCGCGGCACTTTCAAAAATTTCTCTGTACCTTTTAAAGCCTCAATAGACTGTATGCATAGGTTAAAGATTAAGTATGTGGGCAAAAGAAACCTTAAAACCCAAAAAGCTGTAGCGCACGCTGCGCGTGCGCTACAGCTTTTTGGGTTTTGGGTTTAATTATGCTTGCCTACTTAGTAATACTCAGTAAAATGCAATCTGCATCTTGTTTGGTGGTTTTGAAGCGTTAAGCGATCGCAGCGCTAAAGCCAAGAAGAACTATGTCAGAATAAAGACAACGTAAAGTGCCAAAAGACTATGGTTACTGTACCTTCTCAATACCGTTTGCCAACGGCGGAAGACCTACCCGATTCCGATGAAACTCCTGTGGATAATGAGCTCCAAAATGATATCCCGAATATTTTATTGAATTTGCTGCGAGAAATTTGGAGCGATTCCCCAAACGGGGATGTGTCCCGCCGCTCTGATTGGTTTTGGGGCGTGGACATGGGTGTATATTACGAACCAAACATTGAGGAGCCTGCAAAGTCTAAGGCAATTGTTCCCGATGGGTTTCTAGCTTTGGGTGTATCGAAGCAGAATGGTGAAGGTGGACGCTTAAGCTATGTAGTTTGGCAAGAAAAGGTGATGCCGATTCTTGCTTTGGAAGTAGTTTCTAAAAAATATAATGGTGAATACGATACTAAGTTAGCCAAATATGCAGAAGTAGGCATTCTCTACTATGTGGTTTACAATTCTACGACTGGTCGCCGACTTTACAAAGAGCATCAATCGTTAGAAGTGTACAAGTTGGTCGATGGGAAGTATCAACTCTTGTCTTCGGTGGCACTTTTGTCAGATGGAGGCAGGATGGTCTGGTTGCCTGAAGTTGGTTTGGGGATTGGATGTGAGCAGGGTATTCATGATAACTGGCAACGCGAATGGGTCTATTGGTACGATCGCTTTGGCAAGAAATTTTCCACTGCTCAAGAAAGTTTGACTCTAGAGCGTCAGGCTAGACTTGAGGCTGAGGTGCTATTGCAAAAATATCGCGATCGCTTTGGTGATATCTCTGAATTACTGTGAAACTTAGTTCAGGCGAAAAGATGTTACCGATCGCGATCGCTCCAAAAAAAAACAAAAAGCATATAGCTGTTAATTAAGGAAGCAGAATTTTTAGAGACAAGTAGCTAGGCGAAAGAAACCTTAAAGCCCAAAGAGCTGTAGCGCGCGCACAGCGCGCGCTACAGCTCTTTGGGCTTTGGGTTTTATTTCGCCTAGCTACTTATGGTGATTACCTTATATAGATTAAGTTTAAACTCGCCTAAAAGATGGCAAAGATTGTGGCTTGGGTAAACTAATCTCCATGAGCTAAAGCCATTCAATATCAAGTAAAAGCTTATTCGTGGATTATTTAATGGAGCTAGGATTAAAAATTATATTCAGGATATTGCTAGCTGTTTTCTTTGTATTTGCTGGCATCATGCATTTTTTAGCTACACCTTTTTATCTGAAGATTATGCCTTCCTACGTCCCATTTCACCTAGAAATGGTTTATATCAGTGGATTTTTTGAAATTTTAGGTGGAGTGGGTGTCTTGATTCCTCAACTCAGGCGATTAGCAGGTTATGGGCTAATTGCCCTGCTGATTGCTGTTTTTCCTGCCAATCTCAATATGGCAATCAATAATATTCAGATTGATGGCATATTAATTCCAAAGTCTCTACTGTGGCTGCGTCTACCTTTACAGTTAGTTTTGATTGCATGGGTATGGTGGTGTACGAGTGAGACTCCTAAAGGCGAAAGCAAAATTAACGATCGCAATGTGTAGCTGTTGCCAAGTGTACTAAAAACCAGAAGACAAGTTGCGGCGCGATGCGCCGCAACTTGTCTTCTGGTTTTTGTCCTAATTAACCTTGGTAGGACTAACCACGAAATAGGAATAGATAGCAAATCAAGACTTGATGTATCCCAGCACATACTAAAATGACACTGACAAGAAATTTCAACATTTCTTAACCACTATCTATTTCATAAGCAAATCTCTAGTCTGGAAACACCACAACATTATGGTCGCAACCCCTAACGCCACAAACGCAGCCACTCCCGCCTTTATTCCTGATTTTTGTGAAGGCATTCAGTACTTTGGCGAACCGTTGGAGGGGTTCGACGAATTAGGGCGAGTTCCTGTGCTTAGCCCAGACAAATCTGGTGTAACTGATCCTAGCGATCGCGCTGCCGTATTTCAAACACTCTTAGCGGCTGATGCCTTACGCTACCTCACCTTACAAGTCACTGCTAGTAAGGCATCTGGACACCCTGGCGGCTTTGCTAGTAGCGCTGAAGCCGTCGCCGCCTTCTATATGCTTGGTCATAAGAATATGCCTACCGAAGTCGGACATCATGCCCCTGGTTATTACAGTGCCATGTTCTTAGATCGCTCCCTTGAAGATATGGGCATTAACACTGTTAGCCAAATGCGTGAAAGATATCGCGAGAAACATGGTTTGCTTGGTCACTTGTCTGGCTACATCCCAGGGATTCTTGCTCCTGCTGGTCCCCTCGGACAAGGACAGCATTTTGCGATGGCAGCAGCCCTGTTGCATCGCGATAAGCTGTTCCCTGTGACAATGGGTGATGGTGGTTTGGGAGAACCCTATCCAATTAGTTCGATCGCTCACTTCCACACTGCTTATCCTGAAGTCACCAACTTTGTTCCGATTCTAGTTTGGAATGGATATAGCCAAGAACACCACAGCATGGTTTCTACTAAGACTAATGCCGAAATGATTGCTTTCTGGAAAGGGAATGGATTCGATGAAGTGATTCTTGTGGATGCAAAGGATTTTGATGATCAAAATCAGCCTGAAGCCTACGTTGATAGTACTGCGTTCTCTTTTAAACAACGACTAGCTTTCACAGAAGCAGTTCTCGTTAGTGCTGATAAAGCGGCGAAACTAGCTTTTGGTGGTAAGTTGACTGTATTTATCATCAAGCAACTCAAAGGTGCTGGTGTTCACGCACGGGGCGCAAAATCTCATAATCTCTATGCTCATCACACCATCGATAACGCTGATGTGATTTCAGGATTAAAAACTCGCGCCCTCAATCCTGAAGCATGGCAAACCGTTAGCACTAATCTGCAATGGGCTGGTGGTGGTTCTTCTTCAAAAACTGCGGTTACGGAATCTATCCTTCCCTTAGTTGATTTGGGAACTTTACCTCTCGAAGAATATGCGATCGCTGAAGCAAAGATTTCGACAACGGCAATGGGGCGCTTAGTCGGCTATGTGGGACAAACTGATAAGAGCTACATTGTCACCAATGCTGATGGCAACGAAGCTTCAGGGATTGCCAATATCAACCAAGCTCTCAAAATCAATCACCCCACCGTTGATGCTCTCTATAATCAGGGGCCAGGGGGACAAGTTTATGAACCCCTCAGCGAAGATGCCTGTGCTGGTTTAGCGGTTGGCTTAGCACTGATGGGTAGTCGTACCCTATGGTGTTCCTATGAGTCCTTTGCGATTAATGGACTTCCCATTTGGCAAACGGTCACACAAGCGATGGCAGAATTGCGCCGCCCCACGCCTGCCACGGTTTGCCTGTTCACCGCAGGCGCTTTGGAGCAAGGTCGTAACGGTTGGACACACCAACGTCCTGAGATTGAAGGTTATTTTGCTTCGATGATGCGAAATGGCAATATCTTCCCTCTCTTCCCACTCGATGCTAATAGCATTCAAGTTTGTTATGACTGGGCGCTGAAAGCAGTGAATAAGGGTGTGGTAATTACAGCGAGCAAATCACCTTTGCCAATCCGCACAACTTTCGAGCAAACCAGACAAGCTCTCGAAGATGGCGCGATCGCTTTACAAGAAATCGCTGGTAATAAGAAAGTCGTCTTTGCGGTGATTGGTGACTTGATGTTGCTTCCTGTTTATGAAGCAGCCCAAAAGCTAGCTGAACAGGGTATTGGTTCTAAAATCGTCTCGATTATTAGCCCTCGCCGTCTCTATCGCCCAACTGATGTGGCCTGGGATACTTGCTCGGAGCCAGATGGCAAGTTCTTGAGTGATGCTGATTTTGAAGCTTTCTTTGGTGGTGATGCGCTGATCGGTGTTGTCGGCGGTGCTTCAGCAATGTTGGAACCAGTGATGCTTCGCAGTAACAGCAAGCGCGATGTCTTCTCATGGAAGCGTGGTGAGACGACAGCTTCGGCAGGGCAATTGTTTGAGTTTAATGGCATGAATGCAGAGGCGATCTGCGATCGCGCTAAGCAATTAGTCAGCTAAAGCTTTTGCCTACAGCGCTTTGCGCTGTAGGCAAAAGAAACCTTAAAGCCCAAAGAGCTGTAGCGCACGCTGCGCGTGCGCTACAGCTCTTTGGGGCTTTGGGTTTAATTATGCTTGCCTACTTAGTGCTGCGATCGCCACAGTCTGAGAAAGTCATTAATTTCCTGAAGTATCCAATTTTTTTCAACAGGGCTCAAGCCAGATCCGAACTTATGCCCGTAAACCCCTTGATAGAGACATAATTCTGTAATCGGTTTGTTATTTACCTCGTAGGAACTTTTTAGTTCTGCAAACCTCAAGTCCTCAGTTTTTCCCTGAACCAACCTTCTCACACCCAATACATCCCAATTAATCTTGAATTTTCGGTCACTAATTAATATATTGACCTTGCCATATACCGTTAGCAGCCCCACATAGGTCAAGCCCACACCAGCGATCCAGAATGGAATTGAAAATAAGGCAAATATTCCTGCCCTTAACGCTAGAGAAGTCCAGACAACTAAAAATCCATCCCAAAGTAGAGCAAATAGCAAGATACTAATACCGTCACGGCTCCATCCCGTAGGCGGAATATAAATCTCCAAGAACCCTTCACTTTTTTTGATTTCAATGCGGCTACCAAAGGGCTTAGTGGGATAGCGAAAATCATCGCTTGGCAGTTCTCTTTGAGAATTAACTAAATGGCGTATATCTATATCGTTAAGAGCTTTTTCGAGCGTCACTTCGTTTTGTAAAGATCTAAGAGCTTGGCGAGCGTTGCTAAAGCGATCTTCTAGGGCAGGCTCAATCATTTTATCTAGCCAATTTGCCAAGTGGTCAGAGATACTAACCGACTTCCGAAAACTGATTTTGAGCTTGATTTCTGGCAACTCCGTAGGCGATCGCCCTGTTAATAAAAACAATAAAGTTGCCCCCAATCCGTACAGATCAGTCGCAGGTAAAGCCTTCCCCCGAAACTGCTCTGGAGACATATAGCCATAGGTTCCTACCACCGTACTACCCGCAATCTGTGTATCTCGATAGGTGTCTTGAACTGCGCCAAAATCTACCAATATAATCGTGCCATCGGACTGCATAATCAAATTTTGAGGCTTGATATCGCGATGAATTAGAGGTGGCTTTAGCTCGTGAAGATAGATCAGAATTTCTAATACTTGCTCCGCGATCGCCCGAATATTATGCTCACTTCCATGCCACCCATCCGCGATCGCCTTCGCCAGCGATCGCCCTTCGACTAACTCCTGCACAATATAAAAGCCGCGATCGCCCTCAGTATCGACTTGAAAATAATCTAAATAACTAGCGATCGCGGGATGATCTAATTGCGATAAGACCCTCGCTTCTCGCTCAAACAAGTCTAAAACTTTCCAATCTTTAACTCGCCGAAATGATAGAGCTTTCAGCGCCACCGTATGACCATTGGTTAAGTCTTTTGCGGCATAGGTAATGCCAATTCCGCCCTCTCCCAAAACATCCGTGATTTGATAGCGCGCTTGGACAATTTCGCCAATTTGATGTGTTTCCGACACAAATGTTTCGTCTCCTTGCTGCCATATTACTCATCGGTCATTTTTGACGATTAGCAATTAGTGATTTACAAATGATGATCAACAATAATTAACAATTATAGAACACATCATGGCGTAGCCAAAGATGTAATACAAAGCTACAGCAGATCTCATTAAAAACCCAAAAAGCTGTGGCGCAAGCGCAGCTTGCGCCACAGCTTTTTGGGTTTTAAGTTTTCTTTTGCGTATCTACTTATCAACTCAAACCTCTAAGTCAAGTAGGTTTAATAAAAAAGAAGCTGATTTGCTTGCTTCGCAAGCAAATCAGCTTCTTTTTTATTGGTTAAATTGTTCGTTAGTCTTTAGTTTAGGTTATACCCCGTAGTTTGGTGAATAATATGCAGTAGTTTAATTATGTGTGTTTATTTTAAAGAGATATGACCCCAACCCTACCCACCGAGCAAATTGATCGCATTGTGCGGAATCAACACCACGACCCTTTTACAGTCCTTGGTCCCCATGAAATTGAGCAAGATGGCAAGTTGGTATGGGTGGTGAGAGCATATCTACCCGACGCACAGTCTGTATCAGTAGTTACGCCTGATCAGCACAAAGAATATCCGATGTATGCAGTACACCATCCCCACTTTTTTGAATGCATCGTTACCGAATCGCCGCATCTTTTTAGCTACCAGCTCAAAGTTAAATCTGGAAATAGCGATCGCCTAATCCATGATCCCTACTGTTTCAAGTCGCCTTTACTAACCGAGTTTGATAGTTATCTATTTGGTGAAGGTACGCATTACCAGATTTATGAAAAGATGGGCGCTCACCTCACCGAAATTGATGGAGTGAGGGGCGTATACTTTGCAGTTTGGGCTCCCAATGCGCGTAATGTATCGGTCATTGGCGACTTCAATAGTTGGGATGGACGCAAGCACCAGATGCGTAAAGGTAATACTGGGATTTGGGACTTGTTTATTCCTGAACTAGTGACTGGCACTGCCTATAAATATGAGATCAAGAGTCCCGAAGGGCATATCTACGAAAAATCTGATCCCTATGGCTATTTTCAAGAAGTTCGTCCCAAAACCGCCTCAATTGTCACCGACCTTAGTACTTATCAATGGAATGACCAAACTTGGTTAGAAAAGCGTCGTAGTGAAGATCCGCTTAAAAAACCTATCTCTGTCTATGAAGTTCACCTTGGCTCATGGATGCACGCTTCAAGTATCAATCCTCCTGCTGATGGCTACCAGACTATATTGGCTGCCGACCTCAAACCAGGCGCGAGATTTCTCACCTATCGCGAACTCGCTGAGGACTTAATTCCTTATGTTAAGGAGATGGGCTATACCCACATTGAAATGATGCCTGTTGCGGAACATCCCTTCGATGGATCTTGGGGCTATCAAGTGACGGGCTACTATGCGGCGACTTCTCGCTATGGCACACCTCAGGACTTGATGTATTTCATTGATCAATGTCACCTAAATGACATAGGTGTTATTGTCGATTGGGTTCCTGCCCACTTTCCTAAAGATGGTCATGGCTTATCTTTTTTTGATGGAACCTTTTTATATGAGCCAGCCGATGTCAGGATTGGTGAGCATAAGGAATGGGGAACCAAAATCTTTAATTACAAGCGCAATGAAGTCAAGAACTTCCTAATTGCTAATGCGCTCTTTTGGTTTGATAAGTATCATATTGACGGCATTCGGGTTGATGCCGTCGCTTCGATGATCTATCGCGATTACAACCGTCCCACGGGAACATGGCTCGCCAATGAATATGGAGGTCGAGAAAGCCTCGAAGCGATCGAGTTATTTCGTCACCTACACAGCATTCTGTTTACCTATTACCCTGGGGCGCTCTCGATCGCTGAAGAGTCAACTTCTTGGCCGATGGTGACATGGCCGGCTTATTCGGGAGGCTTAGGCTTTAACCTGAAATGGAATATGGGCTGGATGCACGATATGATCGACTATTTCAAACTAGATCCATATTTTCGCGGACATAATAACAACTATCTTACCTTCAGTATTTGGTATGCCTTTAGTGAGAACTTTATGCTTGCCCTTTCCCATGATGAAGTGGTGCATGGCAAGAGTCCGATGATCGGTAAGATGCCAGGCGATGAGTGGCAAAAGTTCGCGAACCTGCGCTGTCTCTATGGATATATGTTCACTCACCCAGGCAAGAAAACCATGTTTATGGGCTTGGAGATTGGTCAATGGGCGGAATGGAATGTTTGGGGCGATTTAGAATGGCATCTGTTGCAATATCCTAATCATAAGAATCTTCAGAAATATATTACTGACCTCAACAAGCTATTGCGATCGCTGCCTGAACTCTATACTCAAGACTTTACGCAAGATGGTTTTGAATGGATTGAATGTAATGACACGCAGAACTCGGTGATTTCTTTCTTGCGAAAAGGTATTGATGGAGAGTTTGTTTTAGTTGTCTGCAACTTTACGCCTGTTGTGCATCACAACTATCGGGTTGGTGTTCCTGAAAAGGGATTCTATAAAGAGGTTCTCAATAGTGATGCACCGATTTATGGCGGTAGTGGTATTGGTAATCTGGGTGGCAAGTATGCCGACGACTTCGGCACGCATGGCAAGCCCTACTCTATCGATGTGACTGCACCGCCTCTGTCTGTAGTGGTGTTGAAATATACGGGCAAAGTCTAATCAAAAAAGTATATCTAAACCTAAAAAGCTATGGCGCACGCTGCGCGTGCGCCATAGCTTTTTAGGTTTTACTTATTGCAGGGTGCTGTGCCAAATATCAGATCATCAAGTTCGGAATAGTCTGGTAAGTTGCGATCAATCGCGATGCCATCTCTAAAGACAAGGCGATCGCTTTGGGGACGAGATAGTAACTCGCTATAGCTCCGCGCTTTAAACAAAACTAAATCTGCTGCTTGTCCAATTTCAATTTTGCCCATATTTTCATCAAAATCGCTTAAACCCATTAAGCTTGCTGGGCGAGAAGTTACTGACTCAATCCAGTTATCGTAAGGCGTATCTAGGTGCAAAATCTTCGTACCCATACTGAAGACCTGTAACATATCGTGATCGCCAAATCCGTGGAAAGGATCACGGCAGTTGTCGCTAGATATCGCTACCTTGACTGAGTTGGCATCTAACTCTTTGGCAAGAGTGACTCCACGCCAGCGAGGTGTGCGATCGACAATACGATCCATTAAATAGAGATTACACATTGGTAAGGTGACGATACCGATGTTCGCTTCTTTAATTAGAGCGATCGCTGTCTCAGCCGTTTCTTGATCTTGGGTCGCTAAGCTACAACAGTGACCGCAGACTATCTGCGCCTTAAAGTCATGCTCAAGGGCTGCGGCAGCCACTCGCCGCAAAGTCTGAGACTGTGGATCATCGGTTTCGTCAGTATGGAAGTCCAAGCAAAGATTTCGTTCTGTGGCTAATCTAAAAATAGAAGATAAATACTTCTCAAACTCTGGAGCCATGTGAGCAATGCCGCCCATAATCCCGCCGACATTGGCGATCGCATCCGCAAATTTCTCACCATCAGGAGTATCAAAATAGGAAAGCGAAACTAAAGATACGGCTTGTAAAGTAATCCTGTCTTTCCATTGCTCGCGTAACTCACTAAACACTTGCAAGGTGGTCTCAAACTGATGGGGAGGACAATCTAAATGGGTGCGAATTGCCTTTGTCCCATGAGCATAACTACATTTCAGTCCAAACTCCATGCGGCGATAAAGATCTTCGTAGTGCCAATTCCCATCTTCAGTACAGTCTTTATCAATACCCTTAAGAGCGCCTTCAAAGGTTCCATCTAAATTAGGACTGCGTTCCCAAATGTGACCTTTATCGAGATGGGTATGTAAATCGACAAAGCATGGGATGATCATTCCCTGCTTTGCATCTACGATCGCTAAACTTTCTGTGGGAATTTGGACTAGAGAATCTTGAGAATTAGCGATAATTTGGGCTATGCGACCATTATTGATTTCTAAATGACAAGCAAATAGGCGATCGCGTTGCAATGTCGGGGCAAGTAAGGTTTCGCGTTCACGGAGTGAAATATCTATAAAACAATTGGGAATCCGAGCGTTAATAATCCAATAATGCGATGCTTCCGACATAGTATTCCTAAAATAATTAGATGCAGCAGATTGAGAACAAACCAAACCCAAATTTTTTGTAAAAGCCCCGCTTCGCGGGGCTTTTACAAAAAATTTAGTGGTGGGTTTGTTCTCAATCTGCTGTATCGAGGTTTTGTATAATAAGTAGCTAGGCAAAATAAAACCCAGAACCCAAAAAGCTGTGGCGCACGCTGCGCGTGCGCCACAGCTTTTTGGGTTTTAAGGTTTTATTTCGCTTAACTACTTATTAAGAGATTTTTTGAAAGGCTTGCGAAGCAAGCCTTTCAAAAAATCTCTTGGGTTTTAAGGAAGCGCTTTGCGCTGTAAATGAACAACTAGCGCTTTTAAACCTAGCCGATAGCTCTCAGCGCCAAAACCGCTGATCTGTCCGATCGCTACGGGGGCAATAAATGAATGTTGGCGGAACTCTTCGCGCTTGTGGATATTACTGAGATGCACCTCTACGGTGGGAATGCTGACAGCGGCGATCGCATCGCGTAGAGACACACTTGTATGGGTTAGCCCACTAGGATTGATCAAAATTCCTTGCTGTACCTGAAAAGCAGCATGAATCGCATCAATCAATGCGCCCTCATGATTAGATTGCAGAATGCTTAATTCTGCGCCTAATTCTTTGGCATCTTGAATTAGGCGATCGTTAATTTGCTCTAATGTATCCTTGCCGTAGACCTCTGGCTCACGTAAACCCAGCATATTTAGGTTTGGCCCATGTAAAACCAATATTTTCATTATCTAGTTGCCTTGTTTAGTTGCCATTTACCTTGGCTCTGGGTTGCCTTAACGAAATAGTCTAGCGAAATCTTTCAAGGGTATCGCTAAAGCGCATTGTCTTCGTAATCGCTTCGACATTAGGATGTGGACGAGGAATGATCGTAGCTGATAGAAATAAAACTTTGTCTTTGGCACTTAATACTTCAATCTGCTTAGCAGCTTCGATACCAGCAGCAACTGCTTTTTTGACATCGCCAACTGGCCCGCGCACAATGATAGTCAGTCTTGCACCGCTGACTTTTTCATAGCCAACAAAAGTTACATTGGCAGCCTTAACCATTGTGTCAGCGACTGATAGTGCGGGAGGATGCCCCAACACTTCGACTAAGCCCACTGCGATTCCCATAAAGTTTTCCTATGCTTGCGGATATGTAGCTAACTGAATAACGATAGTCAAGTAAGTTAAACCACAAAACCCAGAAGATAGTTACGGCGCAAAGTGCTGTAACTATCTTCTGGGTTTTGGATCTGCCTTAACATTGAGTATGTGAAAAATGATTTTTATCATTATCAATCATAAATCTCAATGGTATCGATTGAATGATATGCATCAGTTATTGGTTATATAAGCCAGACAAACAATGACGCAAAGCGTCATTGTTTGTCTGGCTTATATAAAAAGATACAGAGAAGTTTTTAAAAGTGCCGCGAAGCGGCACTTTTAAAAACTTCTCTGGGTTTTATATAAGCACAAATTGCTGTATACAGTCTTTTGAGGCTTCAAGTAGTCCAAATAAATTTTTAAAAGTGCCGCTTCGCGGCACTTTTAAAATTAGGTTGGCTTACAGCGCTTCGCGCTGTAAGCCAACCTAATTATTAAGTAAACATTTGGCGGATGGTTTCCACGCGATCGCGGTTAACACCTAGATCTGACTCTCCAAGACGCGAAGCTGAACGAACATCAATCAGCCCTTTTTCAGTATTTAGGTAAAACTCTACATCATCGACATAGCCCATAAGAGCGCTAGTAAACTCGGCATAGATGTAGTTGCCCTCGGCGGTAATAATCATGGCACGGGGCATTTTGGAAATTACAGCCTTGAGACTGGCGATCGCCTGATCAGGATCACCTGTATAGGTCAATGGTGCAATCTGATGCTCAGCATCAGCATTTTGGCTAGATACACAATTGGGAGAAGCGGGGCAGCTTAGCAACTTGCCGTCAGCCGTTAGTCCTAAGTTGCTAGGACGAGTACCAGAAAAGGAAAAAATTGCCATGGGTTTTGCGATCGCAGAATTTAAGGAACTAGTTAGAGATTGAGCGGATGCTATGGGTGCAAATCCTAAGCAAGCAATAGTGAAGATAAACAGACTCGCGGCGATCGCGACAAATTTGGACATGGTGAGTACTACCAATTTAACTAAGCAAGATATTGTATTTATTTTTGAGCGATTCAAGAAGATTTTTAAAAGCGCTGCTTTGCAACGCTTTTAAAAATCTTCTTGGATTGGTTTTAAGAGCATTATGGCATTTTTCAAAATATTGAGGAGTTACTAAGCTGCGAAAAATAATCCTTTTACTAGATTAAAAAGCGTACCGAAAATAAGAAATAAAGTAGCCAAAGAAGCGATCGCGTTGCCTGCGGCTCGTTTGCCAGCTTCAATGTAGTAACCCCATGCATAGGCAATGCGCCCCACAATCCAAACTGCTCCTAAAATTGCGCCTAGATTAGGATCTACAAAAATGCTATATAGCCACAGGGCAGGTATGAAAATTACAATCTGCTCAAGAGTATTTTGGTGGGCGCGATAGACTCGTTCAAAGGTTTCATTGCCTGTGGTTTGCGGTGGCGCAATCTTGTACTTAAATCTAGCTACCCCCACGCCAATTCCCAAGCCGAAGTAAACAATTAATGCGCCAAGGGTAGCGATCGCAGGAAGTACTAGTCTTTGAATATCCATTTTTTACATTTGATGATACAGCCTGTTAAGGCTTTGTGTGGTTCAAGGAAATTTTTAAAAGTGTAGCTTCATGGCACTTTTAAAAATTTCTTTGGGTTTTAATTCAGCAAAGTGCTGTCGCGATCGTATGATCGCCTCTGTACTCTGATCGATGTTATGCCCAAGCTTCCATTTTCCATTGCTTTGAGCGCGATAGTTCTCATTAGCTGTCAGCAAAATCCATCAAATAGCTCAACAAGTAATGCACCCGACTCGATGATTGCTAATAAAGCTATTAGTTACTTGCGGACAGAGCTTAATCTATCCCCAGATTTAGCGATCGTTGCCGAGTCACAAAAAATAAATCCCGCCAATACCAACGATCTCTGTCAAGCAAGGCCGCCTACTGAAGAGGGGTTGGAGATCGCACTGGTTGCCGCAGGTCAGCGCTATATTTTACAAACCAACTCTGACGCAAGCAAAATTGAGCTTTGCCGTTCAGAAGATGCCCAGCCCCAAACAAGCGCAAAATATACGGGTGCAGGTTATCTTCTGCGCTATCCATCCGAGTGGCAAGTTACCGACCTTGGGCTAGAGCCAACAGGATCTAGCACCGTCATCTTTACACCTACTCGCCTCACTATTCAAACCGAACCGAGTCTGGAACGAATTCTCCAAGAGCTACAACAAAGTCAGCAGGTTTATACTTTGATTGCTAAACGTGCGATCGCGACGCAGCCAAGTATTAGCGCTCTTGTTGCTGATGAAGTATCTAAGGATATGACCACAACTTCCTTAGATACTCAGGGTAAAGGATTCAAATCAGGTACAAAGAGAAGTTTTACCACCGAAAACAAGGATAAATCGGGTGGCAAAAGCATGGGAAATGTTGAAGAATCAACCTTTGTGACCGAGCAGTTTATTTACACTATTCGTCACTATCAACCCAGTTTGCAACAGGACACACCAACCGCGAAAGTCACCGCGAAAGATTTTGAGCAATTTGTCGATAGCTTTACCTTGATTCCTTAGACAACTTTTCCCTTAGACAACCTTGGCTTGGGCGTTGTAGCTTTTGCGCTTAGTAACGGCTAGGACTAGCACTAGGAAAGTGCAGAGTCCAGCTAAATAGAGGGGATAGCCATAGGATTGAGGATATTTCTCATTGACTAATAAGCCTGCAATTATGGGGCCAAAAGCGTTAGAGATGCTGAGGTACGAGGAGTTTAAGCCAAGAATCGTTCCTTGCTCTGCGGGGCTGGCATTAAGGGAAATTAATGCACTAAGCATTGGTTGCACAACTGAGTTAAGTAGCGAAAACATGACACAGACGGCGACAAAGTAATAGATGTTTTCCCAAATTGGCATCAATGCAAAAGAGATACTGCGAACTAATAAGCCCATGAATAGAATCTGCACTAGCTGAAAACGCTTCACTAATTTAGAAATTCCCAAGGTCTGCACGATTACGCCCAAGACTCCAAATAGAAAGAACATCAGCGTGAGAGCATCACTATTTTGTTTGAGAACGACAATGAAGTAGGGCTGAAAAGCAAATGTAAATAGAGTAAAGGTCAGCCCTGTTAGAAAGTTAAGAATCAATAAAATTCCAATTTTTGGCATGAACAATCCTTTAACCAAATTTTCTAGACCAAGATCAAATATATTTTGAGCTTTCTCTGCTTTGGTCTTTAGCGTTTCGGGTAAAAAGAAAATTGTCATAAATAGGGCGATCGCAGCGATGAATGCTGACACTAAAAACGATGCTCCAAAGGACTTACCTAGAGGTGTATTGAGGGCAACTTTTTGAGCGATCAAGCTAAGTGGTGGTCCCAAAATGAAACCAAGCCCGAAGGCAGCCCCATTGATCCCAAAAGCTTTGGCGCGGTTTTCAGGGGTGGTGACATCAGAGATTACGGCTTGAGCGACAGAGGCATTGCCACCCGTGATGCCATCCAAAAATCTGGCTAGGAATAAAAACATGGCACTGCCAGCAGTCCCTGCCATCAGGTTAGCGATCACCGTCCCCGCAAGGCTGATGATAAGTAATGGCTTGCGCCCAAAGCGATCGCTGAGCTTGCCGAAGACTGGAGTAGCAAAAAACTGGGCGAACGAGTAGATGGCAAATAGCAAACTGGTTTGAAAGTCATCTAACTTGAACTGTCTGCCGTAAAGGTACAAAACAGGAATTAGAACCGTAAAACTAAGGGAGTTAGTAAAAGAAATAAGAGCGATAATCCAAAATTTACGATTCATTCAAGGGGCGATCGCGTAAAGTTCCTATCTATCTTACATTCCTAAGTAGGTAAGCCATAGTTAAACCCAAAACCTAGAAAGCTGAGTCGCACGCTGCGCGTGCGACTCAGCTTTTTAGGTTTTTTGCTGCTATTTTTGGGCTTTGTTTGACAGGCTGTCTTTTGACTACTACAGCTAAGGCAGTCATTATGTGTGCAGACTAAAAATTCAACTCGACATTGCGGCTAAACCGCGTGGGGCATTAGTTATGACTTTGCCCTTATTTTTGTGAATATTTGCCTTTACCCTAATTGCTAAGTAGGCAAGCATAATTATACCCAAAACCCAAATAGCTGTAGCGCTCGCTGCGCGTGCGCTACAGCTTTTTGAGTTTTAAGGTTTCTTTTGCCTAGTTAC
>Ga0136636_10000840_pt1 | contig 16987 bp, 12 predicted proteins | sample AntDrymUQ8522106_2_FD_104653 | JGI IMG/M metagenome (GOLD analysis project Ga0136636, IMG submission 104653) | Polar desert sand microbial communities from Dry Valleys, Antarctica - metaG UQ852 (21.06) | ecosystem: Environmental > Terrestrial > Soil > Desert | place: Antarctica: Dry Valley... | reverse complement strand
TTATCAGTATGGGCATTGTTGGTCATCATTAACCTCAGAACCTAATTTATCCGATTATGAAGGTTATACTTCCCAAGGATCAGGAGGAGGTAGTTTTACTTTCACCAGTAATTTACCAAACCTACAATCAGAAAAATTGTATTATGTAAGAGCTTACGCCTCAACTAATGAAGGAATAATTTATGGAAATACCGTGATTTTCACACCTTCTGATAATACTATCACGTCGGGGTTAGTTGCTTTGTATACATTTAACACTTTCAATGATTACAGCACATCGTGGTGGAAATATGGTTCGTTCCCGGATGAAAGTGGCAATTCGACTAGTTTAAATACTTACAGGTGGCCAGGAGCTCCCTTAACAACCGATAGGTTTGGCAGCAACAACAGCGCGCTGCTATGTGCCGGTTCAAGATATACTTATTCCTGGTCAACTAATTTTGGAAATATCAATGATTTTGCCATATCTTTTTGGTTTAATAAAAGTAGTTGGGCAGGTGCTGATGCACCCATTATAAATCTTAGTTACTCTTCATTTTCTGATGAAATTAGGATAGGAGAAGATGCCGGACCTAATAAGTTATATTTTGATATCAAAACATCCAGTGGTTCCACTTATAAATTAACACCACAATCGGCTCCTTCGTTAAACATGTGGCACCATGCGGTATTTCTTAGAAATTCAACATCCATAAAGCTTTATATTGATAATATTCTTCAAAGTTCAATGTCTTGTGATAATGCACCTATATATAATTACGGTAATTATTTCTTTGTAGGATTTGATATCAATCCAAATACTTGGTCGTGGAATTATTTTAATGGTTCTCTTGACGATATAAGATTTTATAAACGATCGTTAAAAGAATCGGAAATAAATTATTTATTCAAAAATTAAGAATATTCTTTCAAAAAAAATGCTTCAACTTATGAGGCATTTTTTTTCTTTGACAATTATGTTTGAAATGTGCGTGTGAATTGATAGCCCTATGGGCTTTGTGGGAGTAGACAGTTAGGTGAGTGATTATTGTCAGAATTTTATTTGTGCAATTTCAGTTTCTCATTATTAATCTAATACCATTTTTTATGTACGATTTCGCTTATTCGAAAACCCGATTACTCCCGATCCAAACGACAGGATTGCATTAATCTCTAATCAAAAAACTTATACGATCGAAGATTTGCTCCTCAGGGCTACTAACCGTGGATCAACAGTTACAATTGCTGAATTCCGGTCGGCTTATGAAGAGATAACCTATGCCACCGAACAGTTGCTTATCGAAGGTGGCGGAAGTATCAAAACTCCGTTGTTTAATCTTTCAGTTCGTATTGTTGGAGTATTTAACGGCGACAACGACAACTTCGATCCGGCGCGCCATCAGGTTAAAATACGCTTAACTCCGGGTAACCGCCTAAGAGAGATGGAGCAAAAAATAAAAGTACGTAAGGTTGCGGCCGATAAACCCAGACCAATTCTTCAACATGTATTTGACAATTCTTCCGAATCGCAGGACGAAGTAATTACCTCAGGTGGAGGTATGCGAATTATCGGTTCCCTGTTAAAATACGACGAATCGGACTCTCACCAGGGAGTTTTCTTTATTAATGCAAGCAACCAGGAAACCAAAGTTACCGGCATGCCTCTGAGAAACAAACCCGGTGAACTTATTTTTATATCGCCCGCCGGCCTTGCTCCGGGTAACTATACCATAGAGGTTCGAACTATTTTAAAAGGTAATAAGGAGATAAGAAAAGGCTCTTTCCCCGACGATTTAACTGTAGCATAACCCATTTACTTTAAATTTTAAGCTCCTGGCTGGCTAACAGCCCGGAGCTTTTTTTATTCTCCAGCTTACATCCGGCAATCGGATATAAGCTATATCCTGATACAAGATAGCAGTGAATCCTGCAATAAGATAGCAGTGTATCCTGATACCAGATAGCCCGAATCGCGATATAAGATAGCAGTGATTCCAGCAAAAAGATAGCAGTGAATCCTGATACATGATAGTATTACCCAACCTGTCAGGTTTTAAAAATCCGACAGGTTGGGTTTGGTTTTAAAGCTTCTTCAAAGCGCTTACTATGTTATTTTCAATGCGCTGTTGAATATTATCCAAAGGTGCCCTAAAGAATTTATCTCCGGTAATATTTTCGAATAGTTCAATATAACGATCAGTAATTTCATTTACAAACGAATCGGGCATTTGAGGCATTGTCTGCCCATCATGTCCCTGAAAATTATTTTCGATAAGCCACTGCCTTACAAATTCTTTTGAAAGTTGCCGTTGTTGTTCGCCTTTAGCCAGTCTTTCATGGTATCCTTCGGCATAAAAATAACGCGACGAATCGGGAGTATGAATTTCATCAATCAGATAGATTATATCGTCTTTTTTACCGAATTCATATTTGGTATCAACCAAAATAAGGCCTTTATCAGCGGCCATTTGAGTTCCTCTTTCGAAAATAGCACGTGTGTATTTTTCCAGTAGTTCGTATTCATCTTTGTTTACCAAACCCTGTGTTATTATTTCATCTTTGGAAATATCCAAATCATGTCCTTCGTCAGCTTTAGTGGTTGGAGTGATGATTGGAGCCGGAAATTTCTCATTTTCACGCATTCCATCAGGCAGTTCAATACCGCATAAAGTACGTTTACCCGATTTGTATTCGCGCCATGCATGACCTGTAAGGTATCCGCGAATAACCATTTCGACCTTATAAGGAACAACCCTGTGACCAATGGTAACCATAGGATCGGGTGAATCCAGTTTCCAGTTGGGAACAATATCGGATGTGGCATCCAAAAATTTTGCAGCTATCTGGTTTAATACCTGTCCTTTGTAGGGAATCCCTTTAGGCAGTACAACGTCGAAAGCCGATATGCGATCGGTGACAACCATAACCAGGTATTTATCGTTGATGTTATATACATCGCGAACTTTCCCAACATATAGTCCTTTTTGTCCGGGCAGGTTGAAATTGGTTTTTGTGATTGCTTGTGTCATAAGGAAGATTTTTTTTCGTTATTACTTGCATTATTGTATGCTTCGATGATGTCTTTTACTAGTCGGTGCCGAACAATGTCGCGGTTATCGAACATTATAGTTGAGATACCCGACACTTCCGTTAATATTTTAAGAGCATAAACCAGCCCCGAGGTTTCTTTAACAGGAAGGTCGATTTGAGTGACATCGCCCGTTACAATAAATTTAGCATTAGGCCCCATCCTGGTAAGGAACATTTTTAACTGGTTAACAGTGGCATTCTGTGCTTCGTCGAGGATAACAAAAGCATTGTCGAGGGTACGCCCTCGCATAAAAGCCAATGGGGCAATCTGCACTGTACCATCTTCAATGAGCAATTCAAGCTTTTTAGGAGGAAGCATATCATGCAGCGCATCGTATAGCGGCTGGAGGTAAGGATCAAGCTTTTCTTTCATATCGCCGGGCAAAAACCCAAGCCTCTCCCCTGCTTCAACTGCCGGCCTGGTAAGCACAATCCTCTTCACCATTTTGCTTCGAAATGCTTTAACAGCAAGTGCAATGGCAGTATAAGTTTTCCCGGTACCTGCCGGGCCAATGGCAAACAACAAATCATTGGTTTTAAAATCGTCGACCAACCGTCGCTGATTTACTGTTTTAGCTTTTATCTCTTTCCCATTATTACCATACACAATAATATCAGTATCGGGTTCTTCAAGCTGTACTTCTATAACGGTATCATCGATTATAATCTGGTCTATATCTCTGTCGGCTATCGTATTATGCTTTTGATAGAAGGCAATCAGAATATTTATTTTTCTCTCAAAAGAAGCCACCTCCAATTTATCACCCAATGCTTTAATCTCATTACCCCTCGCAACCAGTTTTAACTTAGGAAAGGCATTACGGATGCGTTCGTACCTGCTGTTGTTTACTCCGTAAAGAATTACAGGATCAATGCCTTCTAAATAAATGATCTTTTCAATCATATAAATCGTTCGATTATCATTACTTTTGGAAAATGCAAATTAAGCTTATTTTTTTAAGGTTTGAAAATTGAGTTTTCACCATTATGTCCATTGTTACCCTTACAACCGATTGGAGACAAAATGATTTTTATGTAGGTGCCGTAAAAGGAACCATACTGAAACTTGCCCCAATGGCAAATGTAATAGATCTCAATCACCAGATACCGCCTTTCAACATTTCAATGGCTGCTTTTGTTGTGAAAAACGCTTTCAGTTTTTTTCCTGAAGGCTCGGTTCATATAATTGACGTAAACTCAGAAGCTTCTGAAAGTGAAGGATTCTTAGCCTTAAAAATAAAAAACCATTATTTTCTTTGTGCCAATAATGGAATTGTGGGATTGCTTTTGCAGGATGAACCTGAATCAGTAGTCAAAATCCAAAAATTCAATTATAACAATTCTGAAAATAATGTTGAAAATCTTTCTGAAACTGAAAATCAGGATCCCAATATAAAACCACCAATAGTAACCACATTTGCAGGTTTATCCATTTTAGCCCCGGCGGCGGCTCACATTGCATCCGGCGGTAGTTTGGAAGAACTGGGAAGTGCAGGAACTGATCTTATAAAACAAGTTCCATTACGTCCTGCCATTGATGAGTCTGTTATTTCCGGATCAGTAATATACATCGATTCGTATCAAAACACTATAACCAACATTACGCGCGAATTGTTCGAAAGAATTGGCAAAGGCCGTACTTTCGAGATCCTTGTTCAGAGCAACTATTACAAAATAAAAAAGTTGAACAATTATTATAACGAAACCAGTCCTGGTGAACTGCTGGCACTTTTTAATTCATTAGGCTTACTTGAAATTGCCATTTATAGGGGAAATGCTGCCGAACTTTTAAATTTGAGTATTAATTCTACAGTAAGGGTGAAATTTTTCTAAAAACCTTTCCACAGAATAAAATTAAATGATTGAAACTGGAAAAATAACGGATTTAATGCCTTTGGCGAACTTTAAGAAAAAATACACCCGGTCGGGAAGCCGAATTATGGAACAGCTCCATTATGCTTCGAATTAAACGTTCCCTTTTTCTTATCTCTTATATCTCTCCTCAGAGTGTCTCTTCGGTGGCGACATTTCTTATTTAAATCAAGCTTTTTCAATTTAACATTTAAGATTAAATTAAGATTAAATTTTAGTTATTTTATTATGTTTACTTTTTTAAGATTCAAAAACTAAAATTACAATGGAACAACAATTTCACCTTTTGGTAAAAAAAATAGAGAACCACGAATCTCTTGTCAGCAACCTTCAAAAAAACAATCATCTTACAAATTATGCCGCATTCAACAGGAGCATGTTTAAATTAACTGAAAGTATTACAGAACTTCAGAGATTGATGACAATTCTAAAACAACCCATTGAACCCATTTTCACAAAAAAAGATTATCAAAAGCAAAGTCTCATATTTCAGTACAAACAACTTATCGAAATTTTGAATCTTATATGGGGGAAAAATTCAAAAAAAGCTAAGAAATTACGACTCTCTGATAAAAAACTGGAAAATATTGAAGATAAGCAATTATTACGGGTAGTTCAGAATACCATTTTATACACAAACAGCTTATGTGGCTTTTCGATGGAAAGCTTAAAAAAAGTTTCGTCGAAATACATCGCTGCAAAATTTAACAAGGCGAAGCAACTTTCTGAAGAATATGGATTGACACAGGATAGATTACAAAAACTCGAAAGTTCAAGCATTCTCTTTATCAAATCAATGATAGAGGTCGATCTTGCATCAAAAGAACAAGAAAAATCCATCCGTAGAATTAATAAACTTTTAGATTTGAACGAAAAGGTTTTCAAAAGAAAAACTGATAAGTTTGTTGAACTTTATGAGAAAACGGACAGTAACTTTTCAAAAACATATAAAGGTCTGCGATTCATTGAAAAACTGGATAAAAAAGAGAAGCAAAGCACGAAGAAAAAAGGTGAAAGGGAAGAATTGGCATAAAGCCTTTATTGCCCTTCCTTAAATTAATATACTGCCTATCCACTTCGGGCAAGTGTTGTTATTAAAAAAGATTTCTCACTCTGAATCTTATCTTATGTCGAACTCTGGTTAACTTATAATTAGTTTCCAGAAAGCACATGCTTAAAAGGGATAAGCAGTATTTTATATTAAAACCTTTTTACTAATCCAGTGAAATCAAGCTAAACTCAAGCCCAAATTAACGACTATTAAAGGCCCCCGACTGATCTTTGTTGAGAACTAAACCATAAAAAATAGTCCAATAAAAAAAATGTACGTTTTATTTATATTGATTTTTGCAATCTTCAGGTTTAATGTTTACAGTCAGGGTAACTACATCAGCCATTCGGGATACTGTAATGGCCAACAGTTAACCTCTGGCAGGTGCTACTGTTGTTGCTGTACATGTTCCTTCAGGAACCAGGTATGCTAACTTTTGTGATTTCGATGGCCGTTTTCACATCAACAGCAAGCGTATTGGTGGCCCCTTCCAGGGACATGAATTATTTGTCGGTTAAAATTAGAAACCAGATCAAAAGTTTTTCCTTTCAATTGATCTGTTTCAACCCTGCCAATGAACCTTAATTCGTATTAATTAGTAGTTATGAGAAAGGGGCTGTCGTGAAGATTCCCCTTTTTTGCATACTAGAAATCATAGTTCTGATATTATAGCAAAATGCATATTATCATTTTACTAAATTTTAGACTTTAAAAATTAAGATAAGCTTAATACCATCTAACAAACCTTGTTTAAAGCCTCACGTAAACTTGCCCGCAAACAAAATTAAATTTAAAAGATGCGTTCTTATTTAATAATAGCAATTATTTTTATTACCGGTACTTCAGAATTAAAGAGTCAAGTATTTAAGACAATTAAAATCGGGAAACAGGAGTGGATGGCTTCAAACTTTAGTGTTCCCTTTCCGGGAAGCTGGGCATATAACGAAGATCCTGCAATTGAGGCAAAGTATGGAAGGTTATACACCTGGGATGCTGCAGTTAAGGCATGTCCCAAAGGATGGCGGTTGCCAACCCTGCAAGAATGGGAGGAATTGGTAACTTATTTTGGCGGAGAGGACAAAGCCGGTAATGCTTTGAAGCCAGGCGGTATTAGTGGTTTTAATGCCCGGCTTGGAGGAATAACTGGCGTTGGAAATTTCAGATTAATTGGGGATTACGGCGCTTTTTGGACTTCCACTGCTAACGACTTTGAAAATGCCTGGTTCATTTATCTTTCAATCAAGAGTGCGGCTGCAACATCTACATTCTCTGTCAAAAATCAGGGGTTTTCGGTTCGTTATATTAAAAATAAGTAGGCAATTTTGAAAAGAAGCTTTATGAAGGGCATTATCCTATTAAATTCGGTTTACAAAAAACGTAATATGTTTGAAGATTCGTTTTTTGATCTCTATAAAGAAAACTTCGGGGAACTGTTAAGTTATTTTAATGAACCTGCTGTGGTTGTGGATTTAAAAAGAGAGCTTTTAATTATTGGTTTCAATGAGCAATTTTGCAGGTTAATAGAAAAAAAGAAGCCTGAAATGATTCATCAGCACTTATTGACTTTTTTTACAAATGATTCCCGATCGTTAATAGGAAATAATTTTAACGGCACAGACAGCCAGGATGATATACTGGAAGGGGTTTTGGATATAAATAAAAAAACACGTGTACCTGTAGAAATCCGGATTCAACCACTTCATGGACAAGAATCAGGCCTTTTTCTGGTAACTTTCCGTAACATTTCGGTATTCAGGAAAGTGCTCCAGGATCTTAGAAATCACCAGGGTTGGCTTGAGAGGGCTGAAACAATTGCCAGCATAGGTTATTGGGAATACGACTTAAAGACAAATAAAATGTGGGGATCTCGTGGTGCAAGATCTATTTATGGCCTGGATGAAAAGGAAATAACGTTAAATGACATTCAGGAAATACCGTTGTCAGAATATAGGGAAGATTTGGATATGGCCCTTCTTAACCTGATTAATAAGGGTGAAAAATACGACAAAGAATTCGAAATATTTAACTTAAAGGGCAAAAGGGTTTTTGTTCATTCCATGGCGGAATATGATTGCTTTGAAAAAAAAGTATATGGAATTATCCAAGATATAACCTTTAAAAAGAAGTTTGAGAAGGAACTGATAGATGCGAAAAATAAGGCCGAAGAGTCGGATAGGTTGAAATCAGCTTTTTTATCTAACATGAGCCATGAAATTCGCACTCCTATGAATGGTATACTTGGTTTTTCGAAGCTTATGCTCCAGCCTGAGGTTACCAATGAAACAAGAGCAGAATACTCCGAAATTATTGATAATTGCTGTAATAAATTGTTAGATATAATCGATAACATCCTGGATATCTCTAAGGTTGAAACCGGTCAGGTAAAGATTGAGAAATCGTTAACGGATGTTGTACAGGTATTAAAGGAAATTGATGAAAACTACAGAGAAATAATTAGAAAAAAAGGGCTGGAATTAATTATTTGTTATCCTGAGGCTGGGAGAAGTCATGTTTATACCGACAAAGAGAAAATTAAACAGATCTTCAGAAATTTACTGGATAATTCGATACGTTTCACACCCTCCGGCTGTATTGAAGCAGGGTGCAAAATAACAGGTGAAACTGCCGAATTTTATGTGAAGGATACCGGCATCGGTATTGCCCTTCATCATCATGAGATTATTTTTGAACCTTTCCGGCAGGCTGAAATTAATACATCAGCAGAATATGGAGGTTTTGGAACTGGTTTGACCATTGTCCGGGAATATGTAAAAATACTGGGTGGTGTTGTTAAGATTGAGTCTGAGGTAGGAAAAGGCACGCTTGTAAAGTTTACTCATCCGATTGGGGCTGAAATCAGAGATATTAAAAGTAATAATAATATGAAGTCATTATCGTGTTTGGTTGTAGAAGATTTTGAAATTAATTATCTCTACATTAAGGCAATATTAACGCCTAAAGGAATAGATGTTGTTTGGGCAAAAAATGGTATGGAAGCTATTCAACATGTGAAAAGCAACAAGAAAACCGATTTCGTTTTAATGGACATCCGGTTGCCCGACATGGATGGCTATGATGTGACCAGGACAATTAAGGGGCTATACCCTCATTTGCCTGTTATTGCCCAAACAGCAAATGCTGCAGGTTACGAAAAAGAAAAAGCTTTTATGGCCGGTTGTGATGATTACATTACTAAACCAATCTATAAAGAGGAGTTGTTAGAAAAAATCGGCAACTTTATTACTTATTGAAAAAAAGAAAGATGGGGAAAAAACTTCATATAAATTCAACCTTGGACGACTTACATTTAATTGATGTAAGCCTCGATTTCTCTGACGATCTTTTGTCAATTTATTCCATTTTCGACCAAGATATGAAAGTTCCAGGTGTTTGTCTTTATAACAATAAAATTTTTTCAGGATTGCTTTCCAGAAAAAAGTTTTTCGAGAGCATGAGCAAACAATTCATGTACGATCTGTATTCCAAGCGGAAAATCGAATACTTTTTCACCAAAGACATGACCGAATCGCAGCTCATCCTAAATGCTTCGATGAAAATTGTAGATGCTCTCCAATTGGCACTTACACGTAACGAAGACTCCATATACGAACCTATTGCTGTTTACTGTTACCCCGATAGGTATAAAACACTTGATTTTTATGAATTAATTCTGGCACAAAACCAGATTCTGGCCGTTATGAACATTCTTTTAAAAGATGCTAACGAATTTAAAAATGAGGTCCTTGCAATTGCAGCTCACGACTTAAAAAACCCATTGGGAGCCATCAAAGGTTTTTCGGGATTGATAATGGAGTCGACTGAAAACGAGGTTTGTAAATACTATGCCGATACCATTACTAAAGCTGCGGATCATATGGAAGATCTTGTAAGTAAATTTCTTATGTCGGCAATAAACGAATCTACTGAAATGGAGCTTCACTATTCTGATTTTAACATTAAAGAAACGATTGAATCCGTGCTTCGGAATTTGCATCATTTGGCCGAAGATAAAAATCAAACAGTAAAATTTTATTTTCAACCCATAGATTTTGATATATATTCGGACAAGCTTAAAATTTTCGAAGTAATAGAAAACCTTGTTTCGAATGCATTAAAATATTCAAAACCCAATACCCAGGTAGATATTTCTTTGAAAAATGAGAAACCTAATATTCAAATAAGTATAAAGGATGAAGGGCCGGGTTTTACCGAAGCCGACCAGCAAAAAATATTTGGAAAATTCCAGCGGCTAAGTGCCCTTCCGACAAGCAATGAAACATCGACGGGTTTAGGTTTGTTTACGGTAAAAAAGATAATAGATAAACTCCGGGGAGAAATATTGCTTGAAACAGAGCCGGGCAGAGGGAGCATGTTTATTCTTAATATTCCATCAACAAAGGAAATATCTTTTTCTTAACCAAGGTGAGTTTGAATATATAAGGATAAACAAAACGCACCAAATATTTTCCCCAATGGTGCTATATAGAATATTTTTTAAGAATTCCTTAGATAATATTTTTATTTTCAGCATTATAATTTAACGTCAATTCATCATCAGGAAATCCACGAAATTCCAAGTTTTCTCTTTAAGTAATCATTTATGGATATTGACAATGTTCCTATTCTTTAATTTGATTCTTTAATACTTTATCTAAAATTTAACCGTTTTCTTCAAAATAAAACCTGATTAGAACGAAAGACCAGTTATTTCTTTATTTTTATCTAAAAAATATCTTTATTTAGAAGCTCAAAAATATCAATGCAGAACGAACTAATTAGACGATTTAAAGAATTTGACATCATAACCATTGCTTATGCAATAGTGTCGGGGATTATCCTGTTATTTGCCGCATTCAGACTGGAAGAAGTACAAACACGGCTGCTTATCAGAATTGCGATAGTTGCTGTTATTGTGTTTATAGCTATTATCCTGAATAACAAAAACAATTCGTTTATTAAAATAATACGTAACTTTTATTTTTTGCCTATTCTGTTATATTTTATCAGTGAAGGCGATTATATCAACAACATACTTTTTCCTGATTTGGACAGGTATATGGTAAATTTTGAACAAACTATTTTTTCAGCCCTACCGGGAGTGGTCTTGTCCAATGTTTTCCACTTCAAATGGTTTTCCGAGTTTATGTCGATTGTGTACCTTCTTTATTATGTTCTGTTTATTTATTTCTTTGTGCGGATATACAATAAAAGCATCCAAAGTTTTAATTACATAGTTTTTCTAATTTCGATGACCTTTTATATGGTCTTTCTAATTTTCATATTGTGTCCGGTAGCAGGTCCTCAGTATTATTTGGTCCCTCCTGACAATCAAATTCCTGAAGGTTATTTTTTTCGGGATATAGCACGATGGATATTTTTAAAATTTGACTTACCAGCTTCAGCATTTCCAAGCATTAGTTCGCTTTTACTGTGCTTTATTTCTTATTTGACTTTTAGAAATATCAGACCATTATTCAAATTCGTGCTACCACTTGCCATTCTGATACTTATTGCATCTGTTTACTTAAAACTTCATTATGCTGTAGATGTGATTGCAGGATTACTGTCCTTCCCGGCTTTTTACTGGATAAGCTCCGGAACTTACTATTGGATAAAAAATATTCTGGATGGTAATATTACTTCCTTTGGAGATCTTTTTTATTCTATTCCCCGAATGTATAGCAAACACTAAAACTTTTTTAATCCCTTCTTCCACTGTATTCCCGAAAGGGCGTAAAAGGAAGGGTTCGATAAATCTTCTTTATTATATTCCAATTCCTTTAAGCTATCAGCTTGCAACAATACTCCTGCTGTTCCCGATACTATTGCATGTCCGGCAGCAGTATCCCATTCCATAGTTCTGGAAAAACGGGGATAAACTTCAGTTAGTCCTTCTGCAATCATACAAAGCTTTAAGGAACTGCCTTTCGATACAAAGTCCATTTCACCATAAGCTTTTTCCAATTGATCCAAAAATGTCTGTGTTTTGGCATCAAGATGCGAACGGCTGGCAGCAACCCGTAATTTTAAGCTGGTATTATTCTCCGGCTTTAATAATTCGGCATGGGTTTCAATTTCTAATATCCCCGGCCATTCAAAAAGACCGGCTAATTTAAAAGAACCGGTTTCTTTTCCTCCAAAATATAAATCGCCGGTTATGGGGCTATAAATTACCCCAAAAATGGCCCTTCCACTCTCTATTAATGCAATATTAACAGTAAATTCTCCATTTCCTGAAATAAATTCCCTGGTTCCATCCATTGGATCAACAAGCCACAAGTTATTCCATGTTTTTCGTATGGAATAATCAGGACAACTATTTTCTTCATCGATTACCGGAATGGAAGTTTGTCTCAGATATTGGGCAATAATGACTGAGGATGTTTTATCGGCTCTGGTTACCGGACTGTCATCGGCCTTTGTTTCTATTTCATAATTTTTACTTAAATAAATTGATTTAATAGCTTTACCGGCAACAACAGCAGCTTCCAATGAGATGATATAATTCAGGTTTAAACTCATGACTCGTCCTAAAAAAAGTTTACAGGTTAATACTTAAATCCTGGCATTAATTTACATTGAAGAAAACGGCCTAAAATTGATTTACAATAGTAGGGGTTATTAGCAACTTTAAAGTGCCAAATTTCGCAATTACAAAGTACCATTTTAGAAATGAAAAAGCTTCCATATTGGCGGTGACCAAACCAAATAATATGAAAGCTTTAGACAATCACCACAAAAAGGTATTTATGTGGTACAAAGTTAAAGAAATATTCAAAAGGGATTAATAAAAGCCAAATTGCTTTGGAAGTTGGCACTATAAAAGAAAGTGAAACTTTACTTTTGCGAAAAAACGGTACTTTTTTATTAGCTCCCATGCTACCATCTTCGCCAACCCCAGCGATCCGCTAACTTTTTGGAACTTGGCGCGACCGCAATTATGGCTTTGAAGAGTTCATAAAGCGTAGCATGGTTTCCGGTGTACGACAGCCACATGAACCTATTTATACGATTTTTGAACAAGCCCCGGAGACTTTCCTATATATGGCAAATCCAATTCTTAAGGAAATGGTTTGGAGAAATTCGTGCCTTAGAAAAATAACATAAATTAAGTTTCAAAAGTGAAGTAATTGAATGACAGGTAAAATGAAGATCCTTTTCCGTACTCAGATTCAAGCCAAATACGTGCACCTAGCATTTCTGACAGTTTTTTGCTAATGGCAAGACCTAACCCGGCACCCTGAAAAAATTTATCGGCATCGGTTTCCAATTTTTGAAAGCGTTCGAAGATCACATCGAAATTGTGAGCTTTAATACCCATACCTGTATCTTTTACAAAAAAGTGCAGGTCAGAAGGTTCTTTGGTTATGAAACCGATTTCAATAAATCCGGTTTCGGTAAATTTAAGTGAATTGGTTATAAAATTTGTAAGTATCTGCTTAACCCTTATCGGATCTGAATATATAAAAACTGTTTGTTTTGGTAATTTTGGAGACAAAATTAACTCCACATTTTTATTTTCTTTCTTTTGCGAAAATACGAGGAATATTTCCTGAATAAGCTGATTTGCTGAAAAACTTTGGGGATTTATTTCAATCTGATCAGTTTCTATTTTAGCAAGATTTAAAATATCATCAATAAGAACAAGCAAAGATTCACTGCTGGACTGAATAATTCCGTTGTATTGGTTAATTTTTCCCGCTGTTAGGTCAGGCTTGTCGAACAAGGATGAAAATCCTACAATTGCATTTAAGGGAGTTCGAATTTCGTGTGAAAGATTAGCAAGAAAAGCACTTTTCAAACGGTCGCTCTGCTCTGCTTTTTCTTTTGCCAGGCTGAGTTCATAAGTTCTTTCAAGGATTAGATTTTCCAGGTTTTCACGATGTTGCTCCAGTTCCGCATTTTTGTGCTCTATTTCCTGTTTTTTTTCTTCGATTTCACTGTTGGTAACTTCAAGTGTATCTCTTTGATTTTGAAGCTCTTCTTTATGCAGTTTTAATTCTTCATTCTGCTCTTCAAGAAGTAAGTTAGCATCCGATAATTCTTTTGTTCTGACATTTACAAGTTGCTGAAGCTGAATTTTATCTCTTTTAATTTTTAACAGTCTCCTGCTATACCATATGCTTGTTAATACAATTATTGAAATGATAACCATAATTTTAAAAAACCATGTCTGCCAGATTGCTGGTTCTATGATGATATTAATAAAAACACCCTTGTTGTTCCAAATACCATCCAGGTTCGATGCCTTTACCCTGAATACGTAATGGCCTGGAGGTAATTTGGTATAATTTGCCTCCGTTGAATTGGTGTAAATCCAGTCATTATCAAAATTCTCGAGCATATAGGCATACTTGTTTCTTTCGGCAAAGGTGAAATCCATTGCTGCAAACAAAAAAGAAATAGAATTCTGATCGTGCGACAACTTTATTTCCCTGATACTTTCGATATTCGATTTAAGTATGCCGTTTTCCGAAACTTTAACATTCTGATTATTGATTTTAATATCAGTAATAAGAACCGGAGGTGGATCGGAATTCATTTTTATACTATCAGGAAAGAAGCTGATGAATCCTCCCCGGCGTCCAAAATAAATTCTGCCGTCGCTGCCATTGTATACTGAATTAACCTGGAACGATTTTTCGGAACCCTGATTATAAAAAAAGTAATTTTCGGTATTCTGGTTTTCAGGATTATATTTGGTAAGACCCTGCTGGCTAGAGATCCACAGGTTGCCTTTTTTATCTTCAGTAATAGCAGTTAAAAATTCGGCCTGAAATCCTTCTTTTATTCCAAAATGTCTAAATCGTTCATTTTTTCTATCAAATAAAACTAGTCCGTTGAAGGTTGCTAACCATACATTTCCGTTTTTGGATACAAATACCTGGTTAATATTATTCGATGCCAATGAAGCCTTATTATCATTCTGATTCTGAAAAACTTTATAATCGCCCGAATTTTTCGGAATAACGATTAATCCGCCTCCCAGCGTAGCCGCATAAATATAATCTTCATCTGAATCAACCGATCGAACCTGGTAAATATTATAACCTTTAAATTTTGTATTGTTTGGAATTAAAGCACTAATTTTCCTGCTTTTCAGCCCATACCTAAAAAGGCCGTTTTCAGTCCCTAACCACAAAAAGATGCTATCGCAAAACAAATCATAATATCCTACCCGGTCATACGAATTCAGATTTTTGGGAATATTCAAAAAATGTTCGAGCTTATTACCCCTTATTTTAGCCAGGTACATGGATTTTCCGGCGTAAATCTCACCTTCTTTATCCTTGCAGAAGCAGGTTATCCTTTTTGATGAATTATCATTCAGGTCTTCCAAATATGACAGTTTGTTCTTATTAATCTCATAATTCCATAATCCCTGATTTGTTCCAATAAATATTTTATCGGTTGCATATTCAATAAATGAATTAACAAAGAGATTGATGGAAGAAGGCTTATCGGATATTTCTGTTATTTTAAACTGAGGATCGTTTAAATGAATGTGCATTAATCCATTGTCGAAATTTGCCGCCCATAAAGATTCATTTTCTACTATAGTGAGCTGTAGAGAAAAGAATCTGTTTAGAAGCGTAAGAGGCTGGTATGTCAATTGTCCGTTATTTACGGTTATTCTGGTTGTAAAGATACCTGCATTTGTTCCAATCCATAACCTGTCAGGAAGTTGCTTTACAATTGAATATGTAGAAACAGAAGAGTTTACTGGAAATTTAATGACTTCGAAAGTATTCGTTTTACGATTCCAGAATTGCAATCCTTTTTCAAAATAACCTATCCAGAATCCGATGTCTCCTTCTTTCTGGATCAACCAAACGGTGTTAGAATTTAAAGGGCTGTTCCCAATGTTTAGAACTTTTGACAGGCCTGTATTTTTGTTGAATATATTTATACCTCCATCCCAGGTACCAAGAATTAAATTATCCTTGTCATATTCACTTATGGTGAGTATTTTTAAAGAGCTGAGGCCTCCTGGTTCAGGCAAAATATGGTCGAAATGCTGAAATTTTCCAGTAGCACTGTTCATTTTATTTAATCCGCCTCCTTCAGTTCCAATCCAAAGTATGCCGTCACTGTCCTGAAACATGCTCAGTACCTCCGGATGACTCAGGCTACCTGTGTCCGATTCTATAAAAGGATAAGTTGTAAAAGAATCCTGTCTGCGGTTGTAGTGACACAAGCCACCACCACGGGTGCCGATCCAGAGCGTCGAATCCCTGTCCTGATATATTTTGGAAATAAAATTATTGGATAAGCTGGATTTATCGCCTGGTATTTTCCTGTAAACTTTAAAATTTCTACCATCGAATCTGTTTAAGCCATCTTTGGTGCCAATCCACAAGTATCCCAAATTATCCTGTATGGTGCAAATAACAGAGTTGTTGGACAGACCCTGTGCTGTTGAATAATAGTTAAATGAATATTGGTGAGAAGATACCTGAGCATTGATATTAATGCCAATAAGCAGCAGGACACAAGAAATAAAATTTATTATAGTTCTGCCATTCATTGTTTTATAGCTCAATAGAAAAGAGTGTTTTAAAAGTAATAAAAATTTCAGTACTATTCTAAAATTAAAGTTCTTATTAAAGTGATTTTCGAACTATAAGCTTTCCGGGATTGGTCACTTTTTTGCGGGTTTTATTTAATATCATCCGGGCTGCGGTTCTCCCATTTTATTGAAGTCGGTCGAAATTACGGCTATTCCTCCTGCAAGAACTTTGTTCAGCGGAGTGTCGTCGTACGAAATTATTCCAATGTCTTTTCCAAGTTTCAGTTTTTTCTCGTGCGATATTTTAATCAGATTCATTGTTGTCCGCTAAACATTTATAAAGATTTGGATTTTAGATTTCTCACTTCGTTCGAAATGACAATCATTTGTTTCGATATGGGAGTGAAAATGAAAAACTCCTGTCATTCAGAGCCTGCCTGGCAGCAGACAGGCGAAGCGAAGAACTTAGCGAAGCGATCTCACCG
>Ga0136636_10000839_pt1 | contig 16991 bp, 13 predicted proteins | sample AntDrymUQ8522106_2_FD_104653 | JGI IMG/M metagenome (GOLD analysis project Ga0136636, IMG submission 104653) | Polar desert sand microbial communities from Dry Valleys, Antarctica - metaG UQ852 (21.06) | ecosystem: Environmental > Terrestrial > Soil > Desert | place: Antarctica: Dry Valley... | reverse complement strand
GGCCGCCACCGCCATGTAGGTCGCACCCAGCAGGGTGTCGGGCCGCGTGGTGTAGATGCGCAGCGTGTCGGTCGCAGCGTCGACCGCAAAGTCGATCTCCAGGCCTTCCGAGCGCCCGATCCAGTTGCGCTGCATGGTCTTGACCGATTCCGGCCAGCCGTCGAGCGCGTCGATTTCGCGCAGCAGTTCCTCGGCATAGCGGGTGATGCGGAAGAACCACTGCGGGATCTCGCGCCGCTCGACCAACGCTCCGGATCGCCAGCCGCGCCCGTCGACCACCTGCTCGTTGGCCAGCACCGTCTGGTCGACCGGGTCCCAGTTGACCACCGAGTTCTTGCGATACACCAGGCCCTGGTTGAACAGGCGCACGAAGAACAGCTGCTCCCAGCGGTAGTACTCCGGCTTGCAGGTCACCACTTCGCGCGACCAGTCGTAGGCATAGCCGAGCGCGTGCAGCTGGCGCCGCATGTTCTCGATGTTGGCGTAGGTCCAGCCGGCGGGCGGGATGTTGTGCTTGATCGCGGCGTTCTCGGCCGGCAGACCGAAAGCATCGAAACCGATCGGCTGCAGCACGTTGAAGCCCAGCATGCGCTTGTGGCGACTGATCACATCGCCGATGGTGTAGTTGCGCACATGCCCCATGTGCAGCGCGCCCGAGGGATAGGGCAGCATCGACAGGCAGTAATACTTCGGCCGCGTGGCATCTTCCACCACCTCGAACGCACGGGTCCGGGTCCAGTAGTCCTGGGCGGCGGCCTCGACGGCCTTGAAATCGTAGGTTTCTTGCATCGGTCGACGATGGCGCGACAGTCGCGCCGGATTCCAGGCGGGCAGACCCGCGAGGTTAGCGCAGCGCTGCTGCCGGAGGAACCGTCACCGCTGCCGCCGGTCCCGACCGCATGCGCTGCGAGGTCAGAAGTACGGCTTGATCCGGCCCAGCGCGATGCCCGCAGCCACCGCACCCCAGATGAACCACACCGGCACCTTGACGCGTGCGATCAGTCGCGCCAACGCGTCCTCGTCGGCGCTGCTCGCCTTGCCTGCAGCCACCTTGCCGAACAGCGCGCCGAAGGGCTTTAACTGGATGCGGATCATCAGTCCGAGGGCGATGATGGTGCCGATGATCGCCAGCTTGAGCGACAGCCAAGGCGTGCTGGCGATGCTGGCCGTGCCGATCCACAGCAGGCATGCGCCGGCCAGGCAGCCCAGTGCGATCGCGATGCGCAGCGCAAAGTCGACCTGCGCCAGTCGATGGCCGAGCGCGGAATTCTCGAGACGGAACACGCTCCAGGTCAGTGCCAGCCACGCAGCGCTGCCGATCCAGATCGCCGGCAGCCACGCGCGCAGCGGCGCGAGCAGGCCTGCGTAGGCTGCCAGCGTGAGCCCGAATGCGAGGGTCAGGATCAGGCAGGTGCGTGGCACCATGTCGAGCAGCAGCATGGTCTTGCCGGCCCACAGCCGCACCGTAACCGGCGCGGCCCGATTGGCAATCGTGCCGGCGGTGTAATAGACCGCCAGATCGGTGCCAAGCCAGTAGCCCGCTGCCAGGATGTGCGCCACCACCCACCACTGATAATCCACCCGCGCCCCCGATTGGTCCGGACAACTTGTGGCGCAGTTTACGCGAGGCGCTCGAGTCGCACAGCTCCGAGCTCGAACCCATTGTGGGAGCCGCCATGACGGCGACTGCGACAAGCCATCAGCGCCGCCGTCGCTGCCATGGCAGCTCCCACATGGAACATCGTGACGTCGACCAGATTCCGGATGCGCAACTTTTCCTTGTGGGAACACCCAAGTTCGCAGGTTTGACCAGGTTCCGGACGCGACAGGTTTTCCATGTGGGAGCCGCCATGGCGGCGACCGCGGCACGCCATCGGCACCGCTGTCGCCGGCATGCCGGCTCCCAGAGGAAAAATGGTGATCGTCGGCAAGTCTGAGCGAGCGGCGTGTGACGCGCTGCTACTGGCGCCAATGGATCGCGCTGCTTATGCTCCGGGACCGGCACCACACGACCACCACCGGAGATTCCCGTGCGCCAGACCTTGCTTGCCGCTGTACTTTTGATTGCCCTGCCCGCCGCCACTGCGCAGACCAGCGCATCGACCAGCGCCGAACCGCCGCAGCTGACCGTGGTGCACTGTGCCGCGCTGATCGACGTCGACGCCGGCCGCAAGCTGGGGCCGCACAGTATCGTGATCGCCAACGATCGCGTCCGCGAAGTGCGCGCCGGGCGCGCGCAGATCGATGGCGCCAGCGTGATCGATCTGCCCGGCCACACCTGCATGCCGGGCCTGATCGACATGCACACCCATATCACCAACGAGACCAACAAGGATGCCTACAGCGAGGGCTTCCGCCTCAACCAGCCCGACTATGCATTTCGCAGCGTGGTGTATTCCGAGCGCACGCTATTGGCCGGATTCACCAGCGTGCGCAATCTCGGCGACGATGGCGTGATCTCCATCTCGCTGCGCTCGGCGATCAACCAGGGCATGATCAAGGGGCCGCGCATCTTCACCTCCGGCAAGTCGATCGCCACCACCGGCGGTCATGCCGACCCCACCAATGGTTGGGCGCGTCGCCTGCAGGGCGATCCCGGTCCGGCCGAGGGCGTGATCAATTCGCCCGACGAGGCGCGCAAGGCGGTGCGCCAGCGCTACAAGGAAAGCGCCGATCTGATCAAGATCACCGCCACCGGCGGCGTGCTGTCGTTCGCCAAGAACGGCCAGAACCCGCAGTTCTCGCTCGATGAAGCCAAGGCCATCGTCGAGACCGCGCACGACTACGGCATGAAGGTCGCAGCGCACGCGCACGGCGACGAGGGCATGCAGCGCGCGATCCTCGCCGGGGTCGACTCGATCGAACACGGTACCTACATGAGCGACGAGACCATGCGCCTGATGAAGGAAAAGGGCACCTGGTACGTGCCGACGATCAGTGCCGGCGTGTTCGTCGGCGAGATGGCCGCAAAGCCTGGCTACTATCCCGAGATCGTGCGTCCAAAAGCGCTGGCGGTGGGGCCGCTGATCCAGGCCACTTTCGGCCGCGCATACAAGGCTGGGGTGAAGATCGCGTTCGGCACCGATGCGGGCGTATTCCCGCACGGCCGCAACGCGCGCGAGTTCGAGCTGATGGTCGGCGCCGGGATGCCGCCACTGGAAGCGATCCAGTCCGCGACCCGCAACGCCGCCGAACTACTCGGCGAAAGCGCCAACCTCGGCGGGCTCAGCAGCGGCAAGTACGCCGATCTGGTCGCGGTCGAGGGCGACCCGCTGGAAGACATCACGCGGATGCAGTCGATGGCCTTCGTGATGAAGGGTGGCGTCGTTTACAAGTCACCGTAGCTGCGGCCAAGCCAGGCGGCCGGCGCGCGGCCGCTTGGCAAATCCCGCGCAGGCCCCACAATGGGGGGATACCGCTTCCGGAGTTCCCCATGTCCGCTTCCGCTTTCGTGTTCGACGTCACCCAGGCCGATTTCGAAGAAAAGGTCCTGCTCGCCTCCACGCGGGTGCCGGTGCTGGTCGATTTCTGGGCGCCGTGGTGCGCGCCGTGCCGCGCGCTGTCGCCGACCCTGGACAAGCTGGCCGAGGAGAACAACGGCAATCTGCTGGTCGCCAAGGTCAATACCGATGAGCAGATGCAGCTGGCGACCCTGTTCGGCATCCGCTCGCTGCCGACGGTGATGCTGATCCGCGATGGCCGCCCGGTCGACGGCTTCATGGGCGCGCAGCCCGAATCGGTGATCCGGCAGTTCCTTGAACCGCATCTGGGCGATGCCGCGCCAGCGCTGGATGAAGAACTGCCGCCCGAGCCCGAACCCGAACCCGAGCCGCAGCTGTCGGCGCAGGAAACCATTGCCATCCTGCAAGCGCGGCTCGCGGCCGAGCCGGACAAGGACGAGCTCAGGCTCGAACTGGCGCAGGCGCTGATGGGTACCGGCGCGGTGGCCGAGGTGGAGGCGATTCTCGATCAACTGCCGGCCGATCTCGCTGAAGGGGATGCGGCCAAGACGCTGCGCGCGCGACTCGGATTTGCCCACGCGATCGTCGGCGCGGCGTCGCTGCGCGAGCTGGCCGCGCAGGTCGAAACCACGCCAGGCGATCTGCGCGCGCGGCATCAGCTTGGCACCCGTTTCCTGCTCGAGGGCGAGTATGCGCAAGCCGTCGACCAGTTCCTGGAGATCATGCGCCGCGATCGCAAGTTTGACGAAGACCTCGGCCGCCGCACCCTGATCCAGGCCTTTGCGATGATCGACGATGCGGATCTGGTCAGCGCAACACGGCGCAAGATGGCTGCGCTGCTGTTCTGAGCGCAGCGCCGCGGGTGTCACCACGAAGCATACGAAAACCCGCTGCGGTCAACTTGCGGCAAGGCGCTCGCGCACCACCGCCTCGGCCTGCGCACAGACCTCGTCGGGCGCCAGCGATCCGTCGATCCAGGCCGCGCCGGTTGGTGCCTCGAAGCGCTCCTGCACGGCATCGACCAGCGCGGCCTCACGGTCGCCGGCAGGATGGTCGCGGGTTTCAGCGGCAACCCGCGCGCGCGCCAGCGTGAGCGGCACGTCGAGCCACAGCATGATCAGGCTCGCGCCAAGACGCCTGGCCAGTTCGGCCAGCTTTTCTCGATCGCGCTCGCGCGACAGGGTCATGCCGTCCAGCATGGTGGGCTCGCCCAGCGCCAGATTGACCTCGGCGGCCAGCAGCACTGCGCGGAACGCGGCGCGCTTTTCGGTCGGCGTGTAGCGGCAGCGCGGGAACATCGCAGCACGCACCGCATCGCGGCACACCCGACGCAGCCCGAAGGTCTGCGCCAGATAGGCGGCCAGCGTCGACTTGCCCGCACCCGGCAGGCCGATCAGGGCCACGATCGCAGGTTTTGCCATCGCGTTCACCGCACTCCGGTTGCAAGCCAGCCTAAGCTAGCGCGAATCCTGCTGGCCTGTAACAAAGCCCGCCCCAAGCTGGGCACTGAAGATGCCAGCGGCAACGTCGCCGAATGCAGCGCTGACTGCGCAAAGCCCGGCAGCGCCTGCGGCGGCGCGGAACCGCCCGATGAGCGCTGTCGACTGGCCGCTGGCGCGCGAATCCGGCACCATCGCAGAATGACCCAGCCCGCCCGCCGCACCCTTGCCCAGCGCCTGCGTATCCAGCGCTATCTGATTACCGGGCTGCTGACCCTGTTGCCGCTGTGGCTGACTTTCGTGGTGTTCAAGTTCGTGTTCGGACTGCTGTCCGGGTTGTCGTCGCCATGGATCGCTGCGCTCTCGCAACAGCTCACGCGCGCGTTCCCGGCCAACACCGAGTGGCTCGGTGCCGAGTGGGTGCAGTCGAGCTTCGCGCTGGTAGCGACCCTGTTGCTGGTCTATGCGGTCGGCCTGCTGGCCACGCGCGTGTTCGGCCAACGCCTGCTGGGCGCGATGGAGGCCCTGATCGCGCGCATCCCGCTGGCGCAGACCATCTACGGTGGCGCCAAGAAGCTGCTCGAGATCATGCAGACCAAGCCCGATGGTGCGCAGCGCGTGGTGCTGATCGACTTTCCGCATGCCGGCATGAAGGCGGTGGGGCTGGTCACGCGCGTGTTCACCAATGCCGGCGACGGGCGCGAGTACGCGGCCGTGTATGTCCCGACCACGCCGAACCCCACCTCGGGCTATCTCGAAGTAGTGGCGGTCGAGGACCTCACGCAGACCGACTGGAGCATGGACCAGGCAATGGCCTTCATCATTTCCGGCGGCGCGATCGCGCCCGACCCGATCCGCTTCGGCAGCGCGCGCAAATGACATCGAGCACACAGCAAGCACAGACGGCAAACCCCGCCGACAGCCAGCGCACCCAGCACCTGTTCGTGGTGCTTGCCGCGTTCTTCGTGTGCAACGCCCTGATGGCCGAATTCATCGGGGTCAAGGTGTTCGCGCTGGAGCCTACGCTGGGCATCGACGACATCGGCTGGAACCTGTTCGGCATCAGCGGCACGCTCAACTTCACCGCCGGCGTGCTGCTGTGGCCGGTGGTGTTCCTGATGACCGACATCATCAACGAGTTCTTCGGCCGGCGCGGCGTGCGCTTCATATCGTGGCTCGCCGTCGCGCTGATCGTGTATGCGTTCGGATTCGCGTTTACCGCGATCCACCTTGCACCCGCCTCGTTCTGGGTTGCAGCCGGTCAGGCCCAGGGTGTGGAGGACATGCAGGTCGCGTTCGCCGCTATCTTCGGCCAGGGTTTGTGGACGATCGCAGGTTCACTGGTGGCGTTCCTGGTAGGCCAATTGGTCGACGTGAGCATCTACCACCGGGTGCGGCGCATTACCGGCGAGCGCATGGTGTGGCTGCGCGCCACCGGCTCGACCCTGGTCTCGCAGCTGGTCGACAGCTTCATCGTGCTCTACATCGCCTTCGTGCTCGGTCCGCAGCAATGGAGCATCGCGCAGTGGCTGGCGGTAGGCACGGTGAACTATCTGTACAAGGCAGCGCTTGCGCTGGCGCTCACACCGGTCATCTACCTCGGCCACCGTGCCATCGTCGCCTGGCTGGGCGAGCGCACGGCGAAAGCGCTCAAGGAACGCGCTGCCGCGGGGGGATAGCTGCGTCTGCACGGATGCAGCGTCTGCCCCTGCACGAGCGCGCCGCGCGCGCGACCGCAGCAATGGGGTGCACGGTGCATTCCGTGCGGGGCGGTCGCGCACAGGGCGCGGTCCGACACGGGTGCAGTGTGGACGGGCATCGATGCGGCGTGGACGGGTGCAGGAGCGCGTGGTGCGCGCGACGGCAACGATCGGTGGCGCGGTGCGTTCCGGACGGCACGCTTGCGGGAGAATGCGCGAGCGCAGGTGTGCGGCGCGGACGGGCATTGGTGCAGCGTGAATCGTTGCACAAGCGCGCAGTGCGCGCGACCGCAGCAAGGGGGCGTTTACGCGGAACCGAGCGTCTACACGGTGTGGCGAAAAACACAGCGGGGCGCTGCGAGCGCCCCGCTGCGGTACGCTTGTAATCAGCCCGGGGGCATGATCACGCTGTCGATTACGTGGATCACGCCGTTGCTGGCCTTGATGTCGGTGGTGGTGACGTTGGCACCATTGACGGTAACCTTGCCGCCGGCAACCGCGATCTTGACGTCGGCGCCATTGACGGTGGTGGCCGAGGTCAGCTTGACCACGTCGGCTGCGAGCACCTTGCCCGCTACCACGTGATAGGTCAGGATCGATGCGAGCTTGGCCTTGTTTTCCGGCTTGAGCAGGTTCTCCAGCGTGCCGGCCGGCAGCTTGGCGAACGCTGCATCGGTCGGCGCGAACACGGTGAACGGGCCCTTGCCTTCCAACGTGGCAACCAGCCCGGCGGCGGTCAGGGCAGCGGTGAGGGTTTCGAAATCGGCGTTGGTGCTGGCGATACCGACGATGGTCGGTGCGGCCTTGTCCATTTCGCTGTGCTTGCCATGGTCCTCGGCAAAAGCCGGGATGGCGAGCGCGCCACCGATGGCAAGGGATAGCACGAGCAGCGAGGTGCGGAACTTCATGGGGAATTCTCCGATGGGATGCGCGCAGTGCATCTGCGCGTCTTCACACTGTGCGGTATCGCGCGTTCTGGCGCGGTGCACGAACGGTGATTCCCGTCTGCACGAATGTGCATTGCATGTGCTGACCACGTTGCGTTGGGATGAATTCCGGTTGCAACGCAAGCCTTCGATGGATGCTGCAGCGCGCGATCAACGCGGCGCCCACGAATTCCGAGACTCCCCGCGGTATGGCGCTATCCTCACGCTTTGACTACATGGAGGTCGATCAATGCGTATCGAGTTCTTCGGCGCGGCTGGCGAAGTGACCGGGTCGTGCCACCTGCTGCACATCGGCGAACGCCGCCTGCTGATCGACTGCGGCATGTTCCAGGGCGGGCGCGACGAGCGCACCCGCAACGCAGCGCCATTCGCCTTCGACCTGCGCGGTCTCGACGCGATGCTGCTGTCGCACGCGCACATCGACCATCTCGGGCGCCTGCCGCTGTTGGCCAAGCGCGGCTGGCATGGTCCAATTTACACCCATCAGGCAACGGCCGATCTCGCCGGCATCATGCTGGAGGATTCCGCGCGGCTGGCGCAGTCGGATACCGAACAGGAAAATCGACGCCGCGCCCGACGCGGCCTGGGCGCACTCCAGCCGCCCTACGACATCGACGACGTCAACCGGGTGCTACGGCAACTGGTGCCGCTGGCCTACGGCGAGACCCGCGAAATCCTGCCCGGCGTTCACGCGGTGCTGCGTGATGCCGGCCACATCCTTGGTGGGGCAATCGTGGAAGTCGCGGCCGCAGTCGACGGCACGACGCGGCGACTGGTGTTCTCCGGCGATATCGGCCCGCGCAACGCGCCGGTGATGCACGACCCCACACCGGTCGAGCACGCCGACCTGGTGTTGATGGAGTCCACGTATGGCGATCGCATGCATCGCTCGCGCGAGGATACCATCGCCGAGCTCGGTGCGATCTTCCAGCGCGCCCGCGCCGAGGGCGGCATGGTGCTGATTCCCGCTTTCGCGGTGGGACGCAGCCAGGAGATCCTGTACTGGATGGCGCGTTATTGGGACGAATGGGGACTGGCCAGTTGGAAGATCGCGCTGGACTCGCCGATGGCCGCGAAAGTGGTCGATCTGTACGCACGCCATAGTGAGCTGCTCGACTCCGAATCGCGCACCGTCTGGCGCGGCATGGCGCCGTTCAAGCTGCCCAACTTGCGCGCCACGGTGGAATCATCCGAATCGCAGCAGCTGAACGACCTGCGCGGCGGCACCATCATCATCGCCGGTTCCGGCATGTGCAATGGCGGCCGCATCGTGCACCACTTGCGCCATCACCTGTGGCGCGAGTCGACCCATGTGATCTTTGCCGGCTACCAGGCCAACGGCACCCTCGGCCGCGAACTGGTCGATCGCAAGCAGACCGTGCGCATCCATGGCGAGACGGTAAAGGTGAACGCGCAGATCCACACCATCGGCGGACTGTCGGCACATGCCGACCAGGGCGGGCTGCTCGAATGGTACGGGCACTTCAAGAACTCGCCCCCGGTCTGGCTGGTGCATGGCGAAGACGCTGCGCGCGAAGCGCTGGCAGAGAAGCTGCGCACGCGTTTTGGTTGCACGGTCGGACTGGCCCAGCCGGCAGCGTCCGCCGAGGTTTGAGCGCAGGATTCCTGGTGCGCGGGCGCGCGCTCGCGCCGCGGCGATTGTCCGGCGCAGGCGAAGGCGGAACCGCCACCGCAAGCGATCGCTCAGGCGCTCAATGCCGCTGCCGCAGCATCGGCCATCACGGCTTCTTCGTCGCAGCCGACGATGCGCACCACGACCCGCGAACTGCGCGCGTGGATCTGCGCGATGTGCATGTGATTGGCATCGGCGTCGAGCGCGATGCCGAGGAACGCAAGCCGCGCGCAGACCGCATCGCGAACCAATGCCGCATGTTCACCGATGCCGCCGCTGAACAGCAGCGCATCGAGACCACCCAGGGTGGCGGCCATGCCACCGATGCCGCGCACCACGTGGTAGACGAACAGCTCGATCGCCTGACGCGCCTCGCGGGTGTCGCTGGCGAGCAGGGTGCGCACATCGCCCGAGATGCCCGACACGCCCAGCAATCCCGACTCGCGATACAGCAGCGTCTCGACTTCGATAACCGTCATGCCCAGGCCCTGCAGCAGGTGCAGCACCACGCCCGGATCGATCGCACCGCAGCGGGTGCCCATCGGCAGTCCGTCCAGTGCGGAGTAGCCCATGCTCGCGTCGACGCTTTCGAAGTCGGCCAGCGCGCACAGGCTCGCGCCGCTGCCCAGGTGCGCGACGACCGCGCGACGTGCCTGCGGTGCCTCGCGACGCAACAAGTTCGCCGCAGACTGGTGTGCAAGTCCATGGAACCCGAAGCGCTGCACACCCTGCTCATGCAGGCGTCGCGGCAGCGCCAAACGGCGCGCCGCATCCGGCCAATGGGCGTGGAATGCAGTATCGAAACAGGCCAGATGCCGGGCCTGGCCGAAGCGCGCGCGCGCAGCGCCGACAGCGGCGAGACTGGCCGGCTGATGCAGCGGCGCCAGCGCCGTGAGAGCTGCAAGCTCGGCGACCACCGCATCATCGAGCCAATGTGGCGCCGAATAGCGATTGCCACCGTGCACCACGCGATGGACCACGCAGTCCGGGGCCCCCAACTTGGCTGAATCCATCGCGGCGAACACTTCGTTCGCGGCGGTCGCCATATCCAGCGGCGCGCGCGCGGCTAGCGCGACCGATCCTCCGCTGCCGGCGATCTGCATCAGCGCTGCCGCCAGATCGACCATGCCGCGCCAGCGCGCGGCACCGCCGGCGACCTCGAACAGCGCGAACTTCAGCGATGACGAGCCGGCATTGAGGGCCAGGATTGCCATCGCTCAGACCGCAGGATTGCGCAGCATGCGGGCAGCCAGCAGTTTCCCGAGCGCACAGGATGCCAGTCGGGTGGACTGACTGTCGGCACGACTGGTCAGGATCACCGGCACGCGGGTCCCGAGCACGATACCCGCCGCGTCGGCGCGCATCATGAAGGTCAGCTGCTTGACCATGATGTTGCCGCTCTCGAGGTCGGGGGTGACCAGGATGTCCGCGTTGCCGGCAACCGGCGAGGTGAGGTTCTTGATCCGCGCCGAGTCCGCGTCGATCGCGGAATCGAAAGCCAGTGGCCCGTCCAGCAGGCCACCGACGATCTGCCCGCGGTCGGCCATTTTGCACAGCGCGGCAGCGTCGAGGGTCGATGGAATCTTCGGATTGACGGTCTCGACCGGCGCGAGCAGGGCAAGGCGCGGCTGCGCGATGCCCAACAGCAGCGCCAGCTCGATCGCGTTCTGGCAGATATCGGCCTTTTCGGCCAGACCTGGCCCGATGTTGATCACCGCATCGGTGACCAGCAGCGGGCGCGGAAACCCCGGCACCTCGACGACGAACACATGGCTGGCGCGCCGACCCGTGCGCAAGCCCAGGTCGCGATCGAGCACCGCGAGCAACAGCTCGTCGGTATGCAGGCTGCCCTTCATCACCGCGTCGGCCTTGCCGGCGCGCACCAGCGCGACCGCGACCGCTGCCGACGCCACGCTGTGTTCGCTGGCGATTTGTTCGAGATCGTCGATGCGCACCCCGCTGTCGGCGGCCAGCTGCTGCAAACGTGCGGGCGGGGCCACCAGGATCGCGTGGATCAGTCCCTCGTCGTGCGCCTCGCGCGCCGCGCGCAGCGCCTCGATGGAACATGGATGGGCGACCGCGGTACGCGGCGCGGGCAGCGATTCGCAGGCCGCGTAGAGGCGCTGGAATCCGAGCTGCTGGCCTTGCTCGGGCGACGCTTGATTGCTCATCGGTGACAGCTCCTGGATGGATCGCGGAAAGCGATTATTGGCGATTGAAGGTTACGGCACTGCGCGCACGCGTTCGAGGGTGCTGCGGTCGATGCGCCACACCGGCAGCACGCCGAGCTCGGGGTCGGCATACGGTGAGCGCACGAAGAAGAAATCCAGTCGTGCGCCCGGATCGGCGGCGAAGGCCGGATCCTGCAGGGCCTGCTCGAATTCCTCGCGCAGCGCCGGCTGCTGCGCGAGCATCTCGCGCGCGAGCTGTTCGAGCTTGCGTGGATCGGCATACTCCTTGCGCTCGAGCTGTGCGTTGAAAAAGCCCCAGCGCAGCAGCGAGTCCGGCGCCTGCGGCTCGAGCAGGTGTGCCACGACGTTGGCGCCGGCCTGGTCCATCGGCACCACCACGCTGCCGACCGGCAGCTCGAACTCGCGCACCAGTTCCGTGGCCTTGAATTCGCGCAGCGCAGTGCGGCCCTCGAAGGGCTCTGCGTTCCACTGCGGCTGCTCGATGCGCCAGCCGCGGGCGCGAACCGGCAGCGCACTAGCCACGCGCAGGTACGCCAGCCCATGCGCGCGGATGCGTTCGATGGTCGTAAGCGCTGCCGGCTTGATCGCATAGGCTGCCGGCAGGCGCACGCTGGTCGCTGCCACCATCTCGCGCAGGAACGGCACATCGAGATCGATGCGCTTGCCGGGCTCGTAGCGGGTCCACGTATCGCCGGAGATCTCGCTGCGGCTTTGCGTGAACGCCACGCCGCGCAGGCGGATGGTCTGCGGCTTGTCGGTGGGCACGAACGCCAGCGGGTATTCGTAGTCGTCGGTCGCGCCGTGCGCCAGCTGTGCTGCGTCTGCGGCGGCCACTGCCCTGCGCAACGCATCGCCGTTGCGCCTGAGCTCGCGCAGCACCTCCAGCAGCAGCGCATGGGTGACTTTCACCCGCTGCGCATAGGGCTTGAGCATGTGGGTCTCGACCAGGATGCCGGGCCGATTGCGCAGCGCCGCGTAGCCGGTCGAAAAGCGCGGACCCGAACCGAAATTCACCAGACCCTTGCGGATATCGCGATGGTCGATGAGGTTGATGTAAGGCCCCAACAGATGGCCGCGGCGCTCGGTGGCGGGAAACACGCGATCGATCAGCGCTTCGCGTTGCCATGCGCGAACTGCCTCGGCCTGGTTGCCCCACTCCTCCAGATACCAGGTGAGCTCGTAGGCGTAGTCCGCGCCGTTGGTGGTGTGGATATCGATCAACAGATCCGGCGACCAGCGCGTCCACAGGCCCAGCCATGCGCGCATCTCGGGCGCATCGGCCTTGATGTGGTCGCGGTTGAGGTTGAGGTTCTGCGCGGTTGCGCGCCAGCCCATAGCCTGCGGACCGTTCTGATTGACCCGGTTGTAGCGGCTGATCCGCTCGTGGCCGTCGACGTTGAAGATGGGAATGAACACCAGCACGGTGTTGTCGAGCAGTCCGCGGTGCTTGCCGGCCACGGTCAAGTCGCGCAGCAGCGCCATGCCGGCATCCTTGCCCTCGATCTCGCCGGCGTGGATGCCCGCCTGCACCAGCAGCACGCGCTTGCCGCGCGCACGCGCAAGCTCCGGCGTGAAGCTGCCGTCGGCGCTGGCGATCACCACTACCAGTTCGCGCCCTTCCGGGCTGGTACCGAAGGATTCCACCCGCAACTGGGTACTCGCCGCGGCCAGTCGGCGCAGCCACGCCAGCGACTCCGCATGACGCGGGGTGCGCTGATAGCCGGAGATTTCGGCGTCTGTGCGCCAGTCTGCGCTGGTTGCCGCCAGCGGCAGCAACAGGGCGATCAAGGTGAGAATCAGGCGCATCGGTCGGGGCCAGGTGGGCCGGCAAAGTGTAACCGGCTGAGCGCCGATGGCGTGCCGAACCCAGCTCGCCGGCAACGAATCGGGCGAAACGCGCGTGATTGGCGGATAATCCACGCCCCCACTTTCGCGATGCTTTCAATGCAGCCCTTTGTCCCCGGCCAGCGCTGGCTGTCCACCGCCGAACCCGAACTGGGTTTGGGTACCGTCCTGCGCGCCGATGCGCGGCAAGTGCAGATGCTGTATGCGGCAACCGGCACCATGCGCGTCTACGCCATTGCCAGTGCACCACTGCTGCGCGCGGCATTCCGCATCGGCGACCGCATCGCGGCCAATGGCGCGCAGTTCGTGGTCGAGGATGTCGAGGATCGCAACGGCGTGTTGCACTATCGCGGCGGCGAGCATCGGGTGCCGGAAGGTGCGCTCGACGACGTGCAGAACATCTCCAAGGCCGAGGACCGTCTGGTCGGTGGCCGTATCGATCGCTCGCAGGTGTTCGAGCTGCGTGTCGAGGCGCTGGCCCGCCGTGCGCAGGCGCGCCGCGATGCCGGTCTTGGCGCGCTGTGCGCGCGCATCGATCTGATCCCGCATCAGCTGCGGGTGGCAGAGATCGCGGCCGAACGGCGCCCACCACGGGTGCTGCTGGCCGACGAGGTCGGACTCGGCAAGACCATCGAGGCGTGCCTGGTGATCGCGCGCATGATTGCCTCGGGTCGCGCCGGACGGGTGCTGGTGCTGCTGCCCGAGGCGCTGGTCTACCAGTGGTTCGTGGAGCTGCGCCGGCGCTTCAATCTCGACTTCGCGATTTTCGACGAGGAGCGCGCCGAGGCGATCGAGATGTCCGGCGACGGCCGCAATCCGTTCCTCGACGAACAGCTGGTGATCACCGATACCGCGTTCCTGTCGGGCAAGGCCGAGCGCGCCAAGGCCGCGATCAAGGCCGGCTGGGACCTGCTGGTAGTCGACGAGGCGCACCATCTGGCATGGGCGCCCGACAACGCCAGCCGCGAGTATCAGCTGGTCGAGGCGCTGGCCGCGAAAACGCCGGGTGTCTTGCTGCTGACCGCCACTCCCGAGCAGCTCGGCCGCAGCGGGCATTTCGCGCGACTGCGCCTGCTCGACGCCGCGCGCTTCCATGACCTGGAGGCATTCCAGCAGGAAGGCGCGCAGTATGTTGCGCTGTCGCAGCTGGCCGGCAAGCTGGACGCCGCGCTTGCGTTGGGTCCCGACGACCGCGCGCAGTTGATCGGCCTGCTCGGCGATGAAGCCAGCGATCTGATCGCGCGTGACGACAGCGAGGCGCGCGCAGAACTGCTGCGCCATCTGGTCGACCGTCATGGCACCGGGCGGGTAATGTTCCGCAATCGCCGGGTCGCGATCGGCGGATTCCCGCAACGCGTACCGCGGCTCGTGGTGCTGCCCGCAGCCGGCGACGACACGCTGCGCGAGCGTCTGATCGAGGAGTTCCTCGGCGACATCGCCGAGCCGCCATTCGCGCCGCCACTGTCCTACCTCGACGATCCACGGCTGACCTGGCTGGTCGACCTGCTGGATGCGCATCCGGGCGGCAAGTTCCTGCTGATCACCCGCTGCCAGGCCAAGCTGCACGCACTCGACGAGGCCCTGCGCCTGCGCTCGGGTGTGGCGCTGGCGCGCTTCCACGAAGGGCTGGGCATCGTGCAGCGCGATCGCGCCGCCGCGCACTTCGCCGATCCCGGTGGCGCGCGCCTGCTGCTGTGCACCGAGATCGGCTCGGAAGGTCGCAACTTCCAGTTCGCCCAGCATCTGGTGCTGTGGGATCTGCCCCTCGATCCCGACCTGCTGGAACAGCGCATCGGACGGCTCGACCGCATCGGCCAGCGCGGTGACGTGAACCTGCACGTCTGCGTGTTCGACGGCAGCGCGCAGCATGCGCTGCTGCGCTGGCACGACGAGGGTCTGGGTGCGTTGCGCGGCAGTCCCGAGGATGGTCGCGAGCTGCTCAAGCGCTATGGCGAGCGAGTGATCGCGGGCGCACTCGCGCAGGCGCGCGATGAGCCCGATGCGGGCGCAATGCTGGAGCCGCTGCTGTCCGAAACCGCCGCCACCCACGCCGAACTCGCCAGCACAATCGCCGATGGCCGCGACCGACTGCTGGAGCTCAATACCCGCTACTCCCCCGGCGCCGAACGCCTGATCGATGCGATGGCGGCGGCCGATGCCGATCGCTCGGCAGCCGATTTCATCATGCGTCTGTTCGAATACTTCGGGGTCAACATCGACGAACAGGGCCCGCAACTGTTCCTGCTCGATCCGGAGATGCTGACCACCGAGGCCTTTCCCGGCCTCAGCGAACCACGCCAGGCCACTTTCAATCGCGCCACCGCGCTGTCGCGCGAGGACGTGCTGTTCCTGCGCATGGATCATCCGATGGTCATCGGCGCACTCGACCTGTTGCTCGGCGCCGAAAGCGGCAATGCTGCCTTCGCCGTCGATGACAGTCTGCCACCACGCAGCGCCGTGCTCGAAGCGGTGTTCGTGATCGAGTGCATCGCGCCACCGACGCTCGGCGCCGATCGCTTCCTGCCGCCGCTACCGCTGCGCACCGCGGTCGATACGCGGCTGGCCGATCGCAGCGAATGGCAGCCCGATGGCAACGCGCTGGCACGCTCGAGCGAGCGCAACATCGACGTCGCGCGCTATCGCAAGCACCTCGCAGCCCTGGTGCCACCGATGCTCGCTTCCGCCCGCACCCGCGCGGAAGCGCGCGCCAGCGAAGAGATCGCCAAGGCAGTGACCGCGGCTCGTGCCGTGCTCGGCGAGGAAATCGCCCGTCTCGAAGCGCTCGCCAAGGTCAATCCGAGCGTGCGCGCCAGCGAGATCGACGCCGCACGCGACGAACTGGCGATGCTGGAAGAGCTGCTGCCCAAGGCCAGCGTACGCCTCGAATCGCTGCGCTTCGTGGTCAGCGTGGATTTTTTGAGCTTGCGGTCGTAGGCGATCGCGGTTCTGCTGTCGCCGCCGTGGCGGCTCCCACAGGGAGCAATACCTCATGCAAGCCGACCGAGTTGCTGCGGCATCGCTTCTGCGCTGTGGGAGCTGTTATGGCAGCGACTGCGGCAAGCCAGCGGTTCTGCTGTCGCCGCCATGGCGGCTCCCACAGTTGAGCAGCACCTGACAGGAGCCGATCGAGTTGCTGCGGCATCGCTTCCTCGCTGTGGGAGCTGTTATGGCAGCGACTGCGGCAAGCCAGCGGTTCTGCAGTCGCCGCCATGGCGGCTCCCACACGGGTCAGCATCGCGCCAATCCCGAGGCTCGGCAGCCTCAGCGCATCAGGACGCGCTTGGGGCGGATCGGCAAGTTTCCGCGCCAGTACATGATCACCACGAAGCCGGTGAGCATGCCGCCCAGGTGCGCGAAGTGCGCGATGCCGCCACCGCTGCTGCTGAATCCCAGATACAGCTCCAACAGGGCATACAGGCTGACGAACAGCCATGCCGGCATCGGGATCGGTGGAATCAGCAGCAGGATGCGTTCGCGCGGGTAGAACATCCCGAACGCGAGCAGAACGCCGAACACGCCGCCCGACGCACCGATGGTAGGCGCCAATGCGCCGGCTTCCATGGTCCAGCGCAGGGTCAGCAGTTGCGCCACGGCCGCCCCGAGCACGCACACAAACCAGTAGGTCGCGAACGGGCCGCGCCCGAGCAGCCGTTCTATCGGTGGTCCGAACATGAACAGCGCGAATGCGTTGACCAGCAGGTGCAGGATGCCGCCGTGCAGGAACGAATACGTGATCAGCTGCCACGGTGAGAAGTGGATTTGCAGCGAGCCCTG
>Ga0136636_10000838_pt1 | contig 16993 bp, 11 predicted proteins | sample AntDrymUQ8522106_2_FD_104653 | JGI IMG/M metagenome (GOLD analysis project Ga0136636, IMG submission 104653) | Polar desert sand microbial communities from Dry Valleys, Antarctica - metaG UQ852 (21.06) | ecosystem: Environmental > Terrestrial > Soil > Desert | place: Antarctica: Dry Valley... | reverse complement strand
GCCATCAGTTCGTGCAACATCAACGGGTCAGGCTTGCCGGCGGTCTGGTCGGCGGTGCGTGACGCGTCGAAGGTGCCCACAAGAATCGATGTGGCCAGCGCCTCATCCAGCCCGCGGCGGCTTTTGCCAGTCGCCACGGTCAACACATGGCCCCGTGACTTCAAGTCCGCCAACATGGGCAACACCCCTGAAAACAGGCTGATTTCATGCTGAATCGCGAAATAGTGGTGCCGGTATCGATCCCCCAGCAAGGGATAACGCTCTTTGGGTACATCCGGTGCGGCATGTGCCAAAGCCTGCATCAAACCCATGCCAATCACATAGGAGGCTTCTTCATGGCTAGGCTTTTTACCGCCCACATCCACCACAGCCGCCTGAATACAGCGCGCAATGATGGCGGTTGAGTCAAACAGGGTGCCATCCCAGTCAAAGGCGATCAAATCAAAACGTCGTTGTGTCATGAATGAGGGCGCGCAAACGCAGGTAGTAAAGCATATTGGGTCAGCTCAGGCGGTAACTCGGCCAACACCTCCAAACGCTCACCGGTGCCGGGGTGATTGAACTGCAGGCGCCAGGCGTGCAGAAACATGCGTTTGAGGGCTGGAATAGCATTGGCACGGGCCAACGCCTTGTTGAGTTCAAAGTCGCCATATTTGTCGTCACCCAAAATCGGAAAACCTTCGCTGGCCAGGTGCACACGAATCTGGTGAGTGCGGCCGGTCTTGATGGTCACCTCCAGCAAGGTTCCGCCCGGCAGGGTATCGCGCACACGCACCAATGTCACCGATGGCATGCCATCGGGGTCATCGCGGGACACCACTTTGACCCGGCGCTCTCCCGCCTGTGGCTCGCTGCCATCCAGCATATATTTATGCAAAGGCTTGTCCAGCACTTTGAGCCTGGCTGGCCACTGACCGCGCACCATGGCCAGATAGGTTTTGCCAGTCTGGCGTTCGCGAAACTGATCCTGCAGGTTTTTCAGCGCACTGCGTTTTTTTGCCACCAGCAAAATGCCACTGGTTTCACGGTCAAGCCGATGCACCAGTTCCAGGAACCTCGCTTGCGGGCGCGCCATGCGCAGCTGTTCGATCACGCCAAAACTCACCCCAGAGCCGCCATGCACCGCTACACCGGCGGGTTTGTTGATGACCAGCAGGTGCTCATCTTCCAGCAGCACATCAAAGTCACGCGCTGGCGCAGCACGGGCGGCTCCCTCAGCCATGGCCTGAGCCTTCTCTGCGACCCGCTCCGAGATGCGCACTGGCGGCACGCGCACCAGGTCATTCACATTCAAACGGGTATCCGCCCCTACCCGGCCCTTGTTCACCCGAACTTCGCCGCTGCGAATCATCCGGTAAATATGGGTCTTGGGCACCCCTTTGAGATGGCGCATCAAAAAATTGTCGACCCGCTGGCCGGCGCTGTCTTCATCAATACACACGGTCTTGACTTCAGGCTTCTGGTGCGGGGGTTTGACCTCTATAATGTGTTTCACTAGCGGTGTGCTGTAAGTGGTTGATTTAACTGATAGTTAATTCGTTATGTCGGTGAAGTTTAGTTCACGCGCCATTTGCCCCGCCAGTAAAGTCGATACCGCCTGTCGCGCCAGCTGCAAATGCCCAACCCAATGTTGCGCATGGCAACTCGAGTGTCAGGTCAAAACGGCGCCTTGAAACCCAGAATCGGAATACCCAAAATACACAGCCATTGGCTGTGTATGGATTGAAGCGAAATGTTTGTATTGATGTCCCTGATGTGCAAATGCCTGCAGCGCGTAAACGTGCTGAGCTCTGGTATGCATCAGTCATTTGCGCCTATGAAAAAGGTGCACAGCGCTATTAGATCAATAGCTTACTCTTATCCAAACCCCATCGCTCCCCTCCACGCGCCCATACCCAGACTCATTGTGTGAGTCCAGGTTCTCCGGCTTTTCCTCCTTGTTTCAAAGCGTCAGTTTGTGTGTCAATAATGCCCTATAGGGCTTTCGGTTGATATTTAAATTGAAGGAACGCTACCCATGAAACGGATGCTGATCAACGCGACGCAGGCTGAAGAACGCCGCCTCGCCATCGTCGACGGACAAAAACTGCTCGACTATGAAATTGAAATTGAAGGGCGCGAACAGCGCAAAGGCAACATCTACAAAGCGGTGGTGACCCGCGTCGAGCCCTCTCTGGAGGCCTGTTTTGTGGACTACGGCGAAGAGCGCCACGGCTTCCTGCCGTTCAAGGAAATCTCCCGCCAGTACTTCCAGCCGGGTGTGGCTGTCAACCAAGCCCGCATCCAGGATGCCATCCGGGAAGGGCAGGAGATGCTGGTCCAGGTTGAAAAAGAAGAGCGCGGCAACAAGGGTGCAGCACTCACCACGTTTGTGTCATTAGCTGGCCGCTATGTCGTCCTGATGCCCAATAACCCACGTGGTGGTGGCGTCAGTCGCCGCATTGAAGGCGAAGATCGGGCTGAACTCAAAGAAAACATGGATCAGTTGGAGTATCCCAACGGCATGAGCATCATTGCCCGCACCGCAGGCATTGGCCGCGCGGCGCCTGAGTTGCAATGGGACTTGAATTACCTGCTGAAACTTTGGGGCGCCATTGACGGCGCCGCCAAGGGCGGCAAGGGCGCGTTCTTGATATACCAAGAATCCTCCTTGGTGATTCGCGCCATTCGTGACTATTTCAACCATGACATCGGTGACATCCTGATCGACACCGACGACGTCTACGAGCAAGCGCAGCAATTCATGGCGCATGTGATGCCTGAACACGCTGCACGCGTGAAACGCTACCGCGACGACGCCCCGCTGTTTTCGCGCTTCCAGATTGAGCATCAGATTGAATCCGCCTACGCCCGCACGGTGCAGTTGCCGAGTGGCGGCGCGATTGTGATTGACCACACCGAGGCATTGGTCAGCGTCGACGTGAACTCGGCCCGCGCCATCAAGGGCGGTGACATTGAAGAAACCGCCACCCGCACCAACCTGGAAGCCGCCGATGAAGTGGCACGCCAGGCCCGTCTGCGCGATTTGGGCGGTTTGATTGTCATTGACTTCATTGACATGGAAGAAAGCCGCAACCGCCGCGACGTGGAAAACCGCCTGCGCGACGCCTTGCGGCAGGACCGTGCGCGCGTGCAGTTTGGCACCATCAGCAAATTCGGCCTGATGGAAATGAGCCGCCAGCGCCTGCGCCCGGCACTCTCCGAGGGTGCCTCCATTCCTTGCCCACGCTGTGGTGGTTCCGGCCACATCCGTGACACGGAATCCAGCGCACTGCAAATCTTGCGCATCATTCAGGAAGAGTCCCTCAAGGACAGCACAGCCTCCGTGTTATGCCAGGTACCCGTGGAAGTGGCATCGTTCCTGCTCAATGAAAAACGCACCGAAATTGCCAAGATTGAGCTCAAGCAGCGTATCAACGTGATCATGGTGCCGAACAAGTCACTTGAGACCCCCAACTACCGCCTGGAACGTCTGAAGCACGACGACCCGCGCCTGGACAACATTGAAGCCAGTTACAAGATGGCCGATGAGATCGAGGAAGCAACCTCCGTGACACGCCGTTCGCAAGAACCCACCAACCGTCAAACGCCCGTGATCAAGGGCGTGCTGCCTGATGCCCCGGCCCCGGTGGCGCCCATCAAACCAGTTCTTGCACCGACACTCGCAGTTGCGCAAGCGCAGCCCAAGCCTGTTGCCGCGCCTGTGGTCGTTGAAAAAGGCTTCTTTGGCTGGATCAAGAGCCTGTTTGCAGCTGAAGCCGCACCAGAACCCACACCCGCTCAGGCCGTGGCTGTAGAGCCCGCCAGGGAAGACAAACGTCCACCCCGTGATGGTCGTCCAAACCGGGACAATGCCCGCCGTGGCGAGCCACGTGGTGACGGTCGCACCGACCGTGGCCCGCGTCCTGAGGGTCGCCCACCCCGCGGCGAAGGCGCAGCTGACGGTCGCGGCGGTGGCCGTGGCGGCAGCAACCGTGGCGGCAACCGTGGTGAGCGCAGCGAGCGACCAGAACGTGGCAACGGCCCACGCGAGCGTGTGGACGTTCAGGCCAACAACGTCGCAGCCGAAGGCAACGCCACGGTGACGATGGAGGCGCAACCAGGCAATCTGTCTGATGCTGGCCGCACCGAACAACGCCCGGAACGCAGCGGCCGCAATGGTGAGCGCGGCGAACGAGGCGGTCGTCCGGAACGAGGTGAGCGCCGCCCACGTGGCCCACGCCCTGAAGGCGACGGCATGCCGGGCCCAGAGCTAACCAGCGCTAGCCCAGTCCAAGGTGATGCCGTGCGAGTCACAACCGAGGGCACTGAAGCAGATGCGCCTACCGACGCCCGTACAGACGGTGCGCCACGGGAAAAGCGTCCACGTGACCGTTATGGCCGCGAGCGCAAGCCGCGCGGTGAGCGCAATGACCTGACTGAAGTGCAACCAAGCCTTGCGCTCGACGACGCACCGCACGAAGAAGCTGCGCCACGCAAGTCGTACTTTACGCAGGCTGCCGCAGGCTCCGAAGTTGCGCAGGAAAGCCCTGCGGCAGAGCTGCAAAGCACGGTGGCAGAGCCTCAAAGCCAAGTGGCAGCGCCGGCCTTGACACATGCCGAGGCGGCGGTGGCAAACGCGCCTTCCCCGGTTGCGCAGCCAACCCCTGTCCACACAGTGGCGGCGGTCGCCAGCGCCAGCTCTGCGGTCAACATGTTGGCAGAGGACGCACCGGCAAAAACCCGCGCCAGCGCGCCTGCAACCGAAGCCATCAAGGCGACAGCGGTACCAGCCGCAATAGCCACGACAACTGCCTCCGAAGGTATGCCCAAAGTGCAGCCGTTTAACCTGTCGCTTGGCGAGTTGACACAGGTCGCAGAGCAATCCGGACTGAACTGGGTGAACTCGGACGCGGCCAAAGTGGCAGCGGTGCAGGCAGCCATTGCGGCAGAGCCCAAACCGGTGCACACGCCACGTGAGCGCCCACCTACTGTCCAGATCGAGGATCAGCCCCTGGTGCTGGTTGAAACCCGTCGCGACCTGCGCAACATGACGATGCCATTTGAAAACAGCGAGCAGGTTTAAGCACCCTGTTGGCTTATCTTGCGCAAAAAAAGGGCACTCAAGGTGCCCTTTTTTATGTTTGCAACAGTCTGCTCAGGTGAGGCTGGGCTGAGCTTGCGGCACAGATTCACCAAAAAACCCGCGTCGTGCCAGACCCAGGTAACTGCAGGCTTTGTTGCCCCCACTGCGACGCGCAAAGTCCATCGCTTTCTCTGTTTTTTCAATGCAACTGCCAGGCGAATCATCGGACAGCACCGTGGTGAAGCCGCAACTCACCGTGACCCGACCAACCCTAGAAAAGTTGTATTTCTCGACATTGGCACGAAAACGCTCGAACGCCCCCAACACCAAGGCTTCGTCCGGGCAATGCAACAACACACCAAACTGGTCGCCACCAAGCCGATAGAGCCGGTCATAGGTGCGAAAGGTATTGCTCAGCATTCGCGATACACGCGCCAACATATCTTCAGCCACTGCGCGCCCATAACGTTCGACGATCAAGTCAAAATTGTCGATGTTGGCGCATCCCAACCAGTAGTTGGCCGGCACACGGTGACGTCGCTCCTGGCCGGACAGAGCATCGTCAAACCGGGCACCAGCGGCTTCCTCAAGGTCTTCCAGCACAGCGCTGTAAAAGGCATCGCCAAGTGATTTGCGGTTGAGCAAACCGGTCATGGCATCGCGGTCGCTGTATTCAAGCAAGCTGTACATGTTGCGGTAAATGCGTCGCAGGTTATCCACCATTTGCAGGTTTTCTTGGCTCAGGGGGCCTTCTGAATGCAGCTCAAGCACGCCCTGGTCATCGTCACGAAGTTGCGAAAACAGGGGCAGCATGGTGATGCGGGGGCCGTCCGGCCCAGCCCAGGCGATTTCCACCCGGTCCCGCAGTTGCAAACATTTCAGTCTGTCAGCCGCATCTTCAAGAATCACCAACGACTGGAAATCAACCCGCAGTGGGTCCACCACCCGGCCACCGCCCCTGGCATCCAGGCGCGCCACCTCAAGCCATCGGCTCTCGCCATCTTCAAGCATCACCCGGGCAATCACGATGCGGCTCACCGGCAACAAGTCCAGCAAGGCCTTGGAGAGGGTCAGTTCCAGCAGGTCGCGGTCACGGTGATCGGTCAATCTGACGATGTGTTCAATGTATGTGCTCATGGGCAAATCATAGACGTGAAATAACGATTCGTCACGCAAATGGAACTGGTAAAACCTCGGCGCAAAGCGCACGGTTCAGCTGCGTTGCCCACTCAGGCTTTGCGACGCAGCCTGACCTGCGCGGCACTGCGCCAGGCCGCCGCCGCCTGGGCTTCATCCCCCTGGCGTTGCGACAATTCGGCCAACATCTGCCAGGCCCGGGTTTCCAGTCCGGCATCCTGCAGCCGCGGTAACGCCAGTTTCAGGAGCTGGTGTGCTTTGCCCCAGAGTTGCAGATGCAAACATGCCACGCCCGCCAGGTATTGCAAGACCGCATCTCCCGGATAGGTTTGTTGCGCCTGTTCAATCCGCACCAACCATTGGGTGTCCATGGCAACTTCAGTGGCGGCAAAGCCGTTTTCCATCACCCTTACCAGCATGATTTTCTGCTCTTCCAACATGCTCTGCGGCGAGGCGACCATGCGCTGCCACACCGGCATCATCCATTCAAACGCGGTGGGTGCCGGGCCGCCCAGGCGCAGCCAGCGCCCGGCGGCAGCACAGGCCACTTCTGGCAGGCTTTGCTCATTGGCTTCAAGTTGCCGCCAGACCCTTTGCAATTGTTCCAGGTCAAATGCGCTCTGAAGCCATTCTTGTGCCAACGACCGCAGCAAGCCCTGAGCAGACGCTTGCGAAAAAGCCCGGTGTTTGGCCAACAAACGTGCTGTCTCCAATGCCAGCCCGGTCTTGCCCGCCAAGCGCGCCACTTTCAGGCGCAAACGCAGAGCCACCGTGCGCCGCGCCACACCCGAGGGCAACTGATCAAGCCAGTTCAGCGCCGCGCCGGCATCGTGGTCTTCCAAAGACCAGCGCACTGCCCGCAACAACAAGCCATCACGTGTGCCACTGGCATCACTTGCACTGGCCTGCGACAGGGCCTGCTGAAAATGCAGTTCGCGCGCCGGAGTGTCTTGCAGTGACTGCGAACACTCGGCTGCCAACAGGTTCGCCAGCACGCGCAGGCGCGTCGCCTCAGGCCAGACGTCACCACTTTGTGTCAGGGCGGCCTCGCGCGCCAACACCGTTTGCGCCGCTTTCCTGGCCCGCAGAAAGCGCCCGGACACCAGGTGCGACAGCGACTCCAGCAAGGCGGCATACATCACACGCTCCTGGTGGCGCAAGCGCCACAAGCGCGCCTGGCCAGGCAGGGCAAGCAGCGCCGCCAGGGCTTTTAATGCCACATGCAGCAAGACAAACAACAAACCCAGCAACAGCACCACCATGTTGAGTGACAAATCCACCCGATGCGGGGGCCAGAACACCGTGATGGTGCCGGTGTTGGTGCTGACAAACAGCGCAAGTGCTGCCGCCACCCCGAACAAACCCAGAAACCACAAGGCAACACGCATGGTCAGCGCCCTGCGGCAGCGGTGGCCAGCACCGCCAGCGTGTCGTCCACGCGCGGCAACTGCAGGGTGCGCATTTGCGTCTGCACCTGCTGCAGCAACGCCGCAGCGGTCTGCGATTTACGCGAATTGGTCTGAAAGTATTTGCTCAACATGGCTTCGGCATCCGCCAAGTCAGAGCGCGCTGACTCAATTTGCCGTGCCAACAAACCCAACCTGGCATTGAGTAGCTTCAACTTCAGATTTTCACGCAGAAAAAAGGACTGCTCAGGTGTCAACAGGGCCGCCTCGGGGGCTTCGATGCGACTCACCCGGACCAAACCACGGGCCTCGTTCAGCACAATCTGAAGCCCCTTTTGCCACCAGCCTACGGCGGGCTGCGGCGGCGTCACCAGGTTTTTGTCACTCTGGCGTACGGGTGCCACCGCATTCACCAGCACCAGTTCATCGGCCAGGCGCACCAGTTCGTCAAGTTTGATCAACATGGTTGGGGTGTCACTCACAGCGGAGGACTTGACCCGGTCAATGTCACGGGCAATCGCGCGTTGCAGCAAGGCCAAGCGGGGCTGCGCCGCCCGCACGATGCGCTGATCGGCACTTTTCAGGGCTGCCAGCAACGGCTCCACGCTACCCGTCAACTGCGCTTGCTGCTGGGCCAGGCGCAAGGCTGCTTCAATGTCCACCACCAGGTTTTCGTCGCGAGAACGCGACATGCTTTGCATCAGCTCATCAAGCTGGCTGCGCTGCAGCGCCACTTCACTCAAACGCGAATCCATCACCGCGACACGTGTCGCAGTGTCTTGCGCTGTGGACATGGCCTGCCTCGCCAGGGCCCTCGCCTCCAGGGACTGCGCCTGAGCTTCGGCACTCTGGCGCGCCAGTTGCTCCTGCATGTCTGCAACCTTTTGCCACAACAGCACTGTCGCCAGCAAGGCAACCGCGGCCACCACACCCACCACAATGGTGGCAGTTTGTAGCACCGGCTTCTTTGGCACCACTGGGTCCGTTGGGGTTGACGCCACGTTCGGGCTGGCCGGCGCGTCTGCGGGGACCTTGTCAGTCGAGTCAGGGGCAAGCTCAGGGTTCATGGCAATGATTCTATCGATGCCAATATATCCGCAAAGACTGGGCGCGCCTGGGCCACCACACCAAAACCGACCGCACGGGCGGCCGCAGCGATCCGCGGGTGGGTGGCGACAGCACGGGCGGCTGACCAATCCTGCGCTGGCAACAAGGCTTGTAAATGAACCAGGGCTTCGGCGCTGCTGAACAGCCAGACAGAGCCATCTTTGGCAGCCGTTGCAGCCAGCGCCCGCTGGTCTGCGTTCCAGACCGGTGCACCACGCTGGTAGGCCACCACAAAATCAACCTTGACACCGGCATCAGTCAAACGCTGGGCCAGCCAGTCACGCCCGACTCCCGCATCACCCACCAAAGACACGCCATCGGCTGCGGCACTGTCACCCCGCACAATCAGCACCTTGTCGCCCGGTTGCACCTGGGTGTGCACCAGTTGCCAAAGCGCCTCGGAGTCAAACTGGCCCGCTTGCTCTGACGGCGAGTCAATCAAGTGTGCCGGTACGCCGGCCTTAGCCAGCGCATGGGCGGTGCCAGGACCTGTTGACCATGCTCTTGTTTTTATAGCTTCATGCGCATATAAATTAAGGGCTAGAGCCTTATTTTCCGTATAAAAAAAATCAACCGCATGGCGACTGACAAACATGGTGGCGGTGTAGCTCTGCAGACGCTGCCAGACGGCATGGACGCCAGCGTTGTCTGCCAATGCACGCACCTCAATCAAGGGCAACGCCAGCGCGTCACACCCTTGGGCCGTAAACAGGTCGACCCAGGTCTGCGCCTGTGGCTGCACCCGGGTCACCAGTATCCTCACGCTCAACCCGGCTCACCGGCACCCGGTGTCAGGTGCGCCAGCGTGCCGCCCTGCGCCAGCACCTGGCGGCGCAACGTTTGCGCAATTTGCAGCCCCAAGCTGGTTGCGCTGGCTAAATCAGTCACCGGACCAGTCAAGTTGACATGCACCAGCGGCAAACGCCCTTCGGTGTCGCCCCAGGCGGCGTCAATCGTCAAGTGGTCTTGCGACAGCGTGGCGTAGGCGGCCAGCGGCATCGAACAACTGCCACCCATGGCACGGCTCACGGCGCGTTCTGCCGCCACCGCGAGCCAGCTGGTGTGGTCCACCAAAGGCGCCAGCGCCTCGAACACGTCCATCCGGTCAGAGCGCACCTCAATGCCCAGGGCACCCTGGCCCGCGGCGGGCAGCATCACCGACGGATCGAACACGGCACGAATCCGCGCCTCCAATCCCAAACGCTTCAAACCCGCTGCCGCCAGCACAATGGCGTCATACAGGCCCTCGTCAAGTTTGCGCAAACGGGTGTCAAGGTTGCCGCGCAAAGGCTCAATCTTCAGGTCAGGTCGCAGCGCTCGCAACAACGCCATACGGCGAAGGCTTGACGTGCCTACGACCGCACCCTGTGGCAGGGCATCCAGATCAGCATATTTGTTTGACACAAACGCGTCACGCGGGTCTTCGCGCAGCATCACGCAGGCCAGGTCGAAGCCTTGCGGCAACTCCATGGGAACATCCTTGAGTGAATGCACCGCCAAATCGGCCCGGCCTTCTTCCAGCGCCACTTCGAGTTCCTTAACAAACAGGCCTTTGCCGCCGACCTGGCTCAAGGCGCGGTCCAATATCTGGTCGCCCTGGGTGGTCATGCCCAACAACTTGACGTCATGACCCATGCCGGTCAGCAGCGATTGCACATGTTCAGCCTGCCACATGGCCAAACGGCTTTCTCTGGTGGCGATGGTGAAAGAATGGTTGGAATGACTCATATGAATGGGCTTGAAGCCGTCACCTCTTAGTAATCTCTTGGTAGTCGGGAATGCTAGCATGGCTTGCTGATGATGTTGATTACCCATTGACTCCGAGAACCGACATGACAAAGCCCCACCCTGCACCCCCAAAAAATTCCTTGCTCGCCACCGAACGCCCATTGGTCGAAGACATTCGTTTGCTGGGGCGCATTTTGGGCGACGTGATTCGAGAACAGGAAGGCGACGACGCTTATGCGTTGATTGAGCAAATCCGCCAGCTCTCCGTCAGTTTTCGCCGTCATGCTGACCCGGTGGCAGACCGGGCACTGAACAGGCTGCTGAAATCACTCAGCAGCGACCAGACCGTCAGCGTGGTGCGGGCGTTCACCTATTTCAGCCATTTGGCCAACCTGGCCGAAGACCGCCATCACATCCGCCGCAATGCCATCCATGCGCGCGCCGGTCACAGCCGCCCCGGCAGCATTGATGTGACCCTGAAGCGGCTGGACAGCCAGGGCATCACGCCGAAAGCCATCAGTGACATGCTGGCGCACAGTTTTGTCTCACCCGTGCTCACAGCCCACCCCACTGAAGTGCAACGCAAGAGCATTCTGGATGCCGAACGCGCCATTGCGCAACTGCTGGCGGTACGCGACGACATCTTGGCGCAGGCCGCAGCCAACCGGGTGGCGCAAGACGCCCTGACCCCACGCGAACTGGCCAACAATGAGGCGCAAATGCGCGCCCGCGTGTTGCAGTTGTGGCACACCCGTTTGCTCAGGTTTTCCAAACTCACCGTGGCCGACGAGGTAGAAAACGCGCTGAGTTATTACGAGTCGACTTTTTTGCGCGAAATTCCCAAGCTCTACGCCAGCCTGGAGCAGGCACTGGGCGCGCACCCGGTGCACAGTTTTTTGCGCATGGGCCAATGGATTGGCGGCGACCGCGATGGCAACCCCAATGTCAATGCACAAACCCTGACACATGCGCTGCGCCGCCAGGCCGATGTGGCGCTGCGGCATTTTCTGACCGAGGTGCACTACTTGGGGGGTGAGCTGTCCATGTCGGCCATGCTGATGGATTTCGTGCCCGAGATGCAGGCACTGGCCAACCATTCCCCCGACCAGAACGAGCACCGCAAAGACGAGCCTTACCGGCGCGCCCTGATTGGTGTGTATGCCCGTTTGGCCGCCACCTTGAAGGCCTTGAGCGGCGGCGATGCAGCGCGTCACGCCGTGCCGCCGCAAAACCCATACCAGAACCCCGAAGAGTTGTTGCGCGACCTGCGCGTGATCGAGTCCTCGCTGCTCGCCCAAAACGCCCACGCCGTGGCCACACAGCGCCTGCAACCCCTGATTCGAGCAGTGGAAGTGTTCGGTTTTCATTTGGCCACCGTGGACCTGCGCCAGAGTTCCGACCAGCATGAGCTGGTGCTGGCAGAATTGCTGGCAACCGCGCGCATCACGCCCGATTACGCCAAGCTGGACGAAAACGCCAAGCGCAGCCTGCTGCTGAACCTGCTTTGTGATGCACGCCCCTTGCGCGTGGTAGGGCATGGCTACAGCACCCACACCGTCAGCGAACTCAGCATTTTCGAGGCTGCCAAACGATCACGCACCCTGTTTGGCACACAAGCCATTCGCCACTACATCATCAGCCACACGGAAACGGTGAGCGACCTGCTGGAGGTGATGCTGCTGCAAAAAGAGGTCGGGCTGATGCAAGGCACGCTGGACACCCAGGCCGTGTGTGACCTGATTGTGGTGCCCCTGTTCGAAACCATTGAAGACCTGCGCAACGCCTCCGGCATCATGCAAGAGTTTTACGCCTTGCCTGGTGTGCTGGCCATGGTGCGGCGCGGTGCCGAAGACCAGTACGGCGAACAAGACATCATGCTGGGCTACTCGGACAGCAACAAGGACGGCGGCATATTCACCAGCAACTGGGAGTTATACCGGGCTGAAATCGCACTGGTGGAGGTGTTTGACGGCATCAGCGAAAACCAAGGCCCGGTGCGGTTGCGTATGTTCCATGGCCGTGGTGGCACCGTCGGGCGCGGCGGTGGCCCCAGCTTTGAAGCCATTCTGGCGCAGCCGCCCGGCACCGTGCGCGGTCAGATCCGCCTGACCGAACAAGGCGAAGTGATTGGTTCCAAATACGCCAACCCTGAAATTGGCCGGCGCAACCTGGAAACCCTGGTGGCGGCCACGCTGGAAGCCACACTGTTGCACCCCACACAATCTGCCAAACCTGCTTTTCTGGCATGCGCCGCAGAATTGTCATTGGCCAGCATGGCGGCCTACCGCACGCTGGTGTATGAGACCCCAGGATTTACCGAGTATTTTTTTGATGCCACGCCGATTCGGGAAATTGCCGAGCTCAACATTGGTTCGCGCCCTGCGTCGCGTAAAGCCACACAAAAAATCGAAGACCTGCGGGCCATCCCGTGGGGCTTCAGTTGGGGCCAATGCCGACTGACCCTGCCCGGCTGGTTTGGATTTGGCAGCGCGGTGAATGAATTTCTAAACCCGCCCCAAGCCACCGCGAAACTCACCAAACAACGCCTGGCGCTGCTGCAACAAATGCAAAAACAATGGCCGTTTTTCAGCTCCCTGCTGTCCAACATGGACATGGTGATGGCCAAGAGCGACCTGGCACTGGCCTCTCGATACGCTGAACTGGTGGACGACAAACGTTTGCGCAAAAAAATCTTCAGCGCCATTGAAGCCGAATGGCACCTCACTTCCCAAGCGCTGGAGTTCATCACAGGGGACAAAGAGCGCCTGATGCACAACGCCCCGCTGCAGCGCTCAATTCGCCACCGCTTTCCCTACATCGATCCGTTGCACCACCTGCAAGTGGAGTTGGTGCGCCGTTTTCGCGCCGGGCAGACCGATGACCGGATCAAGCGTGGCATCCACATCTCGATCAATGGCATTGCGGCTGGCTTGCGCAACACCGGCTAAGACCCAAAGCGCTCACACTCTGCGCACCAACCCACGGACAGCCGCAAGCTGACGGCGCGAGACAAAGAGCACTTCATCCACCCCTTCAAGCCGCACCGCCCAGCCCTCACCTTCTTCGGGATCATGGTGCTGCGCCAACGCTCGCACCGCCCGCCGCGCCACCAAAGCATTGCGGTGGATGCGCATGAAACGGCTGGCGTAGCGGGTTTCCAGCTCGCCCAGGGAACCTTCCAATACATAGCTGCGCGCAGCGGTTCGCACGGTGATGTATTTCAGCTCGGCTTTGAGGTACAACACCTGCGCCAACGGCACACGTTCGGTGCGACCGCGCTCCTGAATCACCAGGTATTCTTCATTAAAATCAGCTTCTATCCCTCTATTTATATGCATAGTTCGCTCTATTTTTTGTAGCATCGACTGCAAACGCTCAAGCCGCACAGGTTTGGTCAGATAGTCAAGTGCCTCCAGCTCAAAGGCCTGTACCGCGTGCTCGGCGTGCGCCGTGACAAACACCACCGCCACCGGTTTCGGCAAAGTCTTCAGGGCGTGCGCCAACGCCAGGCCGTCCATGCCTGGCATGTGAATGTCCAACAGCACCGCATCCACCACATGATGCTGCAGAAATTCCACCGCCTGCACCGCGTTGGCAGCTTCACCCACCACCTGCACCGCAGGCTGGGTGCAGTCGCCCAGCAAAGTAATGAGCCGGGCGCGCGCCAGGCTTTCATCATCCACCACCAGCACTTTGATGCTCATCGCGCCTCCTCTGCAGAAATCATGCAGGCAACTCCATCCGGACCTGGAACACGCCGTCTTTCAACCCACTTTGAAACTGCGCCTGCACATCGTGCAACAGGCTCAAACGCTCGCGCACATTGTCCAATGCCAGGCCGCTGCCGCGCTCGCTTTCGGCCACGGGTGTGGTGTTGCTGACCTTGATCACCACCCGGGAACCCCGGCGCTGGGTGCTGACCTTGATGTCAGCGCCACTGGCACTGGGCTCGACCCCATGTTTGACGGCATTTTCCACCAGCGGTTGCAACAACAAGGGCGGCAAGCGTGCCGAATCAGCGCGTTCGTCCAGCGCCCATTCGACCCGAATGCGCTCGCCAAAACGCACTTTTTCAATCGCCAGATAAGCCCGAGCCAGGGCAATTTCGTCGGCCAGCGTCACTGACTCGCCCTGTGCCATCAAGGCCGCGCGAAACAAATCACTCAGGTCTTCCAGCAGGCGCTCGGCCTTGCGTGGCTCGGCGCGCACCAGCGCAATGGCACTGTTCAAGGTATTGAATAAAAAATGCGGCCGAATACGCGCCTGCAATTCGGCCAAACGCGCCGCAATGGCTGCCGGCGCTTTGGCTTTGGCACGCAACATCAGCGCCGCCACCAGTGCCGCTGACAGCAAGGCACCGCCGAACGCACTGGCCCACCAGGGCGCGGGCTCCAGCAAACCCACCAGCACCAACACGCCACAGCCATACAGCCCGGACAACGCCCCAAGAGTCACCCCCGCCACCTGTTGCAACGCAGGACTTAAGCGGGCCAGCCCTTTTTTGAGACTGCACGCCACAATCAGCCACACCAGCGTGGCGGGCAAGGCGCCACCAGTGAACAGGGACAGTCGCGTCAACCATTCCAACGGGGTCGATGTGCCAAACATGGCCGCCACGGCAACCACCGCCTGCACAAACAACACGGCGCGCAGCACCACCCCCACATGACAGGCGTCAAACACCAGAACCACCGGCCGTGGCACGGCGTCCTCAACAGGCTGCGTGTCCAGGTCTTGGAACACCGATAAAATTTGATCATCTTTCATTCATCTGCCCGGTGGTTGGCCGCTCTGGCTGCTTTGGCAATTATTGATGATTCTCGGGCCAGCGCCCGCCCCCTACCTTCGAGCCGCAATGAGTCTTAACCAATTCGATAAAAAATCCCAAGCCTGGTCAGCGTTGTTTTCCGAGCCCATGAGCGATCTGGTCAAACGCTACACCTCCAGCGTGTTTTTTGACAAACGCCTGTGGCAGGCCGACATTGCCGGCTCTCTGGCTCACGCCGACATGTTGTCCGCACAAGGCATCATCAGCGCGCAAGACCTCGCCAGCATTGAGCGTGGCATGGCACAGATCACCGCCGAGATTGAGTCCGGCGCGTTTGAGTGGAAGCTTGATCTGGAAGACGTGCACCTCAACATCGAGGCGCGCCTGACGCATCTCATTGGGGACGCCGGCAAGCGCCTGCACACCGGTCGCTCGCGCAACGACCAGGTCGCCACCGATGTGCGGCTGTGGCTGCGCAGTGAGATGGACTTGATCAGCGCCTTGCTGGTTGACCTGCAAAAATCGTTGCTGGAAGTTGCCGACAAACACGTCGACGTGATCATGCCCGGCTTTACCCACCTGCAAGTGGCTCAACCGGTGAGTTTTGGCCACCACATGCTGGCTTATGTGGAAATGTTCAGCCGCGACGCCGAGCGCATGGCCGAGGTGCGCAGCCGCGTCAACCGCCTGCCGCTGGGCGCTGCCGCGCTGGCCGGCACCAGTTACCCACTGGACCGCGAGCGTGTTGCTAGCGCCTTGGGCATGGTCAACGCCTTGGGCCAGCCGCAGGTGTGCCAGAACTCGCTAGATGCCGTGAGCGACCGCGACTTTGCCATTGAATTCACCGCGGCGGCCAGTCTGTGCATGGTGCACATCAGCCGCATGAGTGAAGAATTGGTGTTGTGGATGAGCCAGAACTTTGGCTTCATCAAAATCGCCGACCGCTTCACCACCGGCAGCTCCATCATGCCGCAGAAAAAAAACCCTGACGTACCGGAACTGGCGCGCGGCAAGACCGGCCGTGTGGTTGGCCACCTGATGGGCCTGATCAGCCTCATGAAGGGCCAACCGCTGGCCTACAACAAGGACAACCAGGAAGACAAGGAGCCGCTGTTTGACACCGTCGACACCCTGAAAGACACGCTGCGCATCTTCAGCGAAATGATCGGCGGCCAGCTCAACCCAGCCACCGGCCAAAAAGAAGGCGGCATCACGGTGAACGCAATCGCGATGGAACAGGCTGCGTTGCGGGGTTATGCCACCGCCACTGACCTGGCAGACTATCTGGTCAAAAAAGGCCTGCCGTTTCGAGATGCCCACGAGACTGTGGCGCACGCGGTCAAGGCTGCCATCACACATCAGGTGGATTTGTCAGAGCTACCGCTGGTGGTGTTACAAGGCTTCAATGCCTCGATTGAAAAAGACGTATTTGATTGTTTGAGCCTGCGCGGCTCCTTAAACGCCCGCGACATGCTGGGCGGCACAGCGCCAAAACAGGTTCGCTCACAAATCGCCCGGCACCACGCCCGTCTGGCGTGATGCATAGACGCCATTTTTTTAACAAGCCCTCTACCCATGACTGAAACCAACCTGCCCTCGCCCGAAATCATTCCGCCCTACACCACCGGCTGGCGTCTGGTCTCCATCATCCTGCTGGTAATCCTGGCGGTGGGTGCCGCTTCCGGTGTCGGCATGTACGAAATGTTCAACGCGCAGATCAGTCACTTACAAACCAAACTCAAAAGCGTGCCACAAACCAAATACGTTGCCGTGCTGCTGGAT
>Ga0136636_10000837_pt1 | contig 17001 bp, 13 predicted proteins | sample AntDrymUQ8522106_2_FD_104653 | JGI IMG/M metagenome (GOLD analysis project Ga0136636, IMG submission 104653) | Polar desert sand microbial communities from Dry Valleys, Antarctica - metaG UQ852 (21.06) | ecosystem: Environmental > Terrestrial > Soil > Desert | place: Antarctica: Dry Valley... | reverse complement strand
TCCTGCCGGGCATAGCCGAAATAAGGAATCACGGCTGTAATCTGCCTGGCTGAAGCACGCTTGGCAGCATCAACCATAAGCAAAAGTTCCATTAGGTTTTCTGATGGCGGGAAAGTGGACTGTACAATGTAAACATCGTTACCACGAAGATTCTCCTCAAAGGAAACAGTAAATTCACCATCACTGAATTCAGTTACCTGAACCTCACCAAGTTTTGTACCGAAGCTAAGAGCAATATTTTCGGCCAGGTAGCGCGTGGCTCTGCCTGAAAAAATTTTAACTTCATGTGCCATGATCAGTGATTTTTTATTGAAGAAGCGGCAAAGGTATGAATTTTTTGATTTCTGCAACGTATATTTAAAAACCTTTTTATGTATAGCTTTGATTATTAGCTGAATAAATATTATTCAGCAATATTCTGCAGGTTTTAACGAAAAAATAAGTTGAGGGCCGAATCATTTTACAGACTATCTTTGGACTCTTACATTAAAGCTAGGTGTACGCAATAATAGATATTGAAACCACAGGAGGCAATGCCAGTCGCGAACGGATTACGGAAATAGCCATTTATATTCATGATGGAATAAAGGTTGTTAATGAATATTCAACACTTATAAATCCCGAATGCAAAGTGCCGCCATTTGTTGCCCGGCTTACCGGCATTTCGGACGAAATGCTTGTAAATGCCCCAAAGTTCTTCGAAGTAGCCCGCGATATCGTTGAAATAACGGAGGGCTGTACTTTTGTGGCTCATAATGCTGCATTCGATTATAGTTTTGTAAAACAGGAATTTCTGAACCTCGGATATAAATACAAGAGGCCGGTTTTATGTACGGTTAAAATGTCGCGTAAACTATTGCCCGGGTTTACCTCTTACAGCCTCGGAAATCTCTGCAGTAGTCTTGGAATCCAGATTACCTCCCGACATCGCGCTGCCGGTGATGCAGAAGCCACGGTAAAACTTTTCGAGCGGCTGCTGAGTGTTGATCCCACCCTCAGCCAGATTCCAACCGACGGGCTGCATCTGGCGTTGGATCGTTCCATATTCAGTAAATTGCCTACAGCTCCGGGTGTTTACTACTTTCATGATGAAAACGGGAAGTTGCTTTACATTGGCAAAAGCAAAAATATTCATGCCAGGGTTTTGTCGCATTTTCAAAACAGCAGCACCAGCAAAGCCATCGAAATGCGTTCGAATACGGCAAACATCAGCTATGAGGAAACCGGTAGCGAACTGATCGCTTTATTGCTCGAGTCGGATGAAATCAAAAAGCATAAACCATTGCATAACAGGTTACAGCGACGCACTTTATATAAATATGGATTATATTCCTTTACTACTCAGGCAGGATACCATGTTTTTCAGATTGATAAAATAAAAAATACCGGGCGTCCTCATACTGTATTCGCATCCTTTGATGAGGCGCTGGTGTTGGTACATGAAATTGTAGCGAAATATAATCTTTGCCAGAAATTATGCGGCTTGTATCAGAATCATGGGGCCTGTTTCCAGCATTCCATCGGGCAATGCACAGGCGCCTGCATAGGTGCTGAACCCGCTGAATCCTATAACCTGAGAGTGGATGCCGCACTGTCCGAATTTCACCACAAATGGTCGGATATGGCAATTATTGATCACGGCCGCAACGAGGATGAAGTTTCGGTTGTACTGATAGAAAATAATGTTTTTGCAGGTTTCGGATGGATGAACAGGGCCGACAGCATTGACGATCCGACACAGATCAGGGAAAGCATTAAGCGGTACAACGATAACCGCGATATACAGCAGATTATCCGTGGATTTCTGAATACTGGGAAGGCACTGAAAATTATACGGTTCTGAGTTATACTTAACCAGTTTTTACCTTCTGAACACGTGAAGGGCGAGGAGCGAAAAGGAGAACCGGAGACAAAGTATCCCATTCACTAGCCAGCATATAAGAATCACAATATTTTCATATAGCTAAATATTTAACAGGCTCTTAAAAGGACACGTTTTCCCTTTTTGGAACAAATTTCCAGCTTCCCTTAACTCATATTCATGAGTCCGATTGTACTTTATAAAATCAATATTCCTGGTAACGCATTATTATTCTGATCGTTAAACATATTAAATTAATACAATATTTGTTAACATTTCGTTAATTCGAAACTTCCCCTGTTTTTTAGCATGATTATTATACAATAACAAATAAATCTGTTGCTAATATGCAATAGTAAAAAAGGAATTCTTTTGGCAAAGGGAAACACAGTTACTTGCTGTGATCTTTAAACGGTGGAAGGCAACTTCCGCCGTTTTTTATTTTACAGACTTAAGCATTTCCCAGTGAGACATCTATTTAAAAATTGTATTGTGCAGAAGCGTTCTATATCAGGAAATCTTCTATTCCCCGTCAGGGGAAATATTTCAATAGAAAAATCATTTGTTGACCATTCATTCCCCGGAGGGGATAAACCTAACATTCTAATTGTTAATGCCCTACGGGCAAAACAAAATTATTTATCCCGGTTTTCTATTTACATAAATGCCCTACGGGCAAAATAAATTCTACCTTTACGTTTTCTATTGATATATATGCACTACGGGCAAAGAAGGTCGTTATAACTATGTTTAACAGCTGACTCTGAGATCGTTCTCTAACATTTTTCGAACGATTACCGCAGATTTTTAAACCCGTTTTCCATGGCAGCAGAAATCCGGTTAAATACTTCTTCGAAAGTGCCAAGCCCGTCAATTTTGATCACACCATGAAGTTGGTTGTATTTCTGGATTACCGGTACAGTCTTGGTTTCGTGTTCCTGCAGGCGCTTTACAATTTTAGCAGTGCTGTTGTCGTAAGGCATACAGTTGTCGGTTTTACTTCTTTCGTCAAGGCGGCTGATCAATTCAAGTGTAGGAACTTCAATTTCAATAATTTTGGAAATGGCAGATCCGTATTTTTTCAACAAGCCGTCAAGAATATAGGATTGAACCAGGGTTCGTGGGAATCCTTTAAAAATGAAACCTTTCACGCCGGTCGAATTCGCCAGTTTCTTTTCAATAAGCTGAACCACGATTTCATCGGGAACAAGCTGGCCATTTTCATACAAATCGGTGATTTTCCTTCCCGTTTCTGAATTCGATGCAATTTCCTGTTCGAGCATGGCACCGGTGGCCACGTATTCGAGGCCGAATTTCTTTGCCAGCGCTTTCCCCTGTGAACCGCGTCCCGAACCTGGATATCCGAAAAGCACAATATTAAACAGGCTTTTACTCAACTCATGGGTAATAATCCTTGTGATGGACAGGTTTACGTTTTCAATTGTATCTATTCCATTTACCTCCACATAAATCCCCTTATCCCGGTAAAACTGCAGAACCGGAAGCGTCTTTTCGTTATATTCCTTTAGCCGGTTGCGGATAACCTTTTCGTTATCATCGCTACGGCCGGAGGTTTTGCCCCGGTTCAGAAGACGTGCCACGGATTCTTCTTCAGGAACAGCAAGGCTTATCAGGCAATTCAGTGATGTGTTCAGTTTCAGCATCAAACCTTCAAGGATATATGCCTGGATATAGGTTCGGGGAAAACCGTCGAACAGGAACCCATTGGAATCAGGGTTGTCGGTAATTGTTTTTTCGATAATCTGGACGATAATTTCGTCCGATACCAGTCCTCCTGAGGCAATGCTGCTTTGAGCCTCCATACCCAGCCGCGTTTTGTCGGCAATCTCTTTGCGCAAGAGATCCCCGGTCGAAATGTAAAACAAGTTGTACTTATTGATCAGGAATTCTGACTGGGTTCCTTTTCCCGCTCCCGGAGGGCCAAATAACGCGATATTTAACATAAAGGACTGTTTAGATACTCTGGTTATAAATAAATGGTGTTTGTATCTTCATATTTACATACATCATAAATTTGTTAACCAAAACTACAAAAAAAAACTGCTCCCTATCCGGAAGCAGTTTATAAAAATATTTTAAAAAATATTAGGTTGTAGCAGTAAGTGTAGCAACAACTTTTGCAGCAGCAAGGGTTGCAAGTTCTTTATCAATAAGAAACAAACCTCCGGATTCGTTGCCGGCAAGTTTCATCTTATCAAGAATCCCGTGCATGGTGCTTTCTTCTTCAATCTGCTCATTTATAAACCATTGCAGGTAACTCCCGGTAGTATAATCTTTATTATTCAGGGCTACTTCGTACAGAGCGTTAATGGAGGAAGTAATAAATTCTTCGTGAATCATTACTTTTTCGAATACATCGAGCAGGGAATTGTATTCGGCTGAAGGATTATCGAGAGCCAGCAATTTGCTGTAACCGTTCCTGTCGTTGAGATAATGCACAAATTTAAGCTGGTGCATGCGTTCCTCATCAGTTTGTTTGTAAAGAAATGCGGCGGCACCGGGATAACCATTTACTTGGCACCAGGATGCCATGGATAGATACAATCTCGAAGAATGTTCTTCATTCTTTATCTGGATAATAATGGCTTTTTCAACTGCTTCTTTTATCATAGCATATAATTTTTAAGTTTTGTATTGTCTGAATCAGGTGATACATTAATAACAATTCAGGAATTAAACTGTTCAGCTGCCGGTTATGAATTCTTTAATGCTTCGGCACCACTTACAATTTCAAGGATTTCGTTTGTAATAGCGGCCTGACGGGCTTTATTATAGGCAAGATTGAGCTCTTTGATAAGATCACCCGCATTATCAGTGGCCTGATGCATGGCGGTCATGCGCGCTCCGTGTTCCGAAGCGTACGAATCGAGAACAGCTTTGTAAAACTGTATCTTCAGTGATTTGGGAATCAGTTCGGTTACAATTTCCTCTTTCGATGGCAGGAAGATGTAATCGATATTGCTTTTCGTAATCAGCGGGGTTTCAACAGGCGCTTCAACTGGCAGAAACTGCTCCACCGTTACAAACTGAACTGCGGCATTTTTAAACTGGTTGTAGATGATATCGACTCTGTCGTACCGGTTGCTGATAAAAGCATCCATTACAGATGTGGAAATCACTGAAACGTTTTCGTAAGTAAGGCTGTCGAAGATGGCATCGTGGGATGAAACCACGTTATAATCCCGTTTGCTGAAAAACTCGCTTCCCTTACGCCCTATTGTCATTATGCTGACATTTCCGGCTTTTAACTGTCTTGAGTAATCATTCTGTATTTTTTGCACCGCAGCACGCAGAATATTGGAATTAAAACCTCCGCATAAACCACGGTTCGATGTAACAACAACAAGCAGGACTTTTTCCGGTTTGCGTTCCTGTGCCAGCACATTATCGTCGTTCGAATCAAGAGAGGCACTCAGGTTCTGAAGTATATCCTTAAGCTTTGCAGCATAGGGGCGCATTTTCAGAATCGCGTTCTGAGCCTTACGCAACTTCGAAGCAGCAACCATTTTCATGGCGCTTGTGATCTGCTGTGTCGATTTTACCGAAGCGATCCTGATCCTTACTTCCTTTAAATTCGCCATAAAAATTTGTTAATCACTAACTTAATTTCCTTCTTTCAAAACACTGAAAGTGATGAAATTTTATTTCTGATATTTTGCGGCAACTTCTTTTGCAACACTGTCAATCGTAGCGAGAATCTGATCATCGAGCTTACCCTGTTTCAGATCAGCCAAAAGCTCTTTATGACTGATTTCGAGTGTATGAAGGTATTCTGTTTCAAAATCACGGATCGAATGAATGGGTACTTTCTGCAATAATCCACGTGTTCCACAGGCAATAATGGCTATCTGCTTTTCAACAGGAACCGGCGAATACTGAGGCTGTTTAAGGATTTCAACGTTGCGTGCTCCTTTATCTAGGATATTTTTTGTTGCGGCATCCAGGTCGGAGCCGAATTTTGAAAATGCTTCGAGTTCGCGGTACTCAGCCTGTGCCAGTTTAAGCGTACCGGCTACTTTCTTCATAGCTTTGATCTGGGCGTTTCCACCCACACGTGATACCGAAATACCTACGTTAATGGCCGGACGTATACCGGAATTGAAGAGCGTTGTTTCGAGGAATATCTGCCCGTCGGTAATTGAAATTACGTTGGTAGGAATATAGGCGGAAACGTCACCGGCCTGTGTTTCGATAATTGGCAATGCAGTTAGTGAGCCGCCACCTTTAACAAGATGCCTGATGGAATCTGGCAGGTCGTTCATTTGTTTTGCAACTTCATCACTTTTAATGATCTTGGCAGCACGTTCGAGCAGGCGTGAGTGCAGGTAGAATACATCGCCAGGATAGGCCTCGCGTCCGGGTGGGCGGCGGAGCAGCAGCGAAACTTCGCGGTAAGCAACTGCCTGTTTCGAAAGGTCGTCGTAAATAACCAAAGCGGAACGGCCGGTATCGCGTAAATACTCGCCGATGGCAGCGCCGGTAAACGGAGCATAGAACTGCATGGCAGCCGGATCGCTGGCGGTAGCCATAACGATGACAGTGTAGGCCATAGCACCGTGATCCTCAAGTGTCTTTACAATATTAGCTACTGTCGATCCTTTTTGACCGATAGCCACGTAGATACAAAATACAGGTTCGCCTTTTTCGTAAAATTCTTTCTGGTTGATAATGGTATCAATGGCAATGGCTGATTTTCCGGTCTGGCGGTCGCCGATAATAAGTTCGCGTTGTCCTCGGCCGATAGGAATCATGGCATCAATGGCCTTGATACCAGTTTGCAGAGCCTCGGTAACCGGCTGGCGGAAAATAACACCCGGCGCTTTGCGCTCGAGCGGCATTTCGAAAAGCTCGCCTTTAAGCTCACCTTTACCGTCGATAGGATTACCGAGCGTGTCGATTACCCGGCCAAGCATGCCTTCGCCAACCTGTATGCTGGCAATACGTTTGGTGCGCTGTACCTTGTCGCCTTCCTTAATGTCTTTCGAATCACCTAAAAGCACAACCCCCACGTTATCCTCTTCGAGGTTAAGGACTATACCTTTAATATCAGACTTTACGAATTCGAGCAGTTCGCCCGACTGTGCATTCGAAAGCCCATAAACGCGGGCTATACCGTCGCCGACCTGTAGCACCGTTCCTATTTCCTTGATTTCGGCTTCAGTTGAAAAACCGGCCAATTCCTGCCGCAGTATTGCAGTTACTTCTGCGGGTTTAATTTGTGCCATATGAGTAATGGATTAAAATCCTTTTATAAACAGATTTTTTTCAAAATCCTTTTTTAATTTCTTGATTTTTGTTGAAACACTCTGGTCGACCTGGAAATCATCGAGATTAATTACAAATCCGCCAAGTAAATCTGCATTAATGTTTTCGACAAGGTCAATTTTCTTGTCAGTCAGTTTTTGAAGAATTTCCAGCACACCGGCCTTTTCTTTGTTATCGAGTTCAACTGCCGATGTAACAAATGCCGTCTTGATCCCTTTGGATGCTTTATAAAGATCGGTGAAAGCCTCGGCAATGGATGGCAGGTAGCGTTCGCGGCGCTTCCTGATCATCAGGTTCATAAAACTAAGCGACATCTTGTTAACCGAAGCTCCGAAAACCTTTGTGATCACCTTGCTTTTCTTTTCGGCATGAACAACCGGATTTTGAAGCATAAGTACAAAATCGCGGTTTGCGGTGCAGACATTTCCAAGCAGTACCATATCCTCATACGCATTTTCGACAACGCCTTTTTCCTCTGCAAGGTCGAAAAATGCAGCAGCATAGCGTATTGTTATCTTCGTATAGTTCATTTGAGGTTTTGTATAAATCCTGCTTAATTAATTTTAACGTCTTTCAGCAACTTTTCGGTAAGCTTTTGCTGCTGATCCTTATTCTCCAACTCTTTACCGATAAGCTTTTCAGCGATTTCGATCGAAATAGTGGCTATCTGGTTTTTCAACTCATTGATGGCAGCCATTTTTTCGAATTGTATGTTTTCGCGGGCATTTTCCAGAATCCTTGCCGCTTCTTCATTTGCTTTCACACGGGCTTCGTCAAGAATTGATTCCTTCACTTTACGGGCATCGCGCATCAGTGCATCGCGTTCGTCTTTGGCGTCGCGCAGCAGTTGTTCGTTGCCTGCTTTCAGTTGCAGCATTTCTTTTTTTGCATCGTTAGCGGCTTCCAATGCCTTTTCGATGGTTTCTTCCCGCTGATGAATGCCTTTCATGATAGGCTTCCAGGCGTATTTGGCAAGAATGTACATTACCAGGCTGAATGAAACCAACATCCAGAATAACAGGCCTATACCAGGAGTTACTAATTGCATAGTTCTGGGTATATGAGATTATTAATTATTACAATTAACTATGTGATAAATTGATTTACGATTTACGATTTTTGATTTACGATTCATCTTACAATTGATAATCTTCTAAAATCGTTGATCTCTGCTTGCAGCAGGCAAGCTTGTTCGTTATTCTTTTTTAATCCAAGGTACAGCACTATCTTAAAAAAAGGCACAGTACAACTTAAAATCATTCAGCTTCCGCATCCCTGCCAGACGCAGGGATACAGTAGCCAAATTTTTTACTTCATGAAAATGATCAGAAGACAAACCACGATAGCGAAGAAAGCAACGCCTTCGATAAGAGCGGCAGCCACAATCATGTTCGAACGGATATCGCCTACGCTTTCGGGTTGGCGGGCAATGGATTCGAGCGCCGAAGCACCGATTTTTCCAATACCGATACCTGCACCGATTGCTGCGATACCTGCACCAATTCCGGCACCCATGTATGCTATGGGGGCAAAATTTGTTGCTGCTTGTAATAAAACGCTTAAGAGTGACATAAGAATTGAATTATGGTGATTAATAAAAGATTTAGTGTTCAGTTGTATGCTCTTCGGTGGTGTGATGTTCTTCCATGGCCATTCCGAAGTAGATGGATGAAAGCAATGCAAACACGTATGCCTGGATAAACGCAACCAGTAATTCGAGCATGGTCATGAATACGCCGAAGGCGATAGAAAATACCGAAACGCCGTAGCCGGTTGCTACGTTCATATTTCCAAAAATAAAGATCAGGCTCATAAATCCAAGCAAGATAATGTGACCAGCGGTCATGTTGGCAAACAAACGGACCATCAATACAAAAGGCTTTGTGATAACTCCTACTATTTCGACCACTGGCATGAGTGGGATAGGAAATTTTAACCACCAGGGAACACCAGGGGCATTAATGATATGCTTCCAGTAATCTTTATTGGCGTTAAAGGTGGTGATCACGAAAGTGAAAAGGGCCAGAACCATGGTAACCGCAATGTTCCCGGTAAGGTTGGCTCCGCCAGGGAATATCGGGACCAATCCAAGCAGGTTGTTTAAAAAGATAAAGAAAAACACGGTCAGCAGGAAAGGCATGAAACGGGCATAATTCTTTTTGCCTAAACCGGGAATAGCAATATCGTCGCGAACAAAAAGGATAAGCGGCTCTAGCAAGGATTGCAGCCCTTTGGGAGCGGAATCAGGATTTCGTTTATACCGGTTGCCTATGGAAATAAAGATGACGCACAGTAATATAACGCTTATAAACAGTGACATCACATTTTTTGTTATCGAAAAGTCAAGGGGGATTTTTGTGGAAGCATCAACCGTTTCGCCATCTTCCAATACTTTTACAATTTTGCCTTTGTTTTCACCTTCCTTCATCAGCTTAAAACCTTTATAGGCACCGGTACCATGATGAAAATGACTGGAACTAAAGGTCACCAGTTTACCATTATCGAGTAGAATTACAGGCAAAGGGATGGAGAGGTGAAAATGATTATAGCTTAAAATGTGCCATTCGTGGGCATCACTGATATGATCCATGATCATTTCGCCGGCGTTGAAAGCTTCTTTTCCGGATTCTTCGTGAGCCTGTGGACTTGTTATAGTGTCGTGTGTGTAGGTATTTCCATAAGAATACCCCGCACTAAACAAGGCAATAATAACGACCTGTAACCTGACTGTACGTAATAACTTTCTGATCATTAGCCTGCTTTCGGATTGAAGTGCAATATTACTACTATTATGTGAAAATTTCCTCGTATTCATTCCAAAAATACGAATTTATTTCTATTTAAGAGTGCAAATGTAAAAATAACAAATGTATTTCGGGAGTTTAGATATTTTTGATTTACGAATGACGATTTACGAATAATTATTTGGTGCCTGGTGGCAAGTCAACCATCCTATTTAAAACCTAAAAAGTTCGAAAACGGATATGATGACAATTTTTTAACTATCAGATTAATTCAAAACAGGTACTTTTGTCGGACTATATGTCAGTTATGGAATTTACCGTTTTCTCCGATGAATCGTTTATGCGCGAGGCTTTGAAAGAAGCCCGGAAAGCGCTTGCCAAAGATGAGGTTCCCATTGGTGCCGTAATCGTTTGCGAGAACCGCATCATAGCCAGGGCTCATAACCTCACCGAGCAGCTGAATGATGTAACCGCTCATGCCGAAATGCAGGCCTTTACTGCAGCTTCAGGTTTTATGGGAGGCAAATACCTGGAAGGATGCACCCTGTATGCAACCATTGAACCCTGTGTGATGTGCGCCGGAGCTTCATTCTGGTCACAAATCAGCAGGATAGTTTATGGTGCAGATGATATAAAAAGAGGTTATTCTCTGCTCAATTCATCGGTTCTGCATCCACGGACCAAAGTTACGAAGGGAGTGCTGGCCGAAGAATGCGGGGAATTGATGAAAGATTTTTTCAGGAAGAAAAGATAACCAAGGGAAATGACTTCAAATAAATATTAAATACTTCTGATTTATACGCCCGCAGCGTATAGGAAAGTGTAATTTTACAGCATTATTAAAATTGACATTACAGTGAAAAATATCAGATATTTTACCAATGGAGTGGATACTATTGAGTGGAATCAGGAATCGTGTATACACGCCGGCAAATGCCTGAAAAATATGCCTTTTATTATAGAAAAACCGGGAGTGTATAGTATAAATGTTTCGGAACGTCAGTTTGATGAAATATTGCACAAGGGTGAATTTTGCCCATCAAAATCATTAAAATTAAAAAAATCCGGGGCAAAATAATGCTCTCCTGATGTGTTCGGGAAAACATAAATTGATTCAATCGGTTATAAATACAAAAGACATGTTTGTCATTTCAATGCAGATTGGTTATTGACTGAACACTAATAACCACTTTGGATCGTTTTTTGACTGTACTAAAATAAAACACTCATAATGCCCCGTCTTCTAATCATTCTGATTTTATTCAACTGTACTAAAATAAAACACTCATAATGCCCCGTCTTCTAATCATTCTGATTTTATTCAGCTGCCTGTCAGCTTTCGCTCAGCCGTACCGAACGATTAACAATACGGCATTTGTCCGAGGCGAAAAACTGAATTACAGGGTTGCGTTCAATTCGGCCCTCACCGGAAGTATTACAGGCGGAAAAGCTTCATTAGCAATAACAGATGAAAATAAAATTATAAATCACAGGAGCACTTATCATGTAGTTGCCGAAGGAAAAACCACTGGTTTTATTGAGGTATTCTATAAAGTTCGTGATAGATTTGAGAGCTATTTCGATCAGGATGCATTAATTGCAAGGCAGTTTGTGCGACACACCCGCGAGAACAAATACAAAAAAGATGACCTGGTAATTTTTCGGCAGGAAGACCGTCTGGCTGTAAGTATGACAAAAGTGGTGAAAGTACCAGCTAATGTTCAGGATGTGGTTTCGGCTTTATATTATGCCCGCACACTTGATATTTCGGATTTAAAACCAGGTGGAACCATTCTGATTCCATTTTTTCTGGATGATTCAGTCTATCATTCACGGGTTATATTTAAAGGCCACGAAACCGTGAAAACCAAGCTTGGGAAATTCCGTTGCATTGCTTTTCAGCCAATGGTAGCAACCGGTTATGCATTCGACGATCCTTATCCTATCACCATTTGGATTACTGATGATGCAAACCGTCTGCCTATACTTATTGAATCGGAACAGCCGGTTGGACGGGGAAGGGTTGAATTGGTATCGTATTCAGGACTGGCAAATCCTATAACTGCCAAATTGCCCGACTAGGCTTTGCGTCAGGGAGTTTTTGGATTCAAAGCAATTTACTCGTTAAAAAGAAGGGGTGAGAGGGTGAAGTGGAGAAAAGGGGACAAAGAGACTTAAGGACAAAGAGACTTAGGGACTTAGGGACAAAGAGAAATAGGGGCATAGAGAAACAGGGGTAAAGAGACTTAGAGAGATGAAGTGACAGGAGATTGTTAATCTGATAAGCTGAAAACCTGGAATTTCTTAAGGCAATGATGGTATTATTCCAGCTTAATAACAATACCTGTGGGATGTGGTGCCGGTAAAAACGGGAAAGGAGCCATTTTATCAAAACGCACCAGATTATACCGTTTTATCATCTGATCTATATGCGGTATCCATGAGGGTGACCTGGCATAACCGGAGGCTTTTATAGCTTTCAGCCATTTCATATAGTTCATATTACCAATTAAAGTTTGATAGTATTTCCTTCGCGAGATCAGTTCGCCGATAAAAAGATAAGAATCTTCATCCGTGTCGAAACTACGGTAAGTATATGTGTATCCCGATTTGGTTTTTTTTGATTTAACCCGGCCCTTTACCCCAAAATGATTGTGATTTACCCGGCAAAGCTTGCTTGTGCCAGCTGCACTTTCGACCAATGCAATTCCAAGTATGATGCTGGCCGGAATACCATACTTATTCAAAACTTCAATAGCCAATGTGTCGAACCTGGCAATATAAACTTCCGCAGCACTCTGCGCCTGCATGAAAAGTGAAGAGAAAAAAAGGAATACGATGAAAAAAATCCTCATTCAGTTAAATTAATTACCGGATAAAAGTAGTCCTTTTTAAGAATATTCAACTTATGAACCGGGTAATTGTTCAATTCTATGCCGACGTATCTTTCTCTGGAAACGCCTGATTCGGGGCAGGCTTTTTGATTCAATGGAAAATGAATACTTCCGGACTTTATGGAAAATCAACATGAAATGAATCTTCCTACTAACAAAATGCATAATTTTATCTTTTTGAGCTAAAATCAATATTTATGAAATCAATCTTCAGTATTTTCATCCTGTTCCTGAGTTTTTCAGGTATGACACAAAACCAATATACCCGCGACTGGCATCAGGTGGATTCACTTTCAGGAATTGGTCAATCGCAGACGGCACTCGATCTAGTTACCCGTATTTATGATCAGTCCAAAGTTGCCAACCAATCCGACCAGTTTTTAAAAGCATCTCTTTACCGGATGAAACTGGAGGCGGATTTTCAGGAAGATTATTTTGAAAAAGGAATTGCACGCACACGACTGGAAATACAATCGGCTCAAGCTCCGGTGAAACAAATTCTGCATTCGGTACTTGCAGAACTTTACTGGCGCTACTACCAGCAAAACCGCTGGAAGATTCTTGGTCGCAGCGAAACAGCCAATTTTGCGACTGCTGATATCAAAACCTGGGATCTGAAAAAGCTGGTCACTGCCTGTATGGAAAACTATTCTATATCTCTGTCAGACAATGTTTTGCTTAATATAACGGCCATTTCTACTTATGATTCAATACTTATAAAGCAGAAGGATTCGCAGAAATTCCGTCCGACTTTATTTGATTTCCTGGCACATCGCGCCATCGATTTTTACTCTTCAACGGAAGCTGGGCTTACAAAACCGGCAACCACATTTTTAATGGATAAAGCTGAGTATTTTTCGGCTTCGTCTGAATTTGCTTCTCTGAAATTAACTTCACCCGATGCTCTTTCGTTTGAATTCCAGGCACTGAAACTTTACCAGGAAATAGTTGCCATTCATTTATCGGATAAAGATCCCACTGCCCTTGTAGATGCTGAGCTTGAGCGACTTTCATTTATTCATAAAAAGAGTGTATTGCCTGAGAAAGACAGCCTTTACCTGGCTGCCTTGCATAAACTGGAAAGTCGTTTTATAAGCCATCCTTCATCCACCGAAGTAGCTTACGATATTGCAGTTCAACTGAATGGCAATGATGATCAGGCTTTTCCGTACCTGGATGTTGAGGAACAAATAACTGAATTCGTTTCGGAAGCTAGAAAATGGGACAGGAAAAAAGCTATAGAAACTTGCGAGGCAGCCATAAAACGTTTCCCGGATAGTTTTGGTGCCAATAATTGCCGTTCGCTGATCGAAAGCATTAAACAGCCTTCTTTATCAATAACAACAAACTATGCTTCCGTTCCCGGAAAACCTTCGCTGATTTTGGTAAACTTTAAAAATGTTACCAAAATTTATTTGCGCCTGCTGAAAATGGATCCGGAAACAGATCGCGTACTAAAGGAAAAAGAGCAGAGCGACAGGCTTGAAAAATATTTGTCATTGAAAGCTGAGAAATCCTGGGAACAGGCTCTTCCTGATGACGGCGATTTCAGAAATCATTCAACCGAAATACGTGTTCCGGCATTGCCGAAAGGGTATTATGTGCTGTTGGCAAGCACTGAGGCATCGTTCCCGGCCAAATCGGCAATTGTAACTGCCTGCAATTTCTGGGAAACCAATATCAGCTTCATCAGCAGAAATGATGACAGCGGGAAAAACGAGATATTGGTTTTGCACCGCGAATCCGGGCAACCGCTGGCCAGAGTGAAAGTCCAGGCTTTCAACAGGGAATATAATACCATCACCGGCAAGGTCGAAAATAAAGCCGGCGATGTTTTTTCAACAGATAAAGCCGGAATGATAACTATTCCTGCTAGGAGTGGAAACAGGCGGTTTAACCAGTTCTACCTGGTTTTCAACTTCAAGGGCGATCGGCTAATTACCGAAAGTTATTTTTCAGGCTATTCGTACCGAAACGATGAGCCAAAAACTGTGGTTCAAACCCGTTTTTTTACCGACAGGGCCATTTATCGTCCGGGGCAGACAATCTTTTTCAAAGGTATTGTGCTTGAACGAACCGGCGAGGAAGTAAAAATCAAACCAGTTTTTAAAACTGAAGTTTCTCTTTATGATGCCAACGGACAGGTAAATGCAAAACAAACTTTTACAACCAATGATTTCGGTTCATTCAGCGGTAGCTTTACTGCACCGCAGGGAGTACTTACCGGGCAAATGACGATCAGGAGTGAAACAGGAGCGGTTTCGGTTCAGGTTGAAGAATATAAAAGGCCAAAGTTTGAAGTAACCTTTGAACCGGTAAAAGGATCGTATAAACTTGGTGAAACCATTACTGCCAAAGGAAAAGCAACGGCCTATGCCGGAAGTACGGTTTCGGATGCAAAGGTAACCTACAGGGTTGTAAGGCAGGCACATTTCCCGTTCTGGGGATGGGGATGGCGCGGTATGCCACGATCGGCTGAGATGGAAATTGCAAACGGACAAACGGTTACCGGTGGCGATGGATCATTTACTATAATTTTTGAAGCCATTCCCGATCTTTCCGTTGACCGGAAAACTGATCCGGTTTTCACCTATACCGTGTATGCCGATGTAGCTGATATCAATGGTGAGAGCCACAGCAGCGAAACCGGGATTTCCGTTGGATATAAAGCGCTTCTTGTAAAAACTGATATTCCTGATGATGTTAATCTTGAAAAGGAAGTACAGTTTTCGCTTACAACAACCAATCTGAATGGTGAAAAAGAAGCTGCTTCCGGAACTATCATCATTTCGAAACTTCAGAAACCAAACCAGGTTTTATATTCCCGGAAATGGGCGCGTCCTGACAAGTTTGCTATGACAAAAGCTGAATTTGAAAAAGATTTCCCTGGTGAGATTTATAATAATGAAGATGATGCAACCACCTGGCCAATTGAAGCAACGGTATTTTCAGCCAATTTCAAAACACCTGTGGATTCACTTTTCAAAGTAGGAAATGCAATGCAGGCCGGTATGTATGTAATTGAAATTAAAACCAAAGATGCATTTGGAGAAGATGTTGAGTACAAAAAATATTTCAACACATTCCAGCCAAAGTCAAGCAAGACAGAAGCTGTTTCACCGGTATTTTTTACCTTGCTCACACCTGTTGCCGAACCAGGCGAAGAGGTTAAGTTTGTGATTGGAATACCGGTAAATAAAGCCAGTGTTATTTATGAAATCCTTCTCAAAGGCAAGGTAATAAGCCGTCAAATAATAAATCTGAACAATGAACAAAAACTGATCAGCATTCCGGTAAAGGAAGAATACCGTGGCAACTTTGCCATCAGCCTGGCTTTCGTAAAAAACAACCGTTCGTTCCTGATCAGTAAAGTGATAACCGTTCCATACACCAATAAGAAACTGGATATCAGCTTTACCACTTTCCGCAATAAACTGTTGCCGGGCCAGGAAGAAGAATGGCAGCTAACCCTTCGCGACAGCAAAGGCGAAAAAGCTGTAGCCGAAATGCTGGCAGGAATGTACGATGCTTCGCTGGATGCCTTTGTGCCGCATAATTGGTCATTTGATATTTTCAATTCTTATTACGGAACTCAATCCTGGAATGACAACCAGTGCTTTGGTGCTGTAGCCGGTGAGCAGTTTTACAGTTTTGAACCAAAATATAATTCAACTTCTCGTGAATACGATCAGTTGAACTGGTTTGGGTTAAATTTTGGATATTCCGGAGGCGGGATCAGAATCAGGGGAATGAAAAGTGAAGCCATGTATTCTGTTAAGGCAAATGAAAACCTTATGAACATGGATATCGCAGCCCCCAAAATACTGGATACGAATGGAAATGCTGCCGACCAAAAGATTAAATTCAAACCACCTATAATTACTGATGAATATGTTGCAGAGGAAAACATAGTTATTGAGCCACAACCAATTCAGATCCGCAAGGATTTTAACGAAACTGCCTTTTTCTATCCGCAACTGGCAACTAACGAAAAGGGTGAAATCGTTATAAAATTCAAAGCTCCGGAAGCCCTTACCCGCTGGAAAATAATGGGACTGGCTTACACCAAAGATCTGAAATACGGACAGATTGAGAAAACGCTGGTTACGCAGAAAGACCTGATGCTTTTTACCAATGCGCCCCGTTTTCTTCGCGAAGGCGATAAAATGGATTTCGCTGCTAAAATTTCAAATATCAGCGACCGCGATCTTTCAGG
>Ga0136636_10000835_pt1 | contig 17010 bp, 16 predicted proteins | sample AntDrymUQ8522106_2_FD_104653 | JGI IMG/M metagenome (GOLD analysis project Ga0136636, IMG submission 104653) | Polar desert sand microbial communities from Dry Valleys, Antarctica - metaG UQ852 (21.06) | ecosystem: Environmental > Terrestrial > Soil > Desert | place: Antarctica: Dry Valley... | reverse complement strand
GGCGCGGCCATCATCGACCGCGCGCCCTATGTCGATGTGGTGTTCGGCCCGCAGACCCTGCACCGCCTGCCGCAGCTGCTGGCGCAGCGCCAGGCCCAGGGCCGCGCGCAGGTCGACATCAGCTTCCCCGAGATCGAGAAGTTCGACCACCTGCCACCGGCCCGCACCGACGGCGCCAGCGCCTTCGTGTCGATCATGGAAGGCTGCAGCAAGTACTGCAGCTACTGCGTGGTGCCCTACACCCGTGGCGAGGAAGTGCACCGCCCCTTCGACGACGTGCTGGTCGAAGTGGCCGGCCTGGCCGACCAGGGCGTGAAAGAGGTGACGCTGCTGGGCCAGAACGTGAATGCCTACCGCGGCCGCATGGGCCGGGATGTCAAGGGGACGGCCGAGATCGCCGACTTCGCCCTGCTGCTGGAGTACGTGCACGACATCCCGGGCATCGAGCGCATCCGCTACACCACCAGTCACCCGAATGAATGTACCCAGCGTCTGGTCGATGTCTACGGCCGGCTGCCCAAGCTGGTGAACCACCTGCACCTGCCGGTGCAGCATGGGGCTGACCGCATCCTGATGGCGATGAAGCGCGGCTACACCGCACTCGAGTACAAGAGCACCATCCGCAAGCTGCGCGCTGTGCGGCCCGGCCTCAGCCTGTCGACCGACTTCATCGTCGGCTTCCCCGGTGAGACCGAGGACGACCACCAGAAGTCGCTGCGGCTGATCGAGGACGTCGGCTACGACGCCTCGTTCAGCTTCGTCTTCAGCCCGCGCCCGGGCACGCCGGCCGCCGCGCTGGCCGACGACACGCCGCAGGATCGCAAGCTAAAGCGCCTGCAGCAGTTGCAGGCACTGATCGAGCAGAACGTGCAACGCATCAGCGCCAGCCGCGTGGGCACGGTGCAGCGCATCCTGGTGGAAGGCCCGAGCCGCCGGCCGGGCCCCGACGGCGCCGCCGAATTGATGGGCCGCACCGAATGCAACCGCATCGTCAACTTCAACGGCGGGCCGCTGGCGGCGCGGCTGGTGGGGCAGATGATCGACGTCACCATCACCCAGGCCTTGCCGCACTCGCTGCGCGGGCAGGTGGTGACGCAAGCCATGCCAGCCTGATCAGCGCCGCCCCGGCCCGAAACCCACCCACCACAGCGCGCCGGCGCTCGCCAGCACCATTGCCGCATAGGTGGCCATGCGGCCGTCGCGGCCGGTGAGCACCAGGCCAGCCACCAGCGCCACGCCCGCCGCCACGCTGGCCCAGGCAGCCAGCCTGCGCCAGGGCACACCGCGCAGTGCCGCACGCCACAGCAGCTTGCTCAGCGCGGCGGCGATCGCCCCCAGGCCCGCAGCGGGCAGCAGCAGATTCAGCAGATGCCACAGTGCGTCGAGCGGGCCCATCGGCAAGGATTCCGGGAAAGTGTCAACTTGACTTGACGGTCAAGCGCTGTTCTCATTGAGCCGTGTCAACAGATGCACAGGGCTTAGCAGCCAATTCGACCATCTGACGCAGCACCAAATTCTATAATCCGCATATGAGTGTGTTCACCCTGGGCCTGAACCACACGACCGCGCCGATCGACATGCGCGGTCGTTTCGCCTTCTCGCCTGAACAGCTCTCGCCGGCTTTGCGCGGTTTCCGTGAGCGCCTGATGCGCGCGGTGCCCGAAGCGGCCCTGCTGTCCACCTGCAACCGCACCGAGCTGTATGTGGCCGCCGACCCGGCGCAGGTCACCCAGCTGGTTGCCCCGGCGATCGACTGGCTGGCCGCCCAGGGCGGCGTGCCGGGCGACCAGCTGCGCCAGCACACCTATGTGCTGGAACACCAGGACGCCGCGCGCCATGCCTTCCGCGTGGCCTCGGGCCTCGATTCGATGGTGCTGGGCGAACCGCAGATCCTCGGCCAGATGAAGCAGGCGGTGCGCGAGGCCGATGCCGCCGGCACCTTGGGCACCACGCTGCACCAGCTGTTCCAGCGCAGCTTCTCGGTGGCCAAGGACGTGCGCACCAGCACCGAGATCGGCGCCCACAGCATCAGCATGGCAGCGGCCTCGGTGCGGCTGGCCGCGCAATTGTTCGAAGACCTGCGCGACATCCGCATCCTGTTCGTCGGCGCCGGCGAGATGATCGAGCTGGTGGCCACCCACTTTGCCGCCCGTTCACCCAAGGGCATGGCGATCGCCAACCGCACGCTCGAGCGCGGCGAGAAGCTCGCCGGCCGCTTCAACGCCGAGAGCCTGCGCCTGGCTGATCTGCCCAGCCGCCTGCATGAATTCGACGCCATCATCTCCTGCACCGCCAGCACCCTGCCGATCATCGGCCTGGGCGCGGTGCGCAGCGCGCTGAAGGCCCGCCGCCACCGGCCGATGTTCATGGTCGACCTGGCCGTGCCGCGCGACATCGAACCCGAGGTGGCGTCGCTGTCCGATGTCTACCTCTACACCGTCGATGACCTGTCGGCGGTGGTGCAAACGGCCGGCGAGAAGCGCCAGGCTGCGGTCGCCCAGGCCGAGGCCATCATCGACGCCGGCGTGCAGAGCTTTGCCCACTGGCTCGACCAGCGTGCCACCGTGCCGTTGATCCAGGCGCTGCGCGCCCAGGCCGACGACTGGCGCGCTGCCGAGCTGGCGCGTGCCCGCAAGCAGCTGGCCAAGGGCGCCGACATCGAATCGGTGCTCGATGCCCTGAGCCGCGGCCTGACGCAGAAGTTGCTGCACGGCACCCTGGCCGAGCTGCACGCCAGCGACGGCGAGGCCCGCCAGCAGATGGCGCAGACGGTGTCGCGCCTGTTCCTGCGCCAGACCAGCCGCAACCCGGTGGCCGACGACCACAGCTAGCCAACCCGCTGCAGGCCCGTGCGCTGGCGCGCCCCGCCAGCCACGGGCCTGTTGCATTGGGCGCCCGAACGCACCTGCCATGAAACCCGCCCTTCGCCAGCAACTGCAACGCCTGGCCATGCGCCTGGCCGAGCTGGACGCGCACCTGGCCGACCCGGCGCTCAGCCAGGACATCCAGCGTTACCGCGGCGTCGCGCGCGAGCAAGCCGAGGCTGCGGTGCTGGTGCAGCGCCTGGCCGGCTACGAGCAGCGCGAGGCTGACCTGGCCGCCGGGCGCGCGCTGCTGGCCGAACCGGGCCAGGACGCCGACATGGCCGAGATGGCGCGCGAGGAGATCACCGCCGCCGAGGCCGACCTGGCGCGCCTGCTGGCCGAGCTGCAGACCGCCCTGCTGCCGAAAGACCCGGACGACAGCCGCAATGCCTTCATCGAGGTCCGCGCCGGCACCGGCGGCGACGAGTCGGCGCTGTTCGCCGGCGACCTGGTGCGCATGTACCTGCGCTTCTGTGAGCGCCAGGGCTGGCGCACCGAGATCCTCAGCGCCCATGCCAGCGACCTGGGCGGCTACAAGGAGCTGGTGCTGCGGGTGGAAGGCGCGGGTGCGCATACCGGGGTCTATGGCCAGCTCAAGTTCGAGAGCGGCGGCCACCGGGTGCAGCGCGTGCCGACCACCGAAAGCCAGGGCCGCATCCACACCAGCGCCTGCACCGTGGCCGTGCTGCCCGAGCCCGACGAGACCACCGAGATCACGCTGAACCCGGCCGACTTGCGCATCGACACTTTCCGCGCCAGCGGCGCCGGCGGCCAGCACGTCAACAAGACCGATTCGGCGATCCGCGTCACCCACCTGCCCACCGGCCTGGTGGCCGAGTGCCAGGACGACCGCAGCCAGCACCGCAACAAGGCCAAGGCACTGGCAGTGCTGCAGGCCCGACTGCGCGACCGCGAGCGCGCCGAGCGTGAGGCCAAAGAGGCGGCGCAGCGCAAGAGCCTGGTGGGCACCGGAGACCGCAGCGACCGCATCCGCACCTACAACTTCCCGCAGGGCCGGCTGACCGACCACCGCATCAACTTCACGCTGTACAAGCTGGGCGCCATCATGGACGGCGACCTGGGCGACGTGGTGGCCGCACTGCAGGCCGCCCAGGCACAAGACCAGCTGGCCGCGCTGGAAGGCGCGGCGTGAGCAGCGCGACGGCACCCGGCCCGACCATCGCCCAGGCGCTGGCCGCAGCCCAGGCGCAGGGCATGCAGCGCAGCGACGCCCGCTGGCTGCTGGGCCACCTGCTCGGCCAGCCCGGCAGCTGGCTGCTGGCGCATGCCGACGAGGCCCTGACTGCCGACACCGCCCGGGCCCTGCAGGACGGCGCTGCCCAGGCGGCAGCAGGCAAGCCGCTGGCGCAGCTGATCGGCACGCAGGACTTCCACGGCCTGCGCCTGCAGGTGACAGCCGACGTGCTGGTGCCGCGTCCCGACACCGAAACCCTCGTCGACTGGGCGCTGGCCCTGCTGGCGGCCATGCCCGAGGCGCACCCGCAGGTGGCCGACCTGGGCACCGGCAGCGGCGCCATCGCGCTGGCGATCAAGCGCCTGCACCCGGCCGCGCAACTGCTGGCCACCGACCTGAGCCCGGCAGCTCTTGCGGTGGCGCAGCGCAACGGCCAGGCGCTGGGCCTGGACATCGCATGGGCCGAGGGCACCTGGTGGCAAGCCGTGCCAACCGGCCGGCGCTTTCACCTGGTGGTCAGCAACCCGCCCTACATCGCCGGCGACGACCCGCACCTGCCGGCGCTGCGGCACGAACCCCTGCTGGCCCTGACCCCCGGCGGCGACGGGCTGGCCGCGCTGCGCAGCATCATCGCCGGCGCGCACCACCACCTGCTGCACGGCGCCTGGCTGCTGCTGGAGCATGGCTGGGACCAGGCCGAGGCGGTGGCCGCGCTGCTGCGGGATGCCGGCTTCGTGGCCGTCGCCCACCGCCTGGACGCTGGCCAGCGCCAGCGTTGCACCGGCGGGCGCTGGCCAAGCCCGGAACAAGTGTTGATCGACGGCGCACTTGCCTGAACACAGGGTATCGGTGCCGGCGTACGATCGATTCGTGGCTGCCGGCAGAGGCAGGCGGCCCGGCCGTCACCGGGGATCTCCATGCGCAAGACCGCCACCACCGTGCTGTGTGCCATCACCCTGGCCTGCCCCTGGGCCCAGGCCCAGACACGCGGCCTGACCGCAGCGCCCGACGCCCTGGGCGGGCCGGTCTGGCAGGCGCGCTTCGAGCGTGATGCCAGCGCCCTGCCTGCCCTGTCGGCACTGTCGGCGCCAGGCAGCCCGTCGGCCTGGCTGGGGGCAGCCCGCACACAACAAAGCCTGCGCCTGCTGGGCGACTACCAGTTCAGTGCCCTGCGGCTGGGCGAGACCGGCGGCCTGCGCCTGACCGGCGGCCTGCTGATCAACCTGCGCCAATCCGCCACCGGGCTGCTGACCAGCGGCAACCTGTCGGCCCAGCCGTATGCCGGCGTGGGCTATGCCAGCGGCAGCCTCGACGGCCGCTGGGGCTTCAGCGCCGACCTGGGCCTGGCCGGCGCCGCCGGCCTGGGGCCGCTGCGGCTGGACCGGCATGCCAACAGCCTGGGTGCCGACAGCCTGCCACGCCTGCTGCCGATGCTGCGCCTGGGCATGACCCTGGCATTCTGATCGCCGCTTGCTGAGGCCATCGCCGCCGAGCCCGACGCAGCCGGGGCGCTTTGCCGTATAAAGTGCGCCTGACACAACCCCTCCCAGCCTGGGACAGAGACATGAGCAACGTTCAACAACGCATTGACAGCATCGTGAAGGGCGGCCGCGTGGTGCTGTTCATGAAGGGCACGGCGCAGTTCCCGCAATGCGGCTTCTCGGGCCGCGCTATCCAGGTGCTCAAGGCCAGCGGCGTGAAGGAGCTGAAGACCGTCAACGTGCTGGAAGACGAGGAGATCCGCCAGGGCATCAAGGACTATGCCGACTGGCCGACCATCCCCCAGCTCTACATCGACGGCGAGTTCGTCGGCGGCTCGGACATCATGATGGAGATGTACCAGTCGGGCGAATTGCAGCAGCTGATCAACAAGTGACCTTGCCTGCGGCCCGCCGTCTGGTGGTGGGCATCACCGGCGCCAGCGGCGCGGTCTACGGGGTGCGGCTGCTGGCACGCGCCCGTGCGCTGGGGCTGGAGACGCACCTCGTCGTCACGCCTTCGGGTGTGCTCAGCGCCCACCATGAGCTGGGCCTGGGCCGCAAGGCACTCGACGCGCTGGCCGACCATGCCCATGCGCACGGTGACGTGGGCGCCTGTGTGGCCAGCGGCAGCTTCGACACCGCCGCGATGGTGGTGGCACCCTGCTCGATGAAGACCCTGGCGGCGATTGCCCATGCCTTCAGCGACAACCTGCTGACCCGCGCGGCCGATGTCACGCTGAAGGAGCGCCGCCGGCTGATCCTGCTGGTGCGCGAGACGCCGTTCAACCTGGCCCATCTGCGCAACATGACGGCCGTCACCGAGATGGGTGGCATCGTCTTTCCGCCGCTGCCAGCCTTCTACAACAAGCCTGCCAGCATCGACGCCATGGTGGACGACACGGTCGAGCGGGTGCTGGCACTGTGCGGCGTCGAGCGCGCCGCGCCGCAGCAGTGGCAGGGCCTGCGCTGACGCGTGTGGGTGCTCAGCCCAGCCAGCGCAGCCGGTTGGCCAGCACCGCGTCGGGATACTCTGCCCGGCCGCGGCTGCCGTTGTAGCGGCCCAGTGCCAGGAACAGGTTGCCGCGTTCGATGCCCAGGTAGTGCCGCAGGATGACGCAGCCGAAGCGCAGGTTGGTCTGCAGGTGGAACAGGCGTGCCGGCTCGCCGTCGCCGATGCTGCGCGCCCAGAACGGCATCACCTGCATGTAGCCGCGCGCGCCGGCGCTGCTGATGGCGTATTTTCGAAAGCCGCTCTCCACCTGGATCAGGCCCAGCACCAGCGCCTGCTCCAGCCCGGCGCGCTGGCTCTCGTACCACAGCGTCTCCAGAAACTCGGCGCGGGTGTGGGACTCGCTCTTGAAGCGCTTGAGTCGGTCGCTCTGCGCGCCCTGCCAGCGCAGAAAGGCCAGGCGCGCATCGCTGCTGGCAAAGCTCAGCTGCGGCGGCGGGGCACTGGCGATCGCTGCCGACAGCGCGGAGCGCACTGCGTCGGCCAGCGGCTCCTCGGCCTGCTTGCCGGCGATGGCGGCATCGGGCGGCAGCAGTGCCGCAGCCGCGCCGGCCAGCCAGGCGCGCCGGCCGAGCACCACCGTCATGCAGCCAGCCGGCCCTTCACCAGGGCGGCGGCCTCGGCCAGCGGCGCCACGGTGGCGCTGGCCTCGCGCCGGCCTTGCAGCTCCACCGTACCGGCCTTCAGGCCGCGATCCGACAGCACCACGCGTTGCGGCACGCCGATCAGCTCCCAGTCGGCGAACATCGCGCCGGGGCGCTCGCCACGGTCGTCGAGGAGCACGTCGATGCCGTCGGCCAGCAGCTGCGCATGCAGCGCGTCGGCCGCCGCCTTGACCTCGGGCGAGCGGTCGTAGCCGATGGGGCAGATCACCGCAGCAAACGGCGCGATGGACGCCGGCCAGACGATGCCGCGCGCGTCGTGGTTCTGCTCGATGGCCGCGCCCAGGATGCGGGTGACGCCGATGCCGTAGCAGCCCATCTCCATCAGCTGCGGCTTGCCATGTTCATTGAGGTAGGTGGCGTTCATCGCCTGGCTGTATTTGGTGCCCAGGTAGAACACATGGCCCACCTCGATGCCACGCTGGATGGCCAGCACGCCCAGCCCATCGGGTGAAACGTCGCCGGCCAGCACGTTGCGCAGGTCGGCCACCAGATCGGGCTCGGGCAGGTCACGGCCCCAGTTGACGCCGGTGAAGTGGAAGTCGGCGTCATTCGCACCGCAGACGAAGTCGCTCATCGCCGCCACCGTGCGGTCGGCAATCACCTGCAGCGGCTTCTTCAAGCCGCCCATTTGCAAGATCGGCCCCAGGTAGCCGGGCTTGCAGCCGAAGTGCTCGTCGATCTCGGCGACGGTAGCAAAGCGCCAGCCGGCCTGCAGGCCCGGCAGCTTGCCGGCCTTCACCTCGTTGAGGTCGTGGTCGCCGCGCAGCAGCAACAGCCAGACCGTGCTCTTGACGATGTCGCCGCGCTCGTTGGCCGCGTCGGTGGCCAGCACCAGGCTCTTGACCGTGCGCGCCAGCGGCAGGCCCAGCAGCGTGGCCACGTCGGCGCAGGTGCTCTTGCCTGGCGTGGGGGTCTTCTCGAGCGCCTGCGCGGGCGCGGCGCGCGGCGCGGCCGGGGCCACGCCTTCGGCCAGTTCGATGTTGGCGGCGTAGTCGCTGGTGGGGCAGTAGACGATGGCGTCTTCGCCGGTATCGGCGATCACCTGGAATTCATGGCTCAGGTCACCGCCGATGGCACCGGTGTCGGCGGCCACCGCCCGGTACTGCAGGCCGAAGCGGTCGAAGATGCGCTTGTACGCATCGAACATGCCCTGGTAGCTGATGGCCGCTGCAGCCGCATCACGGTCGAAGGAATAGGCGTCCTTCATCGTGAACTCGCGCCCGCGCATGATGCCGAAGCGCGGCCGGCGCTCGTCGCGGAACTTGGTCTGGATGTGGTAGAAATTCTTCGGCAGCTGGCGGTAGCTGCGCAGTTCTTGCCGGGCGATGTCGGTCACCACCTCTTCGCTGGTGGGCTGGATGATGTAGTCGCGGTCGTGGCGGTCTTTCACGCGCAGCAACTCGGGGCCCATCTTGTCGAAGCGGCCGGTCTCCTGCCACAGCTCGGCAGGTTGCACCACCGGCATCAGCAACTCCACTGCACCGGCGCGGTTCATCTCGTCGCGGATGATGGCTTCGACCTTGCGGATCACCCGCAGGCCCATGGGCATGTAGTTGTAGATGCCTGCGCCGAGCCGCTTGATCATGCCCGCGCGCATCATCAACTGGTGGCTCACCACTTCAGCGTCGGTGGGGGCTTCCTTCAGGGTGGAAATGAAGAACTGGGAGGCTTTCATGGGGCTCGGGTGGGCTTCTTGCACGGCCTGCAGGCGGGTGCACTGCGGGGCGTTGCGGGCGCTTGCGCTGTCGTGCCGCCAGTGCGCCGCTGGTGCGTCGCTGGTGCGCCGCTGGTGCGTCGCTCGTGTGGACTTGCATGCGGGTTAGCGAGAATTCGCGAGCCGCACAACGCCGGTGCAATAATGAAACCAATCTAGAAATTGGGGTTTGATTATGCTCGACAGGGAAGGCTTCAGGCCCAACGTCGGCATCATCCTGCTCAACGCGCGCAACCAGGTTTTCTGGGGCAAACGGCTGCGAACACATTCGTGGCAGTTCCCCCAGGGCGGCATCAAGTACGGTGAATCGCCCGAGCAGGCGATGTTTCGTGAGTTGCATGAAGAAGTGGGCCTGCGTCCCGACCATGTGCGCATCCTGGCGCGCACGCGCGACTGGCTGCGCTATGAGGTGCCCGACCACTTCATCCGCAGAGATGCGCGCGGCCACTACCGCGGCCAGAAGCAGATCTGGTTCCTGCTGCGCCTGTTGGGCCGCGACAGTGACCTGGACCTGCGCGCCACCGACCACCCCGAGTTCGACGCCTGGCGCTGGAACGAGTACTGGGTGCCGCTGGAACTGGTCATCGAGTTCAAGCGCGATGTCTACCAGATGGCATTGAGCGAGCTGGCGCGCTTCCTGCCGCAGGTGCACCACCACAACCGCTTCCTGCGCTCAGGCATGCGCCCGCGCCGGCATGACGACCCGCAGGACGACGGGCATGAAGCCGAGCCGCCGGAATCGGCGATGTGCGACCTGCTGCACCCGGCAGATGCAGACGCCGGCCCGCTGCCGCAGGCGGCACGGCAAGAAACGCCTCCCGGCGCGCACTGACACGCGCCGCACGCCAGGCCGCGTCGCCGCGCTGCGGCTCAGGCCGCTGCCGCGCTGTCGCCCCAGGGCAGCATCAGCGACAGCATCAGCAGCTGCTGAAACTCCGGCTCGAAGCGGTCGATGATGGCCTGCGGGTCGGCGCACCGCGCCGCGTCGGTGATCAGGCCGAACTGCACGCCGCCGCCGTAGCTCAGGATGGACACACCCACACCGACGCTGCCGGACGACGGCACCCAGAACATGGTCTGGCGCAGCGTGCTGCCGCACAACTTCAGCGGCACTGCCGGGCCGGGCACATTGGTCATCACCGCCGTGGTCTTCTTGGCGAACAGGCCCAGCACCATGTCCTGCACCGGCTTGATGAACAGGCCGCTGACGGCCAGCACGCCGAAGGCCAGCAGCGGCTGGTAACTGCCCTTGAGCTGGTTCATGCGCTGGCGCACCGCGTAGACCCGCTCCACCGGGTTGCTGATGCCGATCGGCAGCACCAGCGGCGCCAGGCCAAAGCGGTTGCCCAGCTGCCAGGCTTTCTCCAGCGGGCGCAGGTTGACCGGCACCATCGCGCGGATCTCGGCGCCGTCCGGGTTGTCGCCCTGGGCCCGCAGCCAGCCGCCGATGGCACCCGAGACACACGACAGCAGCACATCGTTGATCGAGCAGTTCAGTGCCTTGCCCACCACCTTGACCACATCCAGCGGCATCGGCTCGCTCCAGGCCACCACCTTGCGGCCCGCCAACTTGCCCTTCAGGCGGGTGGGCGAGTCATCGGCCATCAGCGCCAGGGCGGCCAGGTCGCCGACCACCTGCAGGCCGGCCTTGGCCAGGTCCAGCCCGCCCTGCAACGGCTGCTGCGGGTGCGACAGCGCCTCGAGCGACTTGGCCACGCCGCTGCCGTACATGTCGATCGCCTTCACCGCCAGGCCGGTCAGCGGCTTGAGCACGGCGTCCGACAACCAGTCGGTGTCGCCGTCGTCGGCTTCTTGCTTCTGGCGGCGCGGGGGCGGGTCGACGCCGCCGTCGGTGATGGAGTTCACCACCGAGGTCAGCGCGATGCCGTCGCCGATGCAGTGGTGGATGCGGACGATGACGGCGCTGCCACCTTCATAGTGCCCGACCAGATGGAACTGCCACAGCGGACGGTCGGGGTCGAGCCGGGTGACGGTCAGCTCGCCGCAGCGCAACTGCAGCGCCTGGCGCTGGCTGCGGCCACGCTGCTTGGGCAGCTTCTCCAGCACCACATGGCGGGTGATGTCGAAGTCGGTGTCCTCGACCCAGCTGGCGCCCATCGCGTCGGCCACCGCCTTGTAGCGGAAGCGCTCGTACTTCAGCAGCCGGGTTTCGATGCGCTCGCGCAGCGCATCCAGCGTGATGGCCGGGGTGAGCAGCCAGACACCGACGATCATCATCAGGTTGACGTCGTTGTCCATGCGCAGCCACGCGGTATCGACCCGCGACATGCGTCGCTCGGCAGGGGCATTCATCAGCGGTCTCCTCGGCGTGGTTGTTCTGGCGGCACGCATGGCGGCAAGCGGTGCCGTCTGCGGCTTGTGGTGCACGATGCTGGGTAAGATCGACCGCGTCAACACCGATTCTCACGCACAGGAGACACGCGCATGTCCGATCTCAAGGCCCGATTCGACCAGGCCATGGCCGACAGCAAGAACCTGCCAGAGCGCCCCGACAACATGACGCTGCTGAAGATCTACGCATTGTTCAAGCAAGGCAGCGCCGGCGATGCGGAAGGCAAGCGCCCTGGCTTCACCGACATGGTGGGCCGCGCCAAGTTCGACGCCTGGGCGGCGCTCAAGGGCACCAGCGCCGATGAGGCGCAGCAGCAGTACATCGACCTGATCGACGGCTTGAAGTAGGCCGGCGGCTACTTCTTCTTGGCAGGCCTGGCAGGCTTCGCAGCATTGGCTGGCGGCTTGGCTGCCGGCTTGACTGCAGCCTTGGCCGCCGCTGCGCCCAGCAACTCGTCGAGGTTCTTCTCGATCTCGGCCTCGATGGTCTTGGAGAAGGCGCCCAGCAGGAAACCGAGCTTGGCGTCCAGGTCGAAATGGTCGGCCGCCACGATCAGCGTGCCGCTGACGCCGCTGCGGCTGAATTCGACCGTGTCGCTGGTCTCGCCTTCCAGCACGGTGCATTCCATGTCGAACTTGGCTTCGGCATGCTCGGCCCAGTCCCAGGCCACCTTGCGGGCCTTGGCCAGGCCCAGGTTGTGGTCGCGGTGGATGTGGATGTCGGCCATGGTCTCGGTCTTCCTCAGGGTGTCTGGATGTTGTCGAATGCGGCGCGGCGCTGGTCGGTCGGCAGCCTCGCCAGGCGCTGCACCGCAGCATGGAAGCGCGCGAAGTCGCTGTCCTGCTGGCGGAACAACTGCTCGAACTGTGGCACCAGACCGTCGTAGGCAGCCTGCAGCGCCAGGCTGGCATTGTTGGCGCGGGCGAACCAGCCGTCGTAGCCGTTGAAACCCGCCCAGGGGCCGCCGGGCCGGGCCTTCCACGCGGCGTGCTCGGCGCGCATCGCGGCGAACTGCGCGGCCTTGCGCTCGGCCTTGGTGGCATCGTCGTCGTTGCCGTCGTACAGCACGGCCAGCGCGGCGCGGGTGCGCAGGGTCAGCGCCCGAAAGTCGGCCGCGCGCTGCACCACCGCCGGGTCGTCGCCGGGCCGGCCGGTGGCCGCCTGCCAACGCGCCAGGCCCAGGCGTTCCACTGCGGTGGCATAGCTTTCGTTGAACATCGTGTCGCCGCCCAGGTAGACCTGCTGGTGCGCCAGTTCATGGAAGATCATCCGGACCATGTAGGCTTCACTGCCGACCACCAGGGTGTTGAGCAGCGGGTCGCCGCCGAGCCAGTTGGACCAGCCCAGGGTGCTGTAGGCCGGCACACCGTAGACGCTGACCTCCAGCCCCTGCGCCCGCAGCGCGGCACCTTCGGCCTCGGCCGCCGCCTGGTCGAAGTAGCCGCGGTAGACCGCACAGCCGATCACCGGGTAGCACCAGGTCTTGAGCCGCAAGGACAACACCGGCGCGGCCACCACGTTCCACACCACCGCGCTGCGGCCCAGGTCGGCATGGCGGACGTAGCTGGCGTTGTCGGGCAGCGCCAGGTCGGTGACGGCGAAGCGGCGTGCCAGCTGCGCCACCTGAAGCCTGCTTTTCAGCGCCGCCGGCGTGGCGGGGTCGGCCAGCCAGTCGTTGATGGGCCGGGCGCGACGCAGCAGGTCGACGTGCCCACCCACCGACTGGGCGTAGTAGCCCGCCGTGCTGCAGCCGCTGCCCAGACAGACGGCGGCCAACGCCGCAGCCATGGTGGCCAGGCTGCCGATGGCCGCCCACCTCATGACCGCACCGGTGCGCACGCCGCCTGCAAGCCGGAGGAGGTCAAGCCGGAGAAGGTCAAGCCCGAGAAGGTCAAGCCGGCGCCACCTCGACGAGGCAGTCGTAGAAGGTGGGCGCTCGGCCGATGTCGGTCAGCCGCTGGCTGGTCAGCTCGTTCACGTTGGTGCCGTCCACGCCCAGCTTGCGCCACCACACGCCCAGGCCGTTGACCACGCCGGGCCGCGCCCGGTTGCCTACGGCTGCCTTGCAGCGGTAGCTGCCGCGGTCGTTGAACACCCGCACCAGCTGGCCGTCGGCGATGCCGCGGGCGGCGGCGTCGTCGGGGTGCAGCTCGAGCAGCGGCTCACCCTCGATGCTGCGCAGGCTGATCACATTGACGAAGGTGCTGTTGAGGAAATGCCGCGCCGGCGGCGAAATCATCGCCAGCGGGTAGCGGCTGGCCAGCGCGGGCGATGAATCGCGGCTTTCATAGGGCGGCAGGTAGTCGGGCACGCCCAGCCCAGGGGCGTCGACCAGCACCTTGCCGTTCGGGGTGTGGAAGCCGCCGTCGGCGAACGGCAGTTCGGGCAGCGCCAGCTTCACCCAGCCGCGGCTGCTGAGCTGGCCGAAGTCGAGCGAGGGCACGGCCTGGCGCGCCAGTTGCGCGTCGGTGTCACCGAAGCACGGGTCGGTCAGGCCCATCTTGGCCGCCAGGCGGCGGAAGATCTCGGTGTTGGGCAGCGCCTCGCCCAGCGGCGGCACCGCCGGGTGGTTGATCAGCACATAGGTGTGGCCATAGCTGGTGTGCACGTCCAGGTGCTCCAGCTGGGTGGTGGCGGGCAGCACGTAGTCGGCATGGTCGGCGGTGTCGGTGAGGAAGTGCTCCAGCACCACGGTGAACAGGTCATCGCGCCGGAAGCCGGCCACCACCTTGGGCGATTCAGGCGCCACCGCCACCGGGTTGCTGTTGTAGACCACCACCGCCTCGATCTTCGGGCCGAAGGCCGGCGAGGTGTCGCGCAACAGGTCGTCGCCGATGGTGGTCATGTTGATGGTGCGCGCAGCTCGGCCGGCCAGCAGGTCGGGCCGCTGCAGCGCCGCTGCGTCCACCGTGCCGCGGAACCAGTGCGACGACGACAGCAGCAGCCCGCCGCCACGCTGGCGCCAGGCGCCGGTCAGGCAGGGCAGCAGGGCAACCAGCCGCACCGCATTGCCGCCACCGCGGCAGCGCTGCATGCCGTAGTTCAGGCGGATGGCCGCAGGCCGGGTGCCGGCGTAGGCCTGCGCCAGCTGGCGCACCTCGTCGGCGCCGAGGCCGCACACCTGGGCCGTGCGCTCGGGCGGCCACTCCAGCGCCCTGGGCCGCAGCTTGTCGAAGCCGTCGACATGGCGGGCGATGTAGTCTTCATCCAGCCAGCCGTGGGTGATCAGCTCATGCATCAGGCCCAGCGCCAGGGCGCCGTCGGTGCCGGGCTGGATGGCCAGGTGCTGGTGGCACTTCTCGGCCGTCTCGGTGCGGCGCGGGTCGATGCAGATCAGCTTGGCGCCGTTGCGCTTGGCCTGCTGGGCGAAGGTCCAGAAATGCAGGTTGCTGGCGATCGAGTTGCTGCCCCAGATGATGATCAGCTTGGCATCGGCATAGTCCTCCAGGTGCATGCCGATCTTGCCGCCGTAGGTGGCGCTGAGCGCCTCGCCGCCGGCGCTGCTGCAGATGGTGCGGTCCAGCAGGCTGGCGCCCAGCCGGTGGAAGAAGCGCGCGGCCATGCTTTCGCCCTGCAGCAGGCCCATGGTGCCGGCGTAGCTGTAGGGCAGGATGGCCTGCGGGTCGCGCGCGGCAATGGCGCCCAGGCGTGCGGCGATGTCGGTCAGCGCCTCGTCCCAGCCGACCTGCCGGAACTGGCCGCTGCCCTTGGGGCCGATGCGCTTCAGCGGTGTCTGCACCCGATCGGGGTGGTAGGTGCGCTCGGCATAGCGGGACACCTTGGTACACAGCGCGCCGTGGGTGGGCGGGTGGTCCGGGTCACCCGCCACCTTGATGACCCGGCCGGCCTGCACGCTGATCTTCAGAGCGCAGGTGTCGGGGCAGTCATGCGGGCAGGCGCCCTGCACTATGGTGATCGGAGCGTCGGGGACGGTGGGTGCGATGGCGGCGTCCTGCAGGCTGGTGGTGCGCATGCAGCCACTATTGCACAAGCCGCACCCGGCGCCGCAGCGCAGCCGGCCTGGCATCGGCGCAGGCGGGGGTTTGCCCCAGGCCTTGCCCTGCGGGCTGTGCAGGGCATGGCCGGCCCATTAAACTGGGTTGACCTTCATCTTGCCGGGAACACCCATGCGCCTGATCGAATCCATCCTGGCCGACGCGGCCGCCATCACCACGCTGCGGCGCGACATCCACGCCCACCCGGAGCTGTGCTTCCAGGAGCATCGCACCTCGGACGTCGTCGCCAAGGCGCTGACCGACTGGGGCATTCCGGTGCACCGCGGGCTGGGCACCACCGGCGTGGTGGGCATCATCAAGAACGGCACCTCCAGCCGCGCAGTGGGCCTGCGCGCCGACATCGACGCGCTGCCGATGCAGGAGGGCAACACCTTCGCCCATGCCAGCCGGCATGCCGGCAAGATGCACTCCTGCGGCCACGACGGCCACACCGCGATGCTGCTGGCTGCGGCCAAGCACCTGGCGCGGCACCGCAACTTCGACGGCACGGTGTATCTGGTGTTCCAGCCGGCCGAAGAAGGCGGCGGCGGCGCGCGCGAGATGATCAAGGACGGGCTGTTCACGCTGTTCCCGATGGAGGCGATGTTCGGCGCGCACAACTGGCCAGGCATGGCGGTGGGGCAGTTTGCGCTGAAGAGCGGGCCCTGCTATGCCAGCAGCAACGAGTTCAAGATCATCCTCAAGGGCAAGGGCGCACATGGCGCGATGCCGCACCTGGGTGTCGACCCGGTGCCTGCCGCTGCCGCGCTGGTGCAGGGCTTCCAGACCATCATCTCGCGCAACATGAAGCCGATCGACACCGGCGTGATCTCGGTGACGATGATCCACACCGGCGAGGCCACCAACGTCATCCCCGAGCTGTGCGAGATGCAGGGCACGGTGCGCACCTTCACCACCGAGCTGCTCGACCTGATCGAGCAGCGCATGCAGACGATGGCCGAGTCCACCGCAGCGGCCTACGACTGCAGCTGCACCTTCAGCTTCCGGCGCAACTACCCGCCCACCATCAACCACGAAGCCGAGACCGCGTTTGCCGCCAAGACGCTGGCCGAGGTGGTGGGCGCCGAGAACGTGCTGCCCTTCGAGCCGACCATGGGCGCTGAAGACTTCAGCTACTACCTGCAGGAAAAGCCCGGCTGCTACTTCATGATCGGCAACGGCGACGGCGCCCACCGCGAGGGCGGCCACGGCCTGGGGCCGTGCATGCTGCACAACCCGTCGTACGACTTCAACGACGACCTGATTCCGCTGGGTGCCACCGCCTGGGTGCGCATCGCCGAGCAGTGGCTGAGCACGCCGCGTTGAGCCCGGCCGCGATGTCAGCAAGCCACTTCTCGCAAAGTTACGCCGAGGCGCGCGCCAAGTTCCTGGCTGCGGCCGAGGCCGCCGGGCTCGACAGCCAGCCGCATGTGCACCCGCTGCTGGGCCGCGACGGCGAGACCCTGGCACTGGACATGGTGCGCGACGGCCCGGCCGATGCACCCGCAGTGCTGCTGGTCAGCTCGGCCTGCCACGGCGTGGAAGGCTACTGCGGCTCGGGCGTGCAGATCACGCTGCTGGGCGACGCGGCGCTGCGGCGCGCGGCCCATGCAGCCGGCGTCGCCCTGGTCTACCTGCACGGCCTGAACCCCCACGGCTTCTCGTGGTGGCGGCGCACCACGCACGAGAACGTGGACCTGAACCGCAACTTCCAGGATTTCAGCCAGCCACTGC
>Ga0136636_10000834_pt1 | contig 17021 bp, 18 predicted proteins | sample AntDrymUQ8522106_2_FD_104653 | JGI IMG/M metagenome (GOLD analysis project Ga0136636, IMG submission 104653) | Polar desert sand microbial communities from Dry Valleys, Antarctica - metaG UQ852 (21.06) | ecosystem: Environmental > Terrestrial > Soil > Desert | place: Antarctica: Dry Valley... | reverse complement strand
TGGCTCTGTGTGTTCGGAAAGAAACATGCACCCTGTTACCACACATTCAGGTGCCGGTACTTATATTGGTGGGTGAAAAAGATAAAATTACACCGCTCACTACTGCAACTTATATGCACGAAAACATCAAACATTCTACTCTTCATGCTATCAAGCATGCCGGGCATTTAAGCAATCTGGAGAATTCGGTCGACTTCAATAAACAACTGAAAACTTTTTTTGCTGCTGTGCACAAACAGCAGGGTGCAACTCCCTCCGAAGGCATCACTGCTTTTGTGGAGCAGTTAAGAGACACGTTGAAATCATTCGTTGCTCTACTGACAATTTAAGGTCGGTACGACAGCAAATACTTACTTTTTTATCCAATACCTAAATAAAATCCAACAGGAATTATTACAATATAATTAATTGTATAGATGCTTGAAGCGCATAGATTTTTCTTTGAAAAATAAACCAGAAAAAACTAATTTATTTTGACAAATATGATATTACGGTGCGCTGCAACTCTTTACATTGAAAAATATCTATTCTACAAAGATTCCGCCACTCTGTGGTACCGCAATCTTTGTAGCTAATATGATGACAATTACAAGCAAGGTCCCCCTTCTGCGTAAGAGTTAGAGGTGGTTGGATACTAAAACTTATATCAAACGAAGTAATTGAAAATTATTCTTGATTAACTCTAATACACTCTAACTTGCAACTCAAACTAACAAACTTTTTGAACGAAGATTTTTGAACGCAAAATACGCAAAAAACGCAAATCAGAAATCTTCGATTACTTTAATAGTTAGATTTTATTTTCTCTAAATATGCAAACTTAGTCTTAAAGTCTACGCCATCTGTCGGAGGATTTAGGGGCTGCTCGTAACTAATTAACTCACAAACTAACAAATAATTCAATCTATTATGAAAACAAAAATGAATATTGCCTATTTATTACTGACATTTACATTGCTTACCTTCACCGGATGTGGAAAAGAAGGAACACCGGGAATTAATGGCGAAAATGCAGCAGTGTATTACTCCGAATGGTTTACTCCAACTGCTTGGTCGGGGACTCCCGGCGATTGGTTCTTTAGTGCTTCTGCCCCCGATCTTACTCAAAACAATGTTGAGAGTGGAGTAGTTTTGGCATATGTATGGTTGTCTGGCGATGTGTACACCTCAACATCTATCAGACCATTACCCGCTTACGCTGTAGGCGCAAACTGGAGTTTCTTAATTCACCAATACGGAAATATAGAGTTCAATAGCGATATGATTAGTAAACCACTTACAACACATAAATTCAGATTTGTGGTTATACCGGGTACATCGGTAGCCTTAAAGTCGGCAGCAACAAAGTACACTACACAAAGTGCATTATTAAACATGCCCTATGCTGAAGCTTGCCAATTATTTGACATTAAAGACTCACTTCAAGTAGTAACCAAATGAAAAATTCAACAGGTAAGCAATCAAAAAGCAAGACACACGATGACGCGGAGAGAGATTTGAACCTGATGATTATTGAAGTTACCACCAAGATAAAAGATCACTATCCACAGTTGACAAAATTTTTGGAAGAAATGCCTATTGCTGTAGCAGATGAGAAAAACGTGGATGTCACGCTCAGGAATCTAAGATCATATTATGATTCGCTGAATACAATGCTCAATAAATATATTTCGGAACAACCCGATAATAGTAATCAACCACAATTTATAAATTAGAAATTATGGATAAGATAAGAGAAGATATTGAACCCAAAACAGTAAGAGCTGAATATATAGAAGTGGAGCCAAATGTGCGACTTCATGTTACCGACGTTGGCGAAGGTCTGGCGATAGTGCTTATACACGGTTGGCCATTGAGCGACGAGATGTATGAATATCAATATATTGATTTGATAAACAGCGGTTTTCGTGTTATTGGCATCACCCTGCGGGGATTCGGTAAATCGGATAAACCCTACAGTGCGTACAATTACGATACACATGCGTTGGATATCAAGCGGGTGTTAGATCAGCTGGACATTACAGATGCTACACTCTGCGGTTTCTCAATGGGTGGAGCCATTGCCGTTAGTTATGTTTCGTTGTATGGTTCTATGCGGGTGATAAAACTGGTACTGGCAGGAGCTGCTACACCGAGCTGGACGCAATGCGAAGACTTTCCGTATAATATTCCCAAAAGCAATGTGGATGATTTAATCGCATTGAATAATACCGACAGACCCAAACTATTGTCCAATTTCGCAAAGATATTCTCGGCTACCGAGACTACCTTAAACGAAGGAATTGGCAATTGGCTGACAGCTATCAATCTAAGTGCATCATCTTATGCTACCGGCAGATGTTTAATGGCATTGCGCGATACCGATTTGCGACGCAACTTACAGAAGATAGAAATTCCAACATTAATCATGCATGGACGGAAAGACAAAGTATGTTCTTACGACTTGGCCGAACAAACCCTGAAACTCATACCGAATGCACAACTTATTGCTTTTGAAAAAAGTGGTCATAGTTTGTTTTTGGAAGAAACAAAGAAGTTCAACGCAGAATTAATCAAATTTGCATTGAAATAAACGAATAGCCGAATTGCAGGAAATAAACTACCGCCCTTCATTCTCCCGACAGTAAATGGAGAGTTAGGGGCGGTAGTTTTTGTTTTTATTTTGCGGAATTGGCTTCTAATTCCTGTAGATTTATTCTCGCACCCTGCCTTACCAATGCAATGTGTAATTATACAACTTTTATCGAAATTTATGTAACTGTTGCTCAAATGAATACTACTTACTTTGTAAAGTAATAGTGAGGTGCATTTCTGCTTGAGTGTAGAGAGTGAGACTCCAGTTGCTGTGCCTATCTCTATTGCATCATTTTTATACTTACTTTCTACACATGAGAACTCCTATTAAAAAGATATTTACCGTTCTGAAAACTGCTTTCGTTAACTGGTTTGCCAAGGATCCCCTTCGGGAGAGCGGTATCATTGCTTACTATGCCATTTTCTCATTGCCGGGATTATTGGTGGCTATTCTCACGCTTACCGGTTATTTTTTTGGTCGTGAGGCTGTTAATCATCAAGTGGCAGCAGAGTTTACGTCGACTATGGGAGTAGGAACAGCTAATCAGATACAAGATATCATTGTGCAAGCCAGTAGAATGCGAAATTCTGTTTTAGCTACCGTGGTTGGGGTCATTACTATTCTGGTGGGAGCCACGGGTGTATTTGTGGAGTTTCAGAATGCATTGAACTCCATATGGGGGGTTAAAGTCGATAGTAATAAATCAGGTATCTGGCAATTGGTGCGCATTCGATTGTTCTCTTTCGGATTGATTATCTCCATTGCTTTTCTGCTTATCGTGTCCTTATTGGTTTCGGCATTAATAGCCGGATTTGGAGCGTGGTTAAGCGGGCATTTTTCCGATTCCTTTTTAGTATTACTCCAACTACTCAACACGGTGTTGTCATTTCTCATTCTATCGGTGTTGTTTGCACTCATGTTTAAAATATTACCTGATGCCAACATCAAATGGAAACATGTATGGATAGGATCATTTGTTACCGCTTTGCTGTTTGGAGTAGGTAAATATGCTCTTGGAATTTATTTTAGTCAGGTAAATCCCGGTACCGGATACGGCGCTGCCGGTTCCATTATTCTTATTATGCTTTGGGTAACCTATTCCTCGGCCATTGTGCTCTTTGGGGCTGAGTTTACGCATGCTTATGCCAATATGTTTTCGGGTAAAGTGGCTCCCAATGAAGTTGCAACGGTGGAAACCACTGTTCAATCGAAAGAGGAATGAGGAGATGAGTTTTAATGTCAAACCAACCATCCTCATTTAATGTTATTTAGTTAGCACACGGAATAACCGAAATGTACGGATAATCACTGTTTATAGATTGAAAAATGTCGTTCACGCAGTTGTTTACGAACTTCTTCTGTTTATTCAGTGTACTAATTCCTTATTTAAAAGCTTTTGCATTCTCATTCTTATATCTTACAGGGCTGACGCATTAAAATAAATAATAGATCAATTTTATTGATGATGCACTATTGCCTACCGAGCGTAAGTTTTTCGAACGAAGTATCCGTCAGCTGACGGATTGACTTTTTTTGCTTACTTTTTTGCGTCAAGGCAAAAAAAGTGAGTGGGGTTTTAGGGGTAAAGCTCCTTGTGTTAATTAAAATCATTGCAATGCGTCAGCCCTCCTACCTATACTTCTCCATTCTTACTCCTTCCCATTTAAATTCAGGTGTGAATAATGCAACTTTTTTCTAAAGTTATGTAAGGTTTTTTTGTCCACAACGAACCATCTTTGTATAAAAATAGAGAGTATGAAAAAGCTAAGAAGTATTGTAACAATCATTTTTGTTTTACTAATTTTAACGAGTACAACATCTTGCGCTGTTAGAATGCACGAAGATAATGGAAGACACCGAGGTTGGTTTCACAGAAATGACCATCGCCATCATGAAAAACGTACTGTTCTGATTGTCAAGAATAATGATCGTAATCACAGATAAAACAATAATATCCAGCAATGATGAAAAATCCTGATTGCTGAATCGAAACAAAGACTTAGCATTATGCCAGAGAATAAAGTTTCAGAACACCTTACCAAAACCGGATTGCCAACTTCTAAACTAGAAAATGGAGATGAAAAACGGAAAGATACAAAGGAAAATTTTGTTGATTTGACGGAAAAACTCAATAAGCTTCGTGAGGAAAATTTCTACGATTTTAAAAAAGAATCAGTCGAAAAAATAAGTTTGATAGAAAAGAAAATCATCAAATTAGAAGAAAAAATAAAAACGGCTAACGTAGAGCTTGGAATGATTTATCAAAACCAAATGGATGAATTGGAACATACCAAAAGAATACTTGAAGGTAAGTTGGACGAATACAAAGAAGATGGAGAAAGCGAATGGAATAGGTTTGAAATTGAATTTTCTCACGACCTGAGGGTATTCGAAATCGAACTGGCGGACTTTGTAGCAAATTTTAAAAAGGACTAATCTTTAAAATAAGAAAAATGAAAACTAAAATCGTCAATCCTGAAATTGCAAAAACCGCAAACTTTTTACCCGGTACCTTGATCCCATCAGACTTACTGCCCTCCAAAAAAAAATCAAAGGACATTGTCAATAATAAGGAATCTGAACCTAATAAACCGTCACACTCCGATTCTGATAATGCTCCGAAGGATACCAAAGAAGAGAGTATTTGAATCAGGCGCGGAACCGACAGTCTGTTATCGAATGGCATCGTTAATTATTCAAAAATATTAAAATGATAAATGAAATTCCAACATCCGTTATCGTCATTGTGGCTCATCCCGACGATGAAACATTGTGGGCTGGTGGCACTATTCTAATGCATCCGGAGTGGGAGTGGTTCGTTCTATGCCTGTCGAGAGGCAGTGATAAAGATCGTGCCCCCCGTTTTTTCGAAGCGTTGAAAGCATATGGTGCAAGGGGAGTTATGGGTGATATGAATGATGGTCCAAATCAGATTCCATTGTCCGAGCTGGAAGTGGAATGTGCTATTCTTCAGTTGTTCCCATTAAAACATTTTGATCTTATTATTTCCCATAACCCAACAGGTGAATACACAAAACATCTCCGGCACGAGGAAATAAGCAAAGCTGTAATAACGCTTTGGGAAATGGGCAAAATTGAGGCCAACCAGTTATGGACATTTGCGTACGAAGATGGTGGTAAACAATACCTTCCGCAACCAATAAAAACAGCCTCCTTGTATTGTGAATTGCCAAAAGAGATTTGGGAAAAGAAACACAATATTCTTACCCATGAATTCGGTTTTGATATGAATAGCTGGGAAGCAAAAACAGCTCCTGTTGCAGAATCGTTTTGGCAATTTTCAAATCCGGCGGATGCAAAACAATGGCTTGAAAACGAAGGGAAAATTTAATTTATAAATATATACGCATGAAAGTTTTAGTTTTGTACGATTATCCACCTGCACCAGGCGGATTGGCCACTCAGGGAGATTTACTCTTCAAGGGCTTAATTGAAATGGGAATTGATGCACACGCAGTTCATTTCGAATCGGCGCAGGAAAAGGAATGGTATTACCGCTGGTTTCAACCGGATGTGGTGGTGGGAGTTGGTTATTGGGGGCATACTCCGCAATTGGTACTTCACCCGCAGCGCTATGGCGTTACACCGGTGCCGTGGCTCGTAGCGGATGGTTATATTGCCAATTATCAGGAAATTCTGAACTCATTACCACTAATATTGGTTACTTCTAATTGGGTGAAGGAAATGTATGTTCGCGATGGAATTGATGGCAGCAAAATTGAAGTTTTGCCGGTTGGTTGCGATACCGATTTGTTCAGACCTTTTGCAATAGATGATCCGAAAGTAGTGGCAGTACGTGAGGCACTAGGTGTTTTGCCCCACCAAAAAATGATTCTTACTATTGGCGGCGATGCAGCTTCTAAGGGAGCGCAGGAAGTGATGCAGGCTTTGTCCATCATCGATAAAAAAGCTCCAAGTTGGAAGTATATATGCAAAGTGTGGCCACAACCACGAACCAAAGCTCAGAACTTGTTAGACCTGGAAATGGCTACGCAATTGGGAATTGAAAAAAATGTGCTTTATACCACCAATACCATTTCGCGTAACTTTATGCCTTATCTGCTGGGTGCCTGCGATATTTACGCTGCACCGTCACGGCTCGAGGGTTTCGGGATGCCACAAGTAGAAGCCGGTGCTTGCGGAAAACCAGTTATTGGTATCAATGCCATGGGATTGCTAGATACGATGGTTCATGGTAAAACCGCCTTTTTGGCAAAAGTAGCACGTCAAATTGTAGTGGATGAAGTTATTCTTGGAAGCGAGTCGGGCTTTGAAAACAAACACAAAGTGATTTTCAACCAACCCCGAACGGTAGATTACCGTGCTAGTGTGGATGATATTGCTAAATACCTGTTAGAACTGATGAATAACCCCGAATTATGCGATACAATGGGAAAAGCCGGACGCAAACGCGCCGTAGAATTTTTCGATTACCGTGTTGTTGCTCATAAATTTGTTCAGATCATGAATGAAAAAATGGGAATATATTGATAGTTGACAAATGATAGTGGATAGTTGACAATTGGTACTTGTTGTAATAAATTAGTTTATGCTATTTCAAACGGCTCTCAGATAGTAAACCACTATGAATTATACGACTTACTACAACTATCTACTATCATTTATTAACTAATAACTAATAAATATGCCACTAAAAAAAGGGAAATCAAAAAAAATTATCTCGGAAAATATTGAAGAAATAATGCATAGTTTTCACGAAAACGGAACCATCGGAACTTCGACACCAGCTTCAAACGAGAAAGCTCAGAAGCAAGCCATAGCCATAGCTTTTGATATGGCAAAAAAGAAGAAAAACAAATGAAACGAACAAAACAAAATTTAATCGTAACCTTGGGCATGATTAAATTTTGTTTTATGAATTCTCAGCCAGTGGACTGACTAGCCATCTGACATTTTTTATAAAAATACAAACAGATGAAACCAATAGATGCACAAGAAATAGAAAAGGCCAAAAAAGCTGCTCTGGAAGTATTGCTTTTTAATGCACACGGTCCTTATCACGGTCTGCCACGTACGGCAGGTTGGGGATATCCCGAACCATATACCCGCGATTTGATGTTCTCCATTTTGGGAATTGCGGTGACTGGAAACAAAACCTTGCTAAAAAGCATACAAAATGTATTGGAGATGCTCGCTAAAAATCAAACCGATCGGGGTCACATTACTTCACTTGTGCACGACAAAGAAGACCGTGGATCAAGCGATACCACACCGCTTTTTTTAATGGGTGTGGGCGTGTACCGGAAAGTAACCGGAAATCCCGATTTCCTTCAGGAAGCCACTCAAAAAGCTTTGGTATGGATGGAATATCAAAGCCCTTCCGACCGTCACTTGGTGGCGCAGCAGCCTACTAGCGATTGGCGAGATGAACAATGGGTGACAGGATATGGACTTTTTGTAAATACGGTTGTTTACAGCTACCTCCGCTTGTTGGGATTGCCCGAAAAAGCTAGTCAGGTACGCAAAGAAATGACTCGATTTACCATTACGGCTGGTGTTATTCATCATCATGTGCACGAAGGACTGGCGGTAAGTCATAAACCATATTATGCTTTTTGGTCGTACAAGATTCATAGCAGTGAACGGTTTGATTTGTTGGGGAATAGTCTTGCCATTCTTTCGGGCATTACCACACCGACCCGTGCCGACGAAATGGTTTCGTGGATTGAGGCTGAATGTGCAGCCATGAGATTGAAAGGCGAACTGGCTGTAGATTTACCTCCTAATTTTTTCCCCTATATTCAACCCGAAGATCCGGATTGGATGCCACGCTATGCACAGTTTAATAATCCGGGCGAATATCACAATGGTGGCGTCTGGCCGTTTATCTGCGGTATTTACGTGGCTGCACTGGTGGCTGCCAAACGATTTAAACTAGCAGAGGAAAAACTCATTGCACTTACAGAATTGATGAAGCTTAAGCAAAATAACAACCTGGATTTTGGTTTCAATGAATGGATCAAAGCACAGGATGGTAAACAAATGGGGCAAGACTGGCAAACCTGGTCGGCAGCACTCTATTTGTATGCTGCCAAATGTGTTGAAGACCGGAATACACCCTTTTTCGACGAAGTACGGAATATCTCCAATACTGAATAAGATTAATTTATGATCTATTTTAATTATACCAAAATAAAGATGAATTGATTTTTGATATCAATTTTAAGAAACAAAAATAGCTTTAAGTTCTCTTCAGGGGTTCGTGCCAATCGGTTGCTTTTGTTGCGGATGGCCGCTAAGTGCGGATGCCTAGGAATTTAGAATAATACCAAAAACCTTTTAAAAAACATTAACCATGAACGTAAAAGTAACCAGAAAAAAACACATCTTTTATCCAGATTCTTCCAGGGTAATCGTTCGTTTTTTAAAAGTGGACGATGTAAGAACAACTGATATAATAAAGAATGTATTGGCAATGTCCGATAAGCAAGTAAATGAGTCTATGAGCAGGTTGGCGAGAGGATATTCTATGCGTCACAGGAGTATTTCCCAAATATTCCAGAAACATTTCGACAAACTGGCTCCTATACTCGATAAAATGAATGTGAATGAAAAAGATCTTAGTTCGGCTCGCAAAGCACTGATAGGCTCGTATTTCACTATGGAGTATTCGATTGAATCAGCTGCGTTTTTTAATCCATCGATTATAGAAGATCCAGATCAAACAGAACTTGAGCCAAATGAGAAAAGGGTAATTTTTAGTTTTCGTGCTACAGGTGAAGGACATATCTCATCTATCGTATTCCGCTCAGCAATTCTTGATAAAAATAACGAAATAAGGCTTGCATCTGTCGGTAAAATGTTAGCCGAAGCAGATGTTATAAAAAGACATGTTTACATTAAAAAATCTTTCCAGGAAAAACTGAAACGATTGGAAGGTGTAGACGGTAGATTTAGTCCTGTTATTTTAGATGAACCTAAGGTAAAAGAAGACTACGAGGTAAGTGACATACCTCAATTTATTATAGAAGACCATCCGGATAAAACGAAAACAAAGAAGAAAATTATTTCACCTGATTTTATTTTAGATAAGCTTGGTGATAGTTTTGGCTATGGCGAATTGAGGAGAAACCTTGTAACCGCAACAAAAGACCCCGAATTTAATACGGAAGGTCATGTTAAAATAATGAATCAAATGATGTGGATTGCATCATCGCATTACGAGATTAATTTTTCAATTGACTCAGCCATTAGCGAAAGGGTTATTTTCCCGATATCGCGAACCGAAATAAACGGAATTGAAGATGCCCGTTTTGTAAAATTTACTGACGATGACGGCGAAGTAACCTATTATGCCACATACACTGCTTACGATGGAGCAAGTATTATGCCTAAGCTGTTAAGCACTAAGGATTTTTATGCTTTCAAAATAATGCCTATTAGTGGTGAAATTGCATATAACAAAGGCATGGCTCTGTTTCCCCGAAAAATAAATGGCAAATATGCCATGTTGTGCAGGATAGATGGCGTAAATAATTATATCGCTTATTCGGATAGTTTAAATATGTGGCGCAAGGCTAAAATTATACAGCAACCCAAGTATCCATGGGAACTGGTGCAAATTGGTAATGCGGGTTCTCCTATCGAGACAGAAGATGGTTGGCTGGTTATTACACATCAGGTAGGTGCAATGAGGGAATACAGCTTAGGAGCTTCATTATATGACCTTGATAACCCGGAGAAAGAGATTGGAAGGTTAAGTAGCCAGTTAATAGTTCCAAATGAAGTAGAAAGGGAAGGGTATGTACCAAATGTGATTTATTCGTGCGGTTCGATGATTCATAACGATTCGTTGATTATCCCTTATGCAATGTCTGATTATTCATCAACTTACGCAACGGTTAATCTTAAAGAACTGTTGAAAGAGTTGAAGAACTCTGTCAGTTAGTACATACTGCTGATTAAGAGTAAATTGCTTCAAACTATTTAATTGAACGTCTTGCTGATGCATGGTAAGCTGGAAATTATTAGATTCGTACATCCCCTATACTAATTAAAAGTAATTACAAATCTTTTAAAACAAATAGAAATGAAAACATTAACGGGTTTGTGGATTGACCATAGTAAAGCACTAATTGTAACGATAACGGACATAGAGGAAGTAATTAAAGTGATCGGATCGGATGTTGAAAAACAACTTCGTCGCACCGGCGATTCCATTTTAAAAGGATCTTTCGAATCGTTGCAAGTAAAGGCTGATGATATTCAACAAAAGGCATACACCGAAAATATCAACAGCTTCTATGATGAAGTGATTGACAGTTTAGGTGATGCCAAATCGATTCTGATACTCGGTCCGGCTGAAGCAAAAGCTGAACTAAAAAAACGCATGGAGAAAAACAAACTCGGCAATAATATTGCCGGTGTAGAAACAGCCGACAATATGACAGATGGTCAACTTGTAGCGTATGTTCGTGAATTCTTCAACCAATAAAATACAGTGAAAACTTAAAAAGATGATTTAAATCAATTAAAAACAACTAAATAAAAACAATATGAACACACTTATAACCAAAGATGGTACCCAAATTTACTACAAAGACTGGGGTTTAGGCGAACCAGTAGTTTTTAGTCATGGATGGCCTTTATGTGGCGATGCGTGGGAATCGCAAATGCTTTTCCTCGCTGAGCAGGGTTATCGCTGCATTGCGCATGACCGACGTGGACATGGCCGTTCCGATCAGACTTGGGAGGGCAATAACATGGATACCTACGCCGATGATTTGTCGGAATTAATTGAAAAACTTAATTTGAAAAACATAACGCTGGTTGGTCATTCTGCTGGCGGTGGCGAAGTAGCACGATACATTGGTCGACACGGAACTTCCCGTATTGCCCGCATTGTTTTGTTAAGTGCAGTTACTCCACTTATGCTGAAAACCAAATCCAATCCCGAAGGACTACCCATCGAGAAATTTGACGAAATACGGTTCGGTATTAGTGCCGGTCGATCGCAGTTTTATCAGGATTTGACGACGCCATTTTTCGGAGCTAACCGTAAGAATCATAACGTTACACAAGGTATGCGCGACGCTTTTTGGCATCAGGGAATAATGGGTGGATTAAGAAGCCAATACGAATGTGTAAAGGCATTTTCGGAAACCGATTTTACCGAAGATTTGAAAAAGTTCGACGTCCCTACGCTTATTATTCATGGCGATGATGACCAGATTGTACCCATCGACACTACAGCAAAGACTGCATTGAAACGTATCAAAAATGCAACACTCAAAATTTATCCGGGTGGCTCACATGGTTTAGCCGATACACATAAGGATCTGCTAAATGCAGATTTGTTGCAATTTATTAAACTTAAATACTAATCATTTTAAACTATGGGTTCAATAGTCGCAGTAACTAAAATTAATCTTCCGCATAAAGTAAAACAAAAGGAAGTAAAAGCATTTGCAAAGGAATTATTTGTTTCAAATTTTCCGCAAATAGATAGATTGTTAGGCATTTTCGATAACACGGAAATCATATCCCGTAATTTATGTAAGCCGCTTCGTTCGTACGACTCAAACAATAGTTTTGAGGAAAATAATAAGGAGTTTATTCGGTTTGCACTGGATTATTCGATACAAGCCATAGAAGAATGCCTGACAAAAGCAAACATCAATAAGTTGGATGTCACGGATTTGATTTTTGTGTCTTCCACCGGACTTGCCACGCCCAGTTTGGATGCATTAATTATCAATAAGATGAAAATGAATCCGCACACCAATCGCATGTCCATCTTTGGATTGGGCTGTGCGGGAGGTGTATCGGGGGTAGCCAAAGCTAATGCCATTGCACAGTCGAACCCAAAAGCCGTCGTGTTGTTGGTTTCTGTGGAGTTGTGTTCACTGACATTTTTGAGACGCGATTTTAGCAAGAGTAATTTTGTAGCTGCTAGTTTATTTTCGGATGGTATTGCTGCTTGTCTTATTGTAGGTGATGCATTTAAGAGCAAATCAACCATTAATATTCTCGCTTCCGGCAGCAAATTGTATTTCGATTCGCTGGACGTGATGGGTTGGGAATTTTTGGATGTAGGGTTCAAAGTGCTTTTTTCGGAGAATATTCCGTCCATTATCGACCAAAATATTAAAGCAGATATTGTTGACTTTCTGGCAAAAAATGACCTTGTATTGAGCGATATCAAGAATTTTATTTTTCATCCCGGAGGCAAAAAAGTCCTTACCGCCTATGCCGATGCGTTGGCGGTTAAAGGAGATTTTCTGAAAATAACCCGCGAGACGATGAACGATTACGGCAACATGTCTAGCTCCACGGTGTTGTACGTGTTGGAAAAATTTTTAAACAATAATTTTGAGACCGGATATGGATTAATGGTGGCCATGGGTCCTGGATTTTCGAGTGAAATGGTATTGTTGGATATGAAAAAATAATGATATATGGCGTTTATACTTTTTATGGCTTTCCTTATCGGGATAAGAATGATAGAATTAGTAGTGTCCAGTCAAAATGAAAAATGGCTGAGAGCAAACGGTGCGGTGGAGTATGGGCAAAAACATTATCCATACATTGTATTGTTGCATTCGGGTTTTATACTTTCATTAATCGTTGAGTATTATTTAAAACCTACCCAAACATTGAATTCTTTCTTTCTGATGGTTTATTTAGTGTTGATAGGAGCAAAGGTTATGGTGATAAGTTCGTTAGGTAAGTATTGGAATACAAAGATATTCCATATTTCTGGCCATCGCTTAGTGAGCAAAGGACTTTATAGATACGTCAAACATCCCAATTATATTATTGTAATCTGCGAAATTGCGGTTATTCCATTCATTTTCAATTTGTATGTTACAGCCGCAGTTTTCTTTGTACTTAATGCCATTATGCTTACGATACGCATTAAAGAAGAAAACAAAATATTAAAGGATTTTTGAAAATGAACAGATGCTAAAACAAATGTTGAAACATTCAACACTTTCTTACAAGAATACCTCCCCTTCATTTTGCCCATCTGTCGTTTTGAGAGATGGACTTTTAAATATGCCTCCCATTGCTGGGTCTCATCTTGCAGTTGGTCTAATAATATGTGAATTATACAATTTATTCATAAAGTTATGTAACTGTTGGCTGTATAAAATTTCGGAACTTTGTGTAAATTTATTCATTTACTTAAAACAAACAAAATGAAAAAGAGTATTCTTATCATTCCATTCTCGTTTTTGATGTTCAGTGTGGCCTTTACATCCTGTGGACCAAGTAAAAAACTGGTTGCATCGCGTGCCTGGGTAGGCCAATTACAAAAAGACAGCGCTGATACCCACGGCCAATTGAACGATTGCAATGGCTTGGTGAAAGATTTGAGAGGTCAGAAAGCCGCACTGCAAGATAAAAATGCAAACTTGGAAGATAAAAATGCAACTGTAAATAAAGATTACACAGCACTTTCATCTGCTTCTAAAATGACCATTGAAGATCAACAAAAACGGTTGGCGAATCTTCAAAATGTGATTCAATCTCAGAAGAATGTAATGAGCAACCTAAAGAATTCGATTGCAGATGCACTGTTGAAATACAAAGCTGATCAGTTGTCGGTATATATTAAAGACGGAAACGTGTATGTATCGCTTCAGGAAAAATTACTGTTCAAATCGGGTAGTGATGTGGTGGATCCTGTTGGAAAAGCTGCGCTCCAATCATTGGCTCAGGTGCTGAACAGCACCAAAAACATCTCGGTAATGATAGAAGGTCATACCGACAATGTGCCCATTAAAACAACTTTGTTTAAAGATAACTGGGATTTGAGTACAGCTAGGGCAACTTCCATAGTACGTATTCTTACAAAAGATAACGGTTTCGATTCACAACGAATTACTTCATCCGGCAAAGGTGAATTTAAACCCGTTAAACCAAATGATTCAGCCGAAGGACGTGCAGCAAATCGCCGTACGGAAGTGATATTGTCACCCAACCTTACCGAACTTTATAAATTATTGGAACAATAAAAAATGGTCTGACATCAGCCATGCATTTTAATCGGAATAAAACTGGTGGTTTTGCTTTAGTAAGAAGATATTGATAATCAAAAAGACTCCTTGAGAGCATTTCATGATTGAAATGCTCTCAAGGAGTCTTCTTACAGTACTAATTCAAGGAAAAATGCAACCTAACTCTATTTAAATCAATATATTCTTTTTTTCTCCACAATTAAGAACTAACTTTGATTTTTTATTATCAATAACTATGGCAACATCAAAAGAAGATCAAAAGAAGCCACCTGCTACTCCGCAGTATTTTCCGATAGTAGGTGTTGGTGCATCGGCTGGAGGCTTGGATGCATTTAAACGTTTGCTGAAAGCGATACCTGAAGATTCAGGAATGGCTTATGTACTTGTTCAGCATCTCGACCCGTCGCATGAAAGTATGCTTCCAGAGATACTCAGCCGTGAAACGAAAATTCCTGTACACGAAATCACCGATGATATTCATCTAGCACCCGACCATATCTACATTATCCCTTCCAATAAAATTCTGACTTCTACCGACGGTGTGCTTAAACTCACCACTCGCGACAAGAAAAAACTCAATCTTTGTATTGATGTTTTTTTTACCTCTTTGGCAGATGTTCATAAAGAGTTTGCCATAGGAGTTGTATTATCCGGTACAGGCAACGATGGAACACTCGGATTAAAATCCATTAAGGAGCATGGCGGTATCACCGTAGCACAGGATCAGGAATCGGCAGCTTATGATAGTATGCCGCAGAGCGCTATCAATGCTGGCGTGGTGGACTTTATTTTAACCCCAGCGAAAATCCCGGAGCATCTGTTGCAAATAGCAGGTTCGTATAATGTGAATCATGTATTCGCCCCTGAGGAAGAATTACCAAAAGACGAGGAAGAGACTTATAATAAGATTTTGTCTGTACTTCGTAAACGCAGTGGAGTAGATTTTACCTATTATAAACAACCTACTTTCCATAGGCGCATTGCACGGCGAATAGCCATTGTGAAAAAGAAAAACATAGCTGAATATCTCCAGTTTTTGAGCAGCGATAAAGCTGAGCAGGATGCACTCTTTCTGGATGTGCTCATTCCCGTCACGTCCTTTTTTCGTGACCCCAAAACGTTTCAGGCATTAACCGATACTATCTTGCCGGCATTGTTTCGCGATAAATCGGATGATGAACCTATCCGGGTATGGATTGCAGGATGCTCTACCGGCGAGGAGGCATTTTCCATTGCTATTTGCTTGCATGAGTTCTTAAGGGAAAAGGCATCCTATATAAAAATTCAGATTTTTGCCTCGGATATTTCGGATAGGGCTATCAAAAAAGCCCGCACAGCAATTTACAGTAAAGCAGATGTGCGGCTGCTTACCGATATGCAGCTTAAAAAGTATTTCGTAAAACACAAAGACAGCTATGAAGTGAATAAACTCATACGCGAGATGTGTGTGTTTGCACCGCATAATTTTCTGAAAGATCCACCTTTTGCCAAAATGGATTTGATTAGCTGTAGGAATGTACTTATCTACATGGATACTTTTTTGCAGAAAAAAGCTCTTACCGTTTTTCATTATGCACTGAAAGAAAACGGATTTTTATTACTCGGTAAATCCGAAAGCATCAGTCCGGCGGCGGAGCTATTCGCTTTGTACGATAAACACGAAAAAATTTATTCGCGTAAGTCGGTGCCCGGTAGATTTATTCATGTTATTAATGAGCGTAAAGAAGAAGCAGCACCTACAAAGGATAAAGCCATTACTAAACAGGAGCCCGGATACAGCGATTTTAGAAAAAGTGCAGAAGCCATTCTTCTTTCGAAGTTTACGCCGGCAAGCGTGGTGGTGAATGAACAAATGGATATTGTACATATTCACGGTCTTATTTCGCCATTTCTGGAAGCACCTCAGGGGAAGCCTACTTTCAATTTGTTGAAAATGGCTCGTGAAGGATTAGCTTTCGAATTGCGCAACGGATTACACAAAGTGCAAATGAGCGGAGGATCTGTTATTAAAGAAAATATTCCAGTAAAAATAACAAACCTGTTGAATGATGACGTTGATCAGTATTTTGTCAAAATTGAAATTATTCCACTACCCAACACCGTGGAGCAACATAATTTGATTTTGTTTAACAAAACAACGATGTCGCCGATACCCTTACACTCGGAGCAAAATGAGTCACAGAATCATAAAGATTCGCGAAAATTTAACGAGCAGTTAGAAAAAGAATTGGCACAAACCCGCGAGGATATGCGCAGCATTACCGAAGACATGGAAGCTGCCAATGAAGAGCTGCAAAGTGCTAACGAAGAACTGCAAAGTGGCAACGAGGAGATGCAAAGTCTGAACGAAGAGTTGGAAACTTCCAAAGAAGAACTGCAATCGACCAATGAAGAGCTAATACTTCTGAATCAGGAATTTACCGACAGACAGGAGCAACTCA
>Ga0136636_10000832_pt1 | contig 17023 bp, 15 predicted proteins | sample AntDrymUQ8522106_2_FD_104653 | JGI IMG/M metagenome (GOLD analysis project Ga0136636, IMG submission 104653) | Polar desert sand microbial communities from Dry Valleys, Antarctica - metaG UQ852 (21.06) | ecosystem: Environmental > Terrestrial > Soil > Desert | place: Antarctica: Dry Valley... | reverse complement strand
GCCTTTACTACTTTCATGGCCTGTTCGATGATTTCAGGTCCGATCCCGTCGCCGGGAAGAATGGCTAATTTTAACTTCATTGATATGGTTTTTTTTATTTTTCAATTAAATTCAGCATTCGCATGGTAGCTTTGATGGCCGCAGCAGTCTGGTCGGAGTCGAGTCCACGGGTTTTGAATTCGTGTCCCAATTCCCAGATGATGACTGTTTCGACCAAAGCATCGGTTTGTCCTCCCGGGGGAATCGTTACCGAATAATCGAGCAATTTTGGGAAAGGCTTGGAAAGTTCGCTGTAAACCGATTGAACCGCGTTCATAAATGCGTCGTACATTCCATCTCCAGAAGCTGACGCCTGATATTTCTCACCTTTAATCAGCAATGATAAGGTTGCAGAAGGCTTTAGTCCCATTCCGTGCGAAAGGGAATAATTTACCAGTTTTATAGACGCCTCGCCAGCCTCTGAATTAAGAACATCGGCTACAATGTAGGGAAGGTCTTCAATGGTAACTGTTTCCTTGCGATCACCCAATTCAATAATGCGATCGGTAACCAACTTCAGCGAAGGAGCATCAAGCTCAATGCCCAATTCTTCCAGGTTATTTTTGATGTTTGCTTTTCCTGAAGTTTTTCCGAGTGCATAAACGCGTGTCCGGCCAAAACGTTCGGGGAGTAAATCGTTGAAATACAAATTATTTTTGCTGTCGCCATCGGCATGAATTCCGCTGCATTGCGTAAACACAAATTCGCCAATCAACGGCTTGTTAGTCGGAATACGGATTCCGGAGAAGGATTCAACCAGCCTTGAAATCTTATTGAGCATGGTTTCGTTTACCTTGGTTTCCATTTTCAGGTGGTCTTTCACAGTAGCAATTACGCTCGAAAGTGGGGCATTCCCAGCCCGTTCTCCCAAGCCGTTAACTGTCGTGTGAACGGTTCTGATTCCGGCTTTGATGGCATGAAATACATTGGCACAGGCCAAATCGTAATCGTTATGGGCATGGAAATCAAATTGAGCTTCGGGGAATGATTCAATCATTTCGCGACAAAACTCATAAGTCTCATCCGGATCAAGGATTCCGAGCGTGTCGGGCAACATGATGCGATCGATGTTCAGTTTCAACAATTCGGAAACCATAAAATGCACGTAATCCCTTGAATTACGCATGCCATTCGACCAATCTTCGAGGTAAACATTGACACGAATACCCAATTCTTCGGCATATTGAACCGACTTTTTGATGTCTTCAACATGTTGTTCAGGAGTTTTCCGGAGCTGTTGTGTGACATGTTTATAGGAACCTTTGCAAAGCAAATTGAGCACTTTTCCTCCTGCTGAATGGATCCAGTCAAGTGAAATTTTTCCGTCAACAAAACCAAGAATTTCAACTTTTTCCAGATGGCCCTTTTCCCTTGCCCATTCCATCACGCGTTTAGCAGCCAGAAACTCACCTTCGGAAACTCGGGCTGAGGCAATTTCGATCCGGTCGACTTTCACATCTTCCAGCAAAATCCGGGAGACACTAAGTTTTTCCAGATCGGTAAACGATACTCCTGAGGTCTGCTCTCCATCTCTCAGCGTGGTATCCATAATACTGAGTACCTGATTTTTAACCACTATAACTTTTCCTGTCATAATCAATCTATTTTTCAAACTCAGCGATCTCTTCTTTCATGCTGATCAAATAATCAATGTCGTCGAGTCCGTGTGTCAAACAATGTTTTTTGTACGGATTGATTGTAAAATCAGCCGAATCACCTGTTGCGCAGATGGTGAATTTCTGATTCTGAAGATCAACCTCAAACGAAGTATTCTGATCGGCGTCAATCGCTTCAAATATTTTTTCCAGATACTCCGGAGATACAACCACCGGAAGGATGCCATTGTTCAAAGCATTTCCCTGAAAAATATCGGCAAAGAAACTGGAAACAACCACGCGAAAGCCATAATCATAAATTGCCCAGGCAGCGTGCTCTCGGCTGGAGCCACTTCCGAAGTTCTTGCCACCAACCAATATTTTACCTGAATATTTTGTCTGATTTAGCGGAAAGTCAACTATTGGCTGGTTGCTTTTGTCGTAACGCCAGTCGCGGAAAAGGTTATCGCCAAATCCTTTGCGTTCAACTGCCTTCAGGAAACGGGCCGGAATAATCTGGTCAGTATCAATATTTTCGATGGGCATTGGTACTGCCGGTGATGTTAGTGTTGAAAATTTATCGTAAGCCATATTTTAAATATTAGATGCCCCTCCAACCTCCCCGAAGGGAAGGCTTTTGGGAGCCTGTATTTGTTGTTTATCGTTTCAAATTCCCCCTTCGGGGGTTAGGGGGCTCTTACAAAAATTCTCTCGGATCAGTAATCTTCCCTGTTATGGCAGCTGCAGCAGCAGTCAACGGACTGGCGAGCAAAGTACGTGCACCCGGTCCTTGGCGGCCTTCGAAGTTGCGGTTCGAGGTGGACACCGAATATTTCCCTTCCGGAATTTTATCGTCGTTCATAGCCAGACAGGCAGAGCACCCGGGCTGACGCAGCGCAAAACCTGCAGCTTCCAGTATCTCGACCAATCCTTCGGCAATGATTTGTTTTTCAACAGCGCGCGATCCGGGAACAATCCATGCAGTTACATTTTCTGCTTTCTTTTTGCCTTTCACAAACTGTGCAAAAGCGCGGAAATCTTCAATACGACCATTGGTGCAACTTCCAACGAAAACATAGTCGATTTGCTTACCGACCATTTTATCGCCCTGATTGTAGCCCATGTATTTCAACGATTTCTCGTAGGTCAATTTATCATTTCCGACCAAACCATCGCTGACAGGAACATTCTTAGAAATGCCTATTCCCATTCCGGGATTGGTTCCGAAAGTGATCATCGGTTCCATGTTGGCTGCGTCAAATTCATAAACCGTATCGAATACTGCATCAGCATCCGATTTTAGGGTTTTCCAGTAAGCCAGAGCTTTATCCCACTCTTCACCCTTTGGCGCGAATTGACGACCTTTTACATAGTCGAAAGTGGTCTGATCAGGAGCAATGAGACCGCCACGGGCACCACATTCGATGCTCATGTTACAAAGTGTCATACGACCTTCCATCGATAGACTTTCGATGGCAGATCCGGCAAATTCCACAAAATGCCCTGTTCCGCCTGAAGTTGAAATCTGAGCAATAACATAAAGCGCAATATCTTTTGCAGTTACACCTTTGTTCAGTTTGCCATTGACCGAAATCAACATTTTCTTCGGTTTGGGCTGCATAATGCATTGACTTGCCAACACCATTTCCACTTCGCTGGTTCCAATACCGAAAGCGATTGCTCCGAAAGCGCCGTGGGTTGAAGTGTGACTGTCGCCGCAAACAATGGTCATCCCCGGCTGGGTAATCCCCATTTCAGGGCCAATGATGTGAACAACTCCATGACCTTCGCTTCCTAATCCGTGATAAACGATGCCGTGAGTGGCACAGTTTTTCTTCAGCATTTCCACCTGATTGCGCGACAGCTCGTCTTTAATGCTCAGGTGCTGATCGATGGTTGGCACATTATGATCGGGAGTGGCAACAGTTTTCTCCGGACGAAGCACTTTGGCCCCACGTTTTTCTAAGCCAAGAAATGCAACCGGACTGGTCACTTCGTGAATCAGATGCTGGTCGATGTATAATACGCTTGGGCCGCCTTCAACCTCTTTCACCACGTGCGAATCCCAAATTTTGTCGAATAAAGTTTTTGTTTCCATTGTAATTATTTAAGAGCCTCACCCCCAGCCCCTCTCCTTAGGAGAGGGGAGTTAGGCGCTGCAAAAATTAATCTTTTAATATTCATTCGGAGCTTTTTCTCCTCTCCTTCAGAGGGGTTGGGGGAGACCGCTATTCCGCCTTTGCCATTGTTCCTCCCGGGATTTTATTAATCGCATCCAAGAATGCTTCGACTGAGGCAGTAATAATATCGGTATTGGCACCAAAACCATGGTAAATACCTTCGTCATGTTTTACCTGCATGTGCACTTTACCCATATCATCGCTTCCTCGGTTTATGGCCTGAATCAGGAATTCTTCCAAAACCACTTTACGGTGAATAATTTTCTTGACAGCTTTCAATGCAGCATCAACCGGGCCATTTCCTGAGGCTGTTGCTTCCATTATTTCACCGGCAATATTCAGACGAACATTGGCAATCGGAGTTAATCCTTTTCCGGTAACTACCTGAAGATAGTCAAGTTTCACGCGGCGTTCTTTCTGAGTCACGTCACCTAAAAGAGCAGCAACATCATCATCTTTAACGTCTTTTTTCTTATCCGCCAGTTTCACGAACTGCTCGTAAACTTCGTCCAGTTTCTCTTTGTCCAGTTCAAAACCCATCAATTCCAAACGATGTCTCAGTGCGGCACGTCCGCTGCGGGCAGTCAACACAATGCTTGATTCATTGATACCTACATCAGCTGGATCCATGATTTCGTAATTTTCACGGTTCTTCAACACACCATCCTGATGAATTCCGGAGGAATGTGCGAAAGCGTTGCGACCCACAATTGCCTTATTTGGCTGAACCGGCATATTCATCAGGTTCGAAACCAAACGGCTTGTTTTATAAATGTTTTTGGTATTGATGTTTGTGTCGATATTCAGAATCGCGTAACGGCTTTTCAATATCATTACCACTTCTTCGAGCGAAGTGTTTCCGGCACGTTCACCGATTCCGTTGATGGTTACCTCAGCCTGACGAGCTCCATTCATGATTCCTGCGATTGTATTGGCAGTTGCCATTCCTAAATCGTTGTGGCAATGAGTCGATAAAATGGCTTTGTGCACGTTCGGAACGTTATCGATCAGGTATTTGATTTTGGCTCCAAACTCGTGCGGCATGGTGTAACCAGTTGTATCCGGAATATTGACCACGGTTGCTCCAGCTTTAATAACAGCTTCAACAACACGGGCAAGATATTCGTTTTCCGTCCGACCAGCATCTTCGGCATAAAACTCCACATCTTCAACATAACGTTTGGCGTACTTCACGGCAGCAATGGCACGTTCAATAATTTCATCCTGATTCGAGTTCAGTTTGTAATGAATGTGATAGAAGGATGTTCCGATACCAGTGTGGATACGGCCTTTTTTTGCAAATTTGAGGGCTTCGGCTGCCACATCAATGTCTTTTTCAACGGCACGGGTAAGCGCACAAATGGTTGGCCAGGTAACCGCTTTTGATATTTCTACTACCGAATTGAAATCACCCGGACTTGATATCGGAAAACCGGCTTCGATTACATCGACGCCCAATTCTTCCAAAGCACGCGCAACTTCAATTTTCTCAACGGTGTTCAACTGACACCCCGGGACTTGCTCACCGTCGCGTAATGTGGTGTCGAAAATGTACAATCTGTCGCTCATAATGATTTGTTTTAGTAGCCTCCCCCAACCCCTCCGAGGGAGGGGAGTAAAAGACAATCATATAATATGATATTTATCAATTTCTATTACATCTATTCTTTAAAAAGATAATCCCCTTTATAAAGTCTCCCCTTTTGTGGGAGATTTGGAGGTGGCTCTGTTTTTCAAGAAAAAAGGCCATCCCCTGATTTGAGAATGGCCTTTAAAAGCTCTTTATAGTTTTACCCATACCATTCTCAATCGCGCATCCAAATAAGGAGAATACCGAGAATGAGACCTAGAAGGGAAATGTTAGCAAAACGTGTCATTTCTTAATAATTTGATGCAAATATGGAACTATTTTTTTTAAATGAAAACAAAACAGACTTTTTTATTCGGATTATTAAGAAAAAGATGAAATTGTCTTTAAATAGATCCTGAGGTTATGTCTATAATCCAGCTTCTGATTCAGTATGGATTGATGATTTTCGTTTGATGGTATTCGAATAAGCGATTATCTTCTTCCCCGATATTGTTTTTCTTTCGCTTTGTCTTTGGGCAAATTTCGTTTTTCTTTCTTTTTTGCACGGCCAAGTGAGAATTTTTTCTCATGAAAAGCTCCTTTAAAAGTTGGGTCTTCCACTCTTTTTTGGCGATCGATTTCGCGCAACTGATCCTGGCTTTCTTCTTTTTTTGAAGCAATAATCTCCAAATCTGCCGGAAGGTCGAGTCTAGGAATCTTCATCCGGATAAGATCTTCAATTTTCCTGAGGTTGTATTCTTCAGCCGGATTAACCAGTGTAATGGCAGTTCCGGTATTGTTAGCACGAGCTGTTCTTCCGATACGGTGAACGTAATCTTCGTGGTTCGATGGAATATCGAAATTAATCACATGACTGATCATATCCACATCGATTCCGCGTGACGAAATATCGGTGGTAATCAGAATACGGACGACACCGCTTTTAAAAGCATTTATGGCATTCAGGCGGGTGCTTTGTCCTTTGTTCGAGTGCATGATCCGCTTTTCACCTTCGGAACGACGTTTGATAATTTTGAAAACCTCTTCAGCATTCGTTTTTGTACCAACGAAAATAATCACACGGGTATAGGTTTCCTCGTCGCGAAGCAAATAGTTGATCAGGTTTAATTTGGTCTTGAAATTGGGGACACTGTAAACAACCTGATCAATCAGTTCTGCTGGTGTTGCTGATGGTGCCACTTCAACCCGTTCAGGAAAATCAAGAAATTCGTGGCTCATTTCTTCCACTTTTTCGTTGAAAGTGGCCGAGAACAGCAGGTTTTGCCTTTTCACCGGAAGTACTTCCAGAAAGTTTCGAATCTGTGGCATAAATCCCATATCAAGCATCCGATCGGCCTCGTCGATCACCAATGTTTTCACTTTTTTAAACGAAACTGCTTCGGCACGATACAAATCCCACAAACGTCCGGGAGTGGCAACCAGAATATCAACACCGGGTTTAATTAGTTCGGCATGTTTGGTCCAGCCAACACCACCATAAACTGTTGCGCGGCGCAGATTGGTGAATTTGGTAAGGTCTTCCAGGTCTTCGCCAACCTGAATGGCCAGTTCTCGGGTGGGTACCAAAACGATGGCACGGGGGTCGTTGCCCTCGGCTTTCACCAGTTTCATGATGAGTGGAATGAAATAGGCAGCCGTTTTTCCGGTACCTGTTTGTGCAATTCCCAGCACATCTGCTCCTGAACGAATCATCGGAATGGCTTTCTCCTGAATCGGAGTTGGTTCGTTAAAACCTAGTTCTTCAATGGCTTTTAAAACCGACTTGTTTATCTTTAAATCTTCGAATGTTGACATGCCGCAAAGATAGGTGCTTATTTTCAATTTTCGAAAGGTCGAAAATTGAGCCAATTTTAGGCTTTAGTATAGGGGAAATCTTAAAGTTCTAGCTTAAGCCAATAAAATATCTGCAGGAATCTTAAGCCCTTTATATAAAGACTTCACCATTTTAAGCGTTAACGGTCTTTTTCTTCCAAGTACCTCGCTAACTCTACTTTGGCTTCCGAGATATTTTGCCATATCTGTTTTCGTCATTTCCATCTGCTCCATCCGAAACAATATTGCATCAATAGGATCGGGTGGTGCAATTGGGTAATGAGTCATTTCATACGACTCAACCAGTGTGCTAAGTACATCGAATTCATCTCCTTCCGGGGTATCTCGTTTTGCTCCCCAAAGTTCTTCTATTCGTTGGATTGAATTATTATAATCTTGTTCTGTTTTTATTGGTCTGATTTCCATGTTCAAATAGTTTTTGCATCAATTTTATCAAGATAGGATAATAAGCACGACTTACCAAATTGGGAAGTTTTATTTCGAATTTACTTCAACCGGTACATTTTCCCCGGTAAACTTACTACCAATCCTCTGAATTCGAGCCCAAGCAGAAGTGATGAAACTTTGCTCATTGGCAATTGTGTTTCTATCGTGATTTCATCGACAAACCGATTGCCTTCTTTTAAAAGATCAATGAGTCTATTTTCTTCATCGGTAAATGTTTCGAACAAGGATGTTTGAAAAACCCGTGGGGATGAAATCTTCACATCCCAGTTCATGGCTTTTTCGATATCTGAGGCATTTTCAACCAATATTGCCTCATTAAGCTTGATGATTTTATTGCAGCCTCGTGAATACGGATCATTGCTGCGACCCGGAAAAGCAAACACATCGCGGTTGTAGGAATTGGCAATGTCGGCAGTCACCAAGGCTCCGCCTTTCTCGGCTGATTCAACAATAATTGTGGCGTCGGCCAGGCCGGCAATGATACGGTTTCTGCGCAGGAAATTTTGCCGGTCGATAACGGTGTCGCTCACAAAATCAGTGATCAGTCCTCCGTTTTCAAGCATTTTGGAAGCAATTGCTGAATGCAACGATGGGTAAATCGTATCCAAACCATGTGCAAATACGCCAACCGTCGGAACATTGTATTTCAGGCAGGCTTTGTGAGCATGAACGTCTATTCCGTAAGCAAGGCCTGATATGACTAACAATTTGTAGTTCCTCTCAGAAAAACTATGGATCAATTCCTCACAGATATCCTTTCCGTAGTTGGTGGCATTCCTGGTTCCGACTACCGAGATAACATGCAATTCATTCAATATGGCATTTCCCTTAAAATAAAGAATGATCGGAGAATCGCTGCAATTTTTTAGTCGGGCAGGATAATTATCATCGAGGTAAAAAAGTGTCTGAATTTGGTTTTTGAGAATGAAATCGACTTCGCGTTTGGCTCTATCCAATACATTTTGTTGGATTATTCGCTGTGCATTCACCTCGCCAACACCGGGAATTTTCATCAGGTTTTTCGCTTTCTCCTGAAAAACACCTTCGACACTCCCCACATAGGCAATCAGATTTCGTGCGGTAACTGATCCGATTCCGGGAATCAGTGAAATAGCAATTTTGTATGAAAGATCTTCAGGTATTCCCATTTTTAAAGGTTTAGCCTAAAATTACGAATTTCGGAGGGAATATTAAATACCCTTCCGGTTATTTTCTAATATTTCGGCTAAAGCTGAGTTGATTTGTTCAATTTCAGCTTTACTCAGGGCAGCTAAACTGATGGTAGGATATTCTGCAATTCCTCGTTTGGTTTTAATAGCAATCTCCAAATCAGCAAATCCCATCGATTTTTCAATTTTAAAACTTACCAATGACTGATGTTTAAATTCAATGGATTCGTATTCTTTTTTTAATATTGAAATAACCGGATAATATCGAAACAGTACTCTCCCATTATCGGTACTGAAATAAACATAGCAGAGATTGGCAAACTGAGATATTCCAACAAAAACAGCGAAAATTCCGACAACGATCATAAATGGAATATCTTTTTTCATCCAGAGAAATACCAGTCCAACAATTACAATGACAATTCCGGTAATATTGAATGCCCGTTTGATTTTTTTACTTCGCTTTTGATTTGAGAATTCCATGATATCGGATTGAATAGTGAATTTATTGATGCTTTTTCAGGTTGAATTCGAACCTTTGGCAAAATAACTTAACTTTGCCTCTGGTAAAATTTATTCTCCCATGACTGATTCAAAAGTACATTCAAATATTCTCTTTTCACAGCAGATCGTCGCAGAACTGCAAAAAATTGTTCAGAAATATTCTGAGGGAAAGGTTTTTTTGCTCACCGATCAAACTGTTGCAGGTTTTTGTTTGCCATTGATTGAACCGGTTATTGATGAATTTTCAATCCCGAAAATCACAATTCCTTCCGGAGAAGTGAATAAAAACATTCAATCGGTTGGACTGGTTTGGGATTTCCTAAGCAACAATGGCGCCGACCGGAAATCGCTGCTAATCAATATTGGCGGCGGAATGCTTACTGATTTAGGCGGATTCGCTGCATCAACGTTCAAACGCGGTCTCGACTTTGTAAATATTCCAACTACTTTACTGGCGCAGGTCGATGCTTCAATGGGCGGAAAAACCGGTTTTAATTTTAATGGACTAAAAAACGAGATTGGCGTTTTTATGGAGCCCAATTCAGTGATTATCAATACCAATTTCCTGAAAACAATCGATCACGAAAATTTTCTTTCGGGTTATGCCGAAATGCTGAAACATGGCTTGATCAAAAGCAGGGAACATTGGAATGAACTTTTGATTTTTGATATGCAAAACATCAATTACGATGCGCTTCAGGAGATCATTTCACACTCGGTGGCGATCAAAGAATGGCATGTGCTGAACGATCTGCGCGAACAACATATTCGCAAAGCACTGAATTTTGGACATACCATCGGTCATGCTTTCGAAAGCTATGCGATGAAAACCGGTCGCCCGATTTTACATGGTTACGCAGTGGTTTATGGAATGATTGCTGAACTCTACTTATCGGTAAAACAATGTGGACTGGGAATCGATGAACTGAATAGCATTTCGGACTGGATGATTGCGAAGTATGGCAAATTCGAAATTCAGAAAAGCGATTTCGAAGCTTTGTATCAACTCATGACACACGATAAAAAGAACGAGGGGAAACGCATCAATTTCACACTTATTCCTGAAATCGGGACAGTTGAAATTAACGTAGATTGCCCGAAAGAACAGATTTTTGAAGCACTGGAATACTATCGAAGTTCCAAGTTTCAGGTTTCAAGTTCCAAGTAAAAATGCTGAACTGGAAGTTGCCAGATTCCTATTGTCTAATGACTTTTTCCTCAAAAATGAAATACCTCGTTTCAAAACCCAATAAAACCTTAGTAGGAAGCATCGTTCTTCCGGCGTCAAAAAGCATTGCTAACCGGGCATTGATTATACATGCACTGAGTTTTAGTCAGTATTCGATTGAAAATCTTTCGGATAGTGATGATACACGCGTGATGCAGCAGGTTTTTAATTCGAATACCAATCAATTTGACATTGGCCATGCCGGAACGGCCATGCGTTTTTTGACGGCTTTTCTGTCGCAAATTGTTGGTGAATGGACCATTACCGGTTCCGACCGAATGAAACAGCGTCCAATCGGAATTCTGGTGGATGCGCTCAATAAAATGGGGGCAAAAATTGAATACCTTGAAAACGATGGTTTTCCACCGCTAAAAATATATGGATCACACCTGAAAGGTTGCGTTCTGGAACTCGACGGAAGCGTGAGCAGTCAATATATTTCGGCTTTGCTTATGATTGCACCAACCATTGAGGATGGCTTGACTTTGCGCCTGAAAAATAAAATTACATCACGCTCATACATCAAAATGACCTTGAAACTGATGGAGCAATTTGGAGTTCAGCATGTTTGGAAAGGAAACGAAATACGCATTTCAGAACAAACTTATAAAGCTCGTCCTTTCTCCGTTGAAGCCGATTGGTCGGCCGCATCTTACTGGTATCAACTGGCTGTTTTGGCCGATGATGTTGATGTGGAATTGATCGGGTTACGTACCGACAGTCTGCAGGGCGATGCAGCTGTGGCGGAATGGTTCAAACAACTGGGCATTGAAACAACTGCCACAGAAAAAGGATCGCGTCTGACTAAAAATGGACAAACGATGCCAAAATTTCTTCAGCTCAATTTTATTGAAAATCCTGATGTGGCGCAGACTTTTGCCGTTTTATGTGTGATGAAGATGATACCGTTCCTTTTTTCAGGATTGGAAACTCTGAAGATAAAAGAAACCAACCGCATTGCTGCCCTTCAGGATGAACTCGCCAAATTTGGTGCTTTGATCACCGAACCAGCTCATGGTGAATTAAAATGGGACGGGAATTTCACGCTCGAGAAACAAGTCATTCCTGAGATTGAAACCTATCACGATCATCGCATGGCTATGGCTTTTGCTCCGGCTTGCCTGACATTTGGACCAGTTACAATTCTCGATCCGATGGTGGTTACCAAATCGTATCCGGGGTATTGGGAAGATTTGAAAAAAGTAGGGTTTGAAATCAGTCCAGGAAACATGAAAGAGTAAAATAAAAAGCGGAAAAAGTCATTTCTCGTTTTTCTTTTGAAGTTCAGCAGCTTCCTTTTTGTAGTTTTCGTATTCTTCATTGACGATGTTCCGGATTTCATATTCACGGGTCATCTCACCAAAACGGTCTTTACTATTGATGTACAACATCAGCAAATCAGCCTGAACCTCGTTTAAACCAGTTAATTCCATAACCAATGCTTTGTTATAGTATTGCGACAGATATGCCCATTGTTTTTCACTGACAATCGCTTTTCGGGTTTCGCGTTTATCGCGTTCACTTTTACTGAGGTAGTATTGAATATAACTTGCAGGATTAATGACAGCTGCAATAACAGGTGGTTTTTTATTGTATGCATCACCCCGCAATTCCGGATCAATATTGACTTTCTTCCCGGTTGGCAGCCCCTCAACCTTTAATTTTTTCCCTGCAACATTGACTTCAGGCAAAGCATAGCGGATTGGTTTTGCATACAAGATCAGAACATTCATTTCCATATAGTTGGCAGGAATATGAGCGGTCGTTTTTGAGTATCCTAATGATGAAATGGCCAGACTGTCAATATTTAGCATATCCATTGTGAAACGTCCAAGTTCATCAGAGATTACAGTACTGTGAGTCCGAAAGTTCAGAATAGTTGCATTGGGTACCGGAGATTCATCCTCCAAATTAAGCACTACTCCCTTCAATTTTATAGGCATAGGGTCAATTTCTTCTTCCTGCGAGTATGTATGAAGAGAGAGAAAAATCAGTATCAGAAGGATTATTTGTTTCAGTTGTATCATGGTTAACCAGCCGTTCGGGCAAAAGTAAGTAAATACGGACAATAATCAGAACTGTTGTAACATTCGTTAACGGCTTTTAACACAGTTATACAACTGTTTTCAAGGAAAAGGAAAATAATTGAATATTCTCAATTGGATTATTTAACTTTAATCAATCAAAACCAGTTTAGTCGCATCTTAAATTAAATTCATTATGAAACGAACTTCCGGAAAATCAAATCTCAGACGAATCCTATGGTCGGTATTTGTCTTGTTGCTTATCGGTTTGGTATATGGTTCTTTTTATATCAATTCTTTGTTGTCAATTATTACGGGTTATCCAGCCAAATATTTGTGTTCTGCCGTTTTTATTTCAAACAGGCAACAGGCTGAAGTTGAAGCCATGGATCTTCATTTTTCGTTCATCAAATACGCCAAAAATGAAGTTAATTTTCAGGATTCTAGTGTAGCCAGCTCCTTTTTGTGGGGAAAGTCGAAGGCAATCTTTCGAAATGGTTTTGGTGCCACTTTGCTTCGGGGAGTAACCGAGGTAGAACTGAGAAAAATTAAGTTTCCGAAGATGTCAAAAACCTATGATCAGGACACCATCGCTTGGCCAATGGGTAATATTATGCCGGAAACAACAACCAATATCGACACGGTAGCCCTTGAGCAAATTACCGAAAAGTTGATGGATGAAGATGGGTACAATGGTCATGCTTTTGCATATCTGGTAGTTCACAAAGGAATTCCGGTAGCAGAAGCCTATCAGCCGCAATTCGATGCCAAAACCCGATTTCTGAGTTGGTCGATGGCGAAAAGTTTTACCAATACGTTGGCCGGAATCATGGTGAAAGACGAAAAATGGGATATTAATCGGCCCATAAGTATTGATGAATGGAAAGCCGATGACCGAAAACAAATTACCTATAATAACCTGATGCAGGCTGAAAGTGGCTTGCTCTGGAACGAAGATTACGGCAATCGCTCGGATGTTACCGTGATGCTTTACTGCGAAAATGATTTTGCCCGGTTTGTTTTTGATCAGCCACTCGAAGCTCCTGTTGGCAGTAAATGGTACTATTCTTCAGGAAATCCGAACGTGGTGACCTATCAAATGCGGAAAACAATTGGTAACGATCAGCAGTACTATCAATTTCCACAAAAGCGATTATTCAATAAAATAGGAATGCCTGATGCTATTTTTGAAGTGGATGCTTCCGGAAATTTTGTGGGTTCATCCTATATTTATGCCACGGCACGCGATTATGCCCGCTATGGATTACTGCATCTTCAGGATGGAGTTTTCAATGGTGAACGTATTTTGCCTGAAGGTTGGGTAAAATACAGTTCTACACCCAATAAGCATAGCAATGGACAGTACGGATCGCTATTCTGGTTAAATCAATCGAATAAATTTCCATCGGTTCCTAAAGATATGTACTGTTGCAAAGGTTATGACGGTCAGCGGATATTTATGATTCCATCCAAGGAATTAGTGGTTGTAATCCTGGGCTTTTCGCACAAACCTGATCATGTTATGAACTGCGATGAACTGTTGGGTGATATTATTTCTGCTATAAAATAGTAGAAAACCAATCATTATTTCAGATTACGAACCCGCTCCATTGCTTCCAAAACATTGTCGCGATCGGCAAAAGCCGAAAAGCGGAAATAACCTTCGCCCGATGGCCCGAATCCTGAACCCGGAGTTCCAACCACATTCGCTACAGTCAGCAGTTTGTCGAAAAAATCCCACGATTTCATGTTGTCCGGAGTTTTCACCCAAACGTAAGGAGCATTCACTCCTCCAAAAACAGTGAAGCCGGTTTCTTTCAGGCTTTCACGCATGATACGGGCATTTTCGAGGTAATAATTAATCACTTCTTTCACCTGTTTTTTACCTTCATCGGTATAAATGGCAGCAGCAGCTTTCTGAACCGGATACGAAACTCCATTGAATTTAGTGGTGTGGCGACGGTTCCACAATGGCTTGACCGGATGTGCTATTCCTTTGCTGTCGTAGGCTTTCAACTCTTTCGGGATCACAGTAAAAGCACAACGAGTCCCGGTAAACCCGGCAGTTTTTGAGAAACTCCGGAATTCGAGTGCGACTTCTTTGGCTCCTTCAATTTCAAAAATTGAGTGAGGTATGGAATCGTCAGTAATATAAGCTTCATAAGCAGCATCGTACAGAATAATGCATTTGTTGGCACGGGCATATTCTACCCATTTGGTCAGTTCTGCTTTTGAAGCCACAGTTCCGGTTGGGTTGTTGGGGAAACACAGGAAAATCAGGTCCGGACGTTCAGTGGGTAATTCAGGAATAAAACCGTTGGCTTCGTTGCAGGGCATGTAAATAATTCCTTCGAAATATCCGTTTGGCTGAATGTTGCCGGTTTTGCCTGACATCACGGTAGTATCAGCATAAACCGGATAAACAGGGTCGCAAATGGCAATTTTATTTCCGGCGCCAAAAACTTCCTGAATATTTCCGGTATCGCATTTCGAGCCGTCTGAAACAAAAATATCGTCGGCCGAAATATCTACTCCCCGATTCTGATAATCGTTTAACGCAATGGCTTCGCGCAAAAAGTCGTAACCCTGTTCAGGTCCGTAGCCTTTAAACGATTCGGCAAATGCCATATCTTCAACTCCTTCGTGAAAAGCTTTTATTACTGCTGGTACCAACGGTTGGGTTACATCGCCAATGCCCATACGTATTACTTTTTTATCCGGATTGGCTTCAGCAAATTCGCGCACTCTTCGTCCAATTTCAGGAAACAAATATCCCGCCTGAAGTTTCAGGTAATTTTCGTTAATCAATGCCATTTTATGTTGTTTTAAATGATTTCAATTTATTTCAGAAGGTTCAAAGTTACAAAAAAACATTATTCAGAAAGTTGAACCCGTTTGCCGACGGTGAAAATTCAAAAACATCTTCCAATTTATTAACCTACCGAAATGAGATGTTTAATATTCTGATCGATAATTTAAACAAAAGCTGATTAATGTGGTTTAACCATCACAATTAAAAGAATATATCATGATTTCAATCAAATCGCATTCAGGAATTTACTCGCTGGAAGTCACCCAATATGTAAAAATCCCATTGAAAACAGCCTGGGACTTTTTCTCTTCGCCAGATAATCTGTCGAAAATCACTCCTGAACATATGAGATTTAACATTACTTCAGGTTCTCCGGCAAAAATGTATCCGGGGCAAATAATCAGCTATAAGGTTTCTCCGGTTGCCGGGATCAAAACAAACTGGGTAACTGAAATTACACAAGTTGTTGAAGAATCGTTTTTTGTTGATGAGCAGCGTTTTGGACCCTACAAAATGTGGCACCACGAACATCGTTTCGAAATACAGGGCGATGGCGTTTTGATGACCGACCGGGTTTCGTACAAACTTCCATTTGGTGTTTTTGGTCGCATCGCTCATGCTCTTTTTGTGCGAAAACAACTGAATCAAATTTTTGAGTACAGAGAAAAATGTTTGGATAATATGTTCGTGAAAGAGTCGGAACTCTGATTTATGATCCAACTTTTACCTTAATGCAAAGATATTATCTTCTAATCCAGCCAATACTATTGCCACAACTACCAAGGAGATTTTTACTGATCGTTTAATACTTCAGGATTTGTCTATTTAAGATATAAATATAAGTATTTTCAATTTATATGCTGAAATATTTTTCATTTGCTCCTTTAATCCTAAGAAAACAAGAAATTTACATCCTTCGAAAACAACAAACGACACCTAATCGACTTAAATAGTTAGTTTTGCGACCGATTTAGAAAATTCAGGATAATAAATCCCGAAAACACGGTTAAGTAATTAGTAAATAAGTCATTTAGAAAAGGAACATACATGAAGCGTATTAATGAATACAAGAAGTTATTTAATGTTGAGCCCGACACCGATCTTAAAAAATTAAAAACCACCTATCGCACATTGGTAAAAGAATGGCATCCTGATAATTTTCAGGAAGGACATGAGCTATTTACAGAAGCAGAGCAAAAAAGCCGTCAAATCATTGATGCCTATCATTTTTTGGTGAGTATCGCTCCCGAAACTATTGCTGCAAATCTGGAAGAATACAATGCAACTGCCGAATCTGGAATAGAAGATTTCAAACACAAAGGACTTTTGCTTGAAGTTTCATTTATCGATGGTTCAACATACGAATACTTTGGCGTCCCGAAAACTGTATATATCAAACTGGTTAATTCGGACAAACAATTGCGGTTTGCAAAACGAAATATCTTCAACACTTATCTTTACCGTAAAACAAAGAAAAGCCTTCAGGTAGCTTAACTTTTTAAATCAACGAGGTTGTCGATCATATCTCTCAGCTAATTCCTGAAGATTATGAAAAAGTGGCCGAAGTGAGGAATTTTTTGCAGCATATTTTTATGGAAAGT
>Ga0136636_10000831_pt1 | contig 17027 bp, 15 predicted proteins | sample AntDrymUQ8522106_2_FD_104653 | JGI IMG/M metagenome (GOLD analysis project Ga0136636, IMG submission 104653) | Polar desert sand microbial communities from Dry Valleys, Antarctica - metaG UQ852 (21.06) | ecosystem: Environmental > Terrestrial > Soil > Desert | place: Antarctica: Dry Valley... | reverse complement strand
GCTTTTACTGCATTTGATTTCCTGCTGTTGTCAAATAAGCTGTCAATTGCTTCCTGCAACATCCGCTTTTCGTTTCTTAAAATTACTTCCGGTGCTTTAATTTCCAGAAGACGCTTTAAACGATTGTTCCTGATAATTACACGACGATACAAATCGTTGAGATCACTAGAAGCGAAACGGCCACCATCAAGAGGTACTAATGGGCGCAGTTCGGGTGGAATAACAGGAATATATTGCATCACCATCCATTCTGGACGATTGCCTATACGGGCACTTGAGTCGCGGAAGGCTTCCACCACGCTCAGGCGCTTTAGTGCATCAGCACGACGCTGCTGACTTGTTTCGTTAGCAGCAGAGTTACGGAGATCGTAACTTAACTGATCAAGTTCTAATCGAGAAAGAAGCTCTTGTACTGCTTCAGCACCCATTTTTGCCACAAATTTGTTGGGATCTTCATCCGGTAGCATTTGGTTATCCTTAGGAAGTGCATCTATAATATCAAGATACTCTTCTTCGGTTAGCAAATCGCCATAATTCTGTCCCTTGTCGGCACGAATACCAGCCTGCACAACCACATACCGCTCGTAATAAACAATGGTTTCCAATTTCTTGGAACTCATGCCAAGCATATATCCAATTTTATTGGGCAAACTTTTAAAATACCAAATGTGAACTACAGGTACTACGAGTTTTATATGACCCATTCGCTCCCGGCGTACCTTCTTCTCGGTAACTTCTACACCACAGCGGTCGCACACAATCCCCTTATACCGGATACGCTTGTATTTTCCGCAAGCACATTCAAAATCCTTTACAGGACCAAAAATTCGCTCACAGAAAAGACCATCTCTTTCTGGTTTGTAGGTACGATAGTTGATGGTTTCGGGCTTTAATACTTCCCCATGGCTGCGCTCCAGAATGCTATCCGGACTTGCCAGGCTAATGGTAATGCTCGAAAAATTCGATTTGGGCCGATTGTCTTTTTTGATCGCCATAATTACTATTGCGTGTTAAAATTTTTTGCAGAACAACTCTTCTTTTAGAGTAATAGACTTCCTTTCTTTGACTAAGTCAAAGAAAACAGCTTGTTAATCAATAAGTTATGTAAAAAGAATGCCAAATCACCCAAAATAAGAGTGGGCAAAGGTAATGATTTATATGATAAGAAAAAAAGTGAAAATATGAAAAATATTTAGGCTCATCTTTTCATTTTAAATCCGTGTTTGAATATTCCAACCTTATCGAAAAATATAATTATAAAAGAAAACAAATTGGAAAGTTAATGAAGAGAAATAAGTAATAGCAGCTTTAATGATAAATAATATAGAATGCCATTCGGTAAAAAACCGTATTACTATATCGAACCAATTTAAAAGGTTTAACAATCTTTATTCAAGGTATTTAATGTATTGTGAAGGCATTGATCTCGCATTAAGTAATAATTTGTTATAAAAACAAATAGAACTACTTTAAAATTCTATAACAAAAGGCGCATTGAAGTATTTTTGCAAAAATTAACTCTGGCAGGGTAATAATATTTGGCCGGATAGTTCATCTTCAAATTTTTTCATCAAAAAAAAATCATAGAAACATTATGGCTTTCCGTATTGAAAAAGACACCATGGGAGAGGTTCAAGTACCAGCCGATGCCATTTATGGTGCTCAAACCCAACGAAGCGTTGACAATTTTAAAATTGCAACCGACATTAATCGCATGCCAAAGGAAATTATTCAGGCATTTGCCTACCTGAAAAAAGCAGCAGCGCTTACCAATTTTGAAGCGGGTGTTCTTAGTAAAGAAAAATGCGATCTGATTGGTGCCGCCTGCGATGAAATACTTGCTGGCAAACTGGATGATTCTTTTCCTTTGGTGGTTTGGCAAACCGGAAGCGGTACGCAAAGCAATATGAATGTAAATGAAGTAGTAGCTTACCGCGGACACGTATTGAAGGGAGGAAAACTTACTGATAAAGAAAAATTTCTGCATCCAAATGACGATGTAAACAAGAGCCAGAGCAGCAACGATACTTTTCCAACTGCAATGCATATTGCCGCTTATAAAATGCTTATAGATATAACAATCCCGGGCATTGAGAAACTTCGGGATACGCTGAAAGCCAAAAGTGAAGCCTATATGCAGGTGGTAAAAATTGGCCGGACCCATTTTATGGATGCCACACCCCTGACCGTGGGACAAGAATTTAGCGGATATGTAAGTCAATTGACCCATGGATTAAAAGCCATTAAAAACACTTTGGAACACTTGAGCGAACTTGCATTAGGTGGAACCGCTGTAGGTACCGGAATTAATACCCCTAATGGATACAGCGAAAATGTGGCGGCACATATTGCAAACCTTACCGGGCTTCCTTTTATTACTGCAGAAAACAAATTTGAATCGCTTGCTGCACATGATGCTATTGTAGAAGCGCATGGAGGCTTAAAGACCGTTGCTGTAAGCCTGATGAAAATTGCTAATGACATCCGAATGCTGAGTAGTGGCCCCCGAAGCGGAATTGGCGAGTTGCATATTCCAGACAATGAACCGGGATCTTCCATTATGCCGGGCAAGGTTAACCCTACGCAGTGCGAAGCATTGACCATGATTGCAGCGCAGGTACTTGGTAACGATGTGGCCATCAGTATTGGCGGTGCCAGCGGGCATTTTGAGTTGAACGTTTTTAAACCGATGATGATTTACAACTTTCTGCACAGTGCAAGGTTGATTGGGGATGGTTGCGTGAGTTTCAATGATAAATGTGCCGTGGGCATAGAACCCATTGAAGCGAACATTAAAAAACATGTGGACAACAGCCTGATGCTGGTAACTAGTCTCAATACAAAAATAGGCTACTACAAAGCAGCAGAAATTGCCCAAACTGCGCATAAAGAAGGTACTACTCTTAAAGAAATGGCAGTAAAACTAGGCTATGTAACGCCGGAGGAGTTTGATGAATGGGTAATTCCAGCTCAAATGGTTGGGAAACTTTAGGAATTAGTCCTTTGTATATTGTATAAATTAATAAAGGGTTGTCTTTTAAAAGGCATCCCTTTATTATTGCATAACTGTATTCAATTATTTTATGGTCATTACAATTAAAAAGATCCTCAATCCTTTTTAATACGCACATTTAACTCCTGAGTATCCGCCATCTGAATGGTAGCAGATGCAAAAGCAATGGTTCCGGCTGAATCTTCCACCGCTTTCAATATCCGGGTAAATAATTCGGTTTTCGTCATCCTCCGCATTTTGTATTCTACCACATACCTAAGTGAAAACTCTACCCAATTATCATTTACAACAAGTGATACCATTGCTTCTGTCTGTGCATTTTCCAGCCGATACTTATACTGCAACTGATGCCATTGCTCCAACGACTGACTAGTCAATTCACCAGCGACCTCTTTACCAATATCCATTAGCATTTCGGTGGTTTTTCCATAGTCGCTCCCAAATTTTATGGGAATCTTTATTTCATCCCATAAAAAAGGAAAATCACCAGAATAGTTAAATACAGGTTCTTTAAAAACAAAACTATTGGCTACCAATACAATACGACCATTATATAAGTCGCCATCTACCCACTGCCCTGTTTCCATTATAGTCGTTCGCAATAATCCAATATCCATCACATCGCCTTTGATACCTCCCAATTGCACCCGATCGCCCGTTTTGTAAAACCCTCCAAAAAGTATGGCAAGCCATCCGGCAAAAGAAGCAATGACTTCTTGCAGTGCAAAAGCAATGCCGGCACCTGCCACTCCTAATGCAATTCCAAATCCACCTAATTTGTCACTGTAAACAAATAAAAGCAACAAGATGGTAAATACGTATCCAGAAAAAGTAGAGATCTTTTTTGCCTTGTAGCGACCGTCAATATCCCTTATTTTTGAGAAAAGCCGCTTTTGTAGTAAAGATAATAAAAACCAGATAGCGGAAATACCTATTACAATCACCACCAATCGCCTGATGATAAGATCATTAAAATACTTCGTAAACAATTCTTCCATTAATCCCTTATTTTGTAATGAAAACCTTTGATACTAAGCCCTGATGAACCCATATTTTTAATAATTGGAATATTTTTATACACAAATTAATCTTTTTATGCTTATGCATGGTACTCTCTTTTTTCAAAAGTACAGAAAAATCAGAGCAGGGCCGGCACAATCCACAATCTTAAAATCACATACATGTTATGGGTAAAACTAAGCACGAATGACCACCAGGGAACATGCTTACCAACAGGCAGGTTCCATCACCGTTTATGGCGAAACAGGTATGACAAATAAAAAAAAACAGCCGATAGGCAGCGCACTAAAAAATGAATATATTAAATATCATTTCCCGGTAAGAATGGTTTCTTAACTATGTAAAGTTTTAAATATTTACCTTTCGTTTCCGAACAGTCCTACCCCTGTCTTGTTGTAACCACCTTATTACAACCTTCAATAGACCTAACTTTGCACACTTATATATGGTAAAGGCTTATAATTTTTTAGCTGCCTGGCAGCTTTTTCCCGAAAAATGTACATTCGAACAGGGTGTTCCACCTAAAAGTGGTAATTACAAAATAGAGACTGATACCCAACAGCAGCAATTGACTATTACCTCCAATTGGGTAACGCAAGATAACAGTGCTTTCTTTTCTGAATATCGTTTTGTACCCGATGGCAATCTACAGCCGTTTGAAAATCAGGACCTCGCCGACTCTGTGAAAGGCGAAGTGCCAAATGGCTCCACCATGGTCATAGAATTTTTTAAGGAAAACCAATCTATACTAAAAGTAACCAAAGAAATTCAGCCAAATGGGTATTTAAAAATTACCCAGGCAGGACAAGTTAAAGACGGGAAATCTTTTACCAATATTGAGGTGTACCACAAACAACTCAGTGTACTCCCTTACGCATCCTCCGTAGGCAGCGTTGCTATTAAGCCAACCGAAGAAGGTGCCATTAAGCACAAAGCCCTGTTGGCTATGGAGCAGCAAACCGATATGCAGCTCGATCAGATAAGACAGCAGATTGAATTACTGGCGAAGCAGGCGCAGGAATTGCGCAAAAGAAAGGAACTGAGCTTGATGATTTATGCTGCCAAATTGAGTTTTACGCCCATTATTAGCCAAAATTATTTTTTATATGAAAAACACGATGGCACGCATATTCTATCGTTGGTGAATCCAAGAGAATGGGGCGGAGCAGGCCCTTTTAAACATTTTATAACAGGAGTAAAATTGCTGGCTGACCATACCTGGATGGAAATTGGTGAAGGATAATTATTTTATATTTATTTTTTAGGAGTAAAACTGCTGGCCGACCATACCTGGATGGAAACTGGTGAAGGATAATTATTTTATACTTAATTTTTTAAGAGTAAAACTGCTGGCTGACCATACCTGGATGGAAATTGGTGAAGGATAATTATTTTATATTTATTTTTTAGGAGTAAAAATGTGCAGGGCAATAGGCAAATAAGAGCCTTTGTTTTACCTTTCCACAATGGAAAAAATAATTCGTGTTGGCCTTGTAGGATATGGCATGTCAGGAAGGGTGTTTCATGCACCTTTTTTACATACACTTCCACAATATGAACTTACTGCTGTGGTAGAACGAAACCGTAATGAAGCAGAGCAAACATATCCTTATGTATCTACCGAAAGGTCAATAGATGCTTTATTAAAAAGGGACGATATTGACCTGATAGTGATTACCACACCTAATGAAACCCATTATCCTTACACCATGCTGGCACTAGAAGCCGGTAAAGATGTGGTGCTGGAAAAACCTTTTGCCAATAATACCCAGGAAGCAGCAAAACTGGTATCACTGGGAGAGGCTAGTGATAATATACTTTCTGTTTATCAAAATCGCCGATATGTGGGCGACTTTAAAACCATACAGCAAATTATTAAACAGGGTTCATTGGGTAAAGTGCATGAATACATTTGCCACTTCGACCGTTATCGGACTGAGCCGAGACCCGGCAACGCCTGGCGGGAAAAAAATATTCCCGGCAGTGGGATATTATTTGATCTGGGTCCACACGTGATTGATCAGGCACTCTGTTTATTCGGGCTACCTAAGACTATAACGGCCTTTGTAAAAAACCAAAGGTCTTTTTCGGAAGTGGATGATTATTTTGAACTGCGGCTCGATTTTGGCGATGATTGCATTGCCATTTTAAAGTCTGGAATGTTGGTAAAAGAAATGGGACCCAGATATGCAGTACACGGCACCCAAGGAAGCTATCTCAAATATGGCGATGACCCGCAAGAAGCCCTTTTGAAACAGTGGCATCTGCCTGTTGGAGATTTTTGGGGGGTAGAAGAAATAAGCTACCATGGATTATTGCATACAACCATAAACCATAAAGACGTCCGACAATTCATACCTACCCTTCCTGGCAATTATGGTACTTATTATACAAATTTGTACGATTCCATTATAAATAGAAAAAAGCCACAGGAATCGCCCGCACATGGTTTCAACACCATAAAATTGGTAGAACTGGCCTTTGAAAGTTCAAAACTTGGTAAGAGTTTGGCATGCGAAGGACTAATGGATGTGCCTTATCCTGGCAGATAAAATAACGGCACAGAAAAATACCAAATTTATAAGTTGTTTTGCGAAATCTTAAAGTCTCAAGTAAGATCTAACCCTGTACCCTGGAAAAATAATTTTGACTGTTGAAGTAGTTATAAAAGGCATAAGACAGGTGGAACTGTTATATTTTGCATTTTAATAACCCAGAAATGATAGCACCAAACAAACAAGAACAGATAAAGCTTAGCAATCTACTTAGGGCGCCTCAAAAAATCAGTTATACAAGGCTTTCCAGTTTAATAACGCCGCATTTAATTCTGTAAAAGAAGATGTTATGAAATTGGCATAAAGCAATATCAGGAGTTTTTAGAAATGCCCTTTATTCAAATTGTCCAAAAAAAATGACCGCTTTTGAGCAATCATTTTTTTCGATCCGATAAAACCTATTTAAAGTGTAATCTGCTTTTCAACCATTATTTTCCGCAAATTAATGAGTCCGTAACGCATACGACCCAAAGCTGTATTAATACTTGTATTGGTTAGTCCTGCAATTTCCTTAAAACTAAGGTTGCCATAATGACGTAACACAATTACTTCTCTTTGCTCCTCAGGCAACAAATCGAGCATTCTGCGAACCCTGTCGTGGCTTTGGTGGCGGGTAATTTTTTGCTCCGGGTTGTCATCCTTCGATTGCATCCACTCCATTACATCATGACCATCAGTAGTACGGATACTAGGAGTACGCTTTACCTTTCTGAAATGATCTACACAAAGGTTGTGTGCAATCCGTAAGGCCCAGCTTACAAACTTGCCTTCCTCATTATATCGTCCTTGACGAACCGTATCAATAATTTTAATAAATACTTCCTGAAACAAATCCTCAGCCAGATACTTGTCTTTTACCAAAAAAAGAATGGAGGTGAAAATCCGATCCTTATAACGCGTAATCAAATTTTCCATGGCCAACAAATCTCCATCTTGAAAGGCACTGATCAACTCGTTATCGGTAAAATGTGTGTAGGAACTCTTCATTTTTAGATTATTTGAAGGTGAAAAATCAAAGGTATAACTAACGAAATTCAAATTACCTGACAGGCGTCACTTTTTTATTAATTAAAATAAAACCCTTTGTCAGATTGATTTTCTTTTAGTAAGTTACGATATAACAATGTTAAAACTACTTTTATTTAATTTTATTTCCCAAAATTAGAAATTATCTTATTTTTTTATGCAACATAATTTCATATTGTATATATTGTTCAGTTAAATGGATATATATAAGTTTATAATTAAACATAAATTAGTTGAATTTTAAAATCCGTTCGCTGATTTCTTTTTGGGATTCCCATTTTTAGCTCAAATAAAGATTTGCGAAAAAAAAGATTTAATCTAAGATCAATATTGTGCCATGAGCAACTGCAACCACAAAAAGGAAAAAGAAGAAACAAAATCTGAAAAACCAAAAAGTGGACAGTCTTTTCAAATTAAAGGTGGCCGCTCCAATAAACCCGAAAACATGGAGTTGGATAATGTTCATCCCAAGCTTTTTGCAGTATTCGGAATGGACGGCTGAGGCAAGTAATGCCGGACCATTGATGCGCCTTTCCTATAAGGTAAGCGAGGATATGTTTGGAGTCTTGGTGCTATACCTGAAAACTTCTTATATAGCACATAAATAAAACAAATTATGACTATTTCAAGAGCCTTGTCCAAACTGTTGAAATTGATTAAAAAATAATCTCCTGTAAGCAAGGAAGAACCTTTGATTGTATAAATGAAATGCAAGGGTATCTACACCTGTGTTTGCCCAGGTTGGCCTTTTCATTTCCCCAATAAGTGAAAGGGAGGCAAAAGTATGAGGTAAAAGAAGGAGTAAATGCCATATTTGAATCTACAATACAAAAGGAGATAAATTTCTTATACTTTTTCCTTTTAAACGGCAAGCTATAAGAAATACCTGCGAAGAATTGAATATTTTTCTTCAATAAGGATTTACCCGGATTTATGCCGCACAACAAACAGATACCAAACTATCCGGTTTTCTCAATAAAAAAAACAAAAAAAAGATCACTAATAAGCGATCAGATTTCTTTTATCCTTTACAAGATTTTTAAAGCGTGATATGCTTTTCCACCATTATTTTTCGGAGATTAATCAATCCATAACGCATGCGTCCCAAAGCTGTATTGATGCTTGTATTGGTTAATCCTGCAATTTCCTTGAAACTAAGGTTACCGTAGTGACGCAGTACAATTACTTCTCTTTGCTCCTCAGGCAACAAATCGAGCATTCTGCGAACCCTGTCGTGGCTTTGGTGGCGGGTAACTTTTTGCTCCGGGTTGTCATCCTTCGATTGCATCCACTCCATTACATCATGCCCATCAGTAGTGCGAATATTGGGAGTACGCTTTACCTTTCTAAAATGATCTACACAAAGGTTGTGTGCAATCCTCAAGGCCCAACTCACAAATTTGCCCTCTTCATTATATCGCCCCTGCCGAATGGTATCAATTATCTTGATAAATACTTCCTGAAATAAATCCTCAGCCAGGTACTTATCTTTTACTAAAAAAAAGATTGAGGTAAAAATCCGATCCTTGTACCGGGAAATTAAATTTTCCATAGCCATTAGATCGCCTTTCTGAAAGGCATTGATTAACTCATTGTCAGTGAAATTTTTGTAGGAGCTCATCATTACTAGATTTATTGAAGGTGAAAAAACAAATAAAAAAACTAAAGAAGTAAAATTTATATAAAGGCGTCATTTTATGTTTAAATAAGCTACAACCCCCTATCAGATCAATTTCTACACATCGAAAGTATGTTAAAAGAATATCAAAACTACATTTTTACAATTTTATTTCTCAAAAATGGAAAATAGATAATTTTTTATTGCAACATTATTTCATTAATTATAAAAAGTTAAACTTTAGAATATATCACCACCCCTTTTATTAAACAATTCTTCGGAGCCTTTAGAAAATTTTTATTAGAATTCAACTGTTAGCTCATTTATCATTCAGCAGCATAAAAAAAATCCTTAATAGTGTTATTTTTTTCAACCCATCGGTCGGGTTGCTTGTTAAATAGTCAAAGCCGAAAGAAATTGGCTTATTTCGCATTTCTATATTATGTCCAAAGCAAGCACAACCATTAAAAAAAAGAAAGTAGAAACCGTTCCCACAAGTGCAAAAGGGGGGAAAAACATACAGATTAAAGGAGCCCGCACCCATAATCTTAAAAACATAGATGTGGATATACCACACCATCAATTTATTGTGGTGACAGGTGTAAGCGGTTCTGGCAAATCGAGCCTGACCATTGATACCTTATTTGCCGAAGGACAAAGAAGATATGCCGAAAGCCTGAGTGCTTATGCAAGGCAGTTTATGCAACGCATGAACAAACCTGATGTAGATTATATAAAAGGATTGTGTCCCGCAATTGCCATTGAGCAAAAAGTTACCACCCGTACCCCAAGAAGTACGGTTGGTAGTATGACCGAAATGTACGATTACATGCGTTTGCTGTTTGCCCGTATTGGTCGCACCATTTCTCCCATTAGTGAACGGCAGGTGAAAAAAGATGATGTAAAGGATGTAGTAAATGCCATACTCGAATCAAAAGAAGACGACAAACTGCTATTACTCGTTCCTTTTAAGCAACATGCCCGAAGAAATACAGGCGAAGAATTGAATATCCTCCTTCAAAAAGGATTTACACGGATTTATGCTGCACAACAAACCTTAAGAATTGAAGATATTCTGGAAGAAAAGGATGGGTTGAAACATTTTGAAAAAGATCTGAAAAAAGGAACCGAAGCCTACGTAATGATAGACCGGTTGGTGGTTCGGGCTTTTGAAGAAGATGATATTCATCGTATTTCAGATTCGGTAGATACCGCCTTTTTTGAAGGAGAAGGCTCTTGTATGTTGGAAATTAACAGTAAGAAAATGCTTGCCTTCAGCAACCGGTTCGAACTCGATGGAATGAATTTTGAGGAGCCGGTTCCCAACCTGTTTTCTTTCAACAATCCCTTTGGCGCCTGCCCAACTTGCGAAGGGTTTGGGCAAGTATTAGGCGTGGACCGCGACCTCGTAATACCTGATAACAGACTAAGTGTATATGAAGGAGCTATTGCCCCTTGGCGTGGCGAAAAGCTAAGCGAATGGAATAAGGCCTTAGTGCGTGCTGCTCCCAAATTCAAATTCCCCATTCATAAACCAATATACGAACTCACCAAACCCGAATACAACCTGCTGTGGAAAGGCAACGAATATTTTGACGGACTGAATGCTTTTTTTAAAGAAGTAGAACAGAACCTGTACAAAGTGCAATACCGTGTATTATTAAGCCGGTACCGTGGCAGGACTCCCTGTACCGAATGCGATGGCTATCGTTTGCGAAAGGATGCACTCTATGTAAAAATTGCCGGCAAACATATTGGTGAACTCTGCGAAATGCCTATCAAATACTTGCAAGAATGGTTTAACACGCTTCAACTCGAAGATTTTGAGCAAAAAATTGCCAAAAGACTGCTGATTGAAATGGAGACAAGGTTGCAAACCATGATGGATGTAGGACTAGGCTACCTGACCCTTGACCGGTTGGCCAACAGCCTGAGTGGCGGCGAAAGCCAACGGATTCAATTGACCCGTTCGCTGGGAAGCAACCTTACTAATTCACTCTATATATTGGATGAACCCTCGATTGGTTTGCATAGCCGCGATACGGAGCGATTGATAACCGTATTGAAAAACCTGCGTGATCTTGGCAATACGGTAGTGGTGGTAGAACACGACGAAATGATGATGCGGGAAGCTGATCATATTATAGATATGGGACCGTTGGCAAGCCACCGCGGAGGCGAAGTAGTGGCGGCGGGCACTTATGAGGATATTATGAAAGTACCGGAAAGCCTTACTTCTCAATATTTATCAGGTAAAATGACCATCACCCGCAAACCGGTTGCCAAAATTGGGAAAAAACATATTACGGTAAAAGGCGCCCGGCAAAACAACCTGAAAGATATTGATGTACGTTTTCCATTGGAATGCCTAACGGTGATAAGCGGGGTGAGTGGTAGCGGTAAAACTACATTGGTAAAACAGGTCATTTATCCGGCGCTGCGCAAAATAAAAGGCGAATTTGCCGATAAAGTGGGACTTCATAAAACGCTTGAAGGCAATATTGAGGACATTGTACAAATAGAAATGGTGGATCAGAACCCCATTGGTAAAAGCAGCCGCAGCAACCCGGTTACTTATATCAAAGCTTATGATGCCATACGCGATCTGTATGCAGATCAACCACTTAGCAAAATCCGGGGATTCCAGCCAAGGCATTTCAGTTTTAATGTGGATGGCGGCCGATGTGATGCCTGTAAAGGTGAAGGCGCACAAGTGGTAGAAATGCAGTTTCTTGCCGATGTGCACCTGACCTGCGAAGTTTGCAAGGGCAAAAGATTTAAGGATGAAGTACTCGAAGTAACTTTTCAGGAAAAAAGCATTTACGATCTGCTGAACATGAGCGTGGAAGACGCCATCGAATTTTTTGCCAAAGAAAAAAAGAACAAAACATCGCAGGCTATTGCTCTGGCATTGCAGCCATTGAGCGATGTGGGATTGGGTTATGTAAAACTTGGACAAAGCAGCGATACCTTAAGTGGTGGAGAAGCACAACGGGTGAAACTCGCCTCTTTTTTAGGTAAGGGTAAAACTGCCGGACAAATCCTGTTCATTTTTGATGAACCCACCACAGGCTTGCATTTTCACGATATCCAAAAATTGCTGAATGCCTTCAATGCACTGATTGATCAGGGGCATAGCATTTGGGTAATAGAGCACAATACTGATGTAATCCGCCATGCCGATTGGGTGATAGACCTTGGCCCCGAAGCGGGTGATGGTGGCGGAGAGTTGGTGTACGAAGGCCCGCCGGATGGTTTAAAAAAATGTAAACAGAGTTGGACGGGTAAGTTTATGTAGAAAATTCTAAATGTTTCCAAAAACTTAAAATGAGAAGCATCAGACTTTTTCTAATTAAAGTTTAACTTACTTCCATTATAAAAAGTCTGCAAATGCTCATCACCCGGCTATTATTTGTTTTATTTATTCAAAATGTAGTGGCTGCAAATGCACAAACGATTACGATTATAGCAGCCAATACCAAAGAGACCCTACCCTTTGCTACCATCCAAAACCTAACGGCGCAGTGGACACAGGTTGGATCGGAGAATGGAGTGTTTACTTTTACCGAAGCTAATAGTAAGGCAGGTGACAGCATTTTGATTTCCTATACGGGGTATTTACCCTTACGGTTGGTGAAACCGAAAGTTGGAATTACCTTGAATATGGAACCTTTGCCCTATTTATTGCAGCTTGTGGAAGTACTGCCTTGCAAGGGAAACAAAAAAGTGGTACTTCGTAATTATCAGAAAAATAAATCAGATTGGGGTCTTGGAAGTAATGAAGATGCTTTGTCATCATGGGCAGCCTACATTCCCAATACGTCAAAAGTAAGAGGCATTATTATCTCTATACATTATACCCTGAATATGAGCTCGACACCCAAAAATGGAAGAACGGCTCCTTTTAAAATAAGACTGCTTCGATACAATGAAACCACAAATCTTCCTGGAGATCCGCTTTTATATAAAGAACTGCTTGTTTATCCAACAGGACAAAAGGTAGAGATTGATGTAAGGAACGAATGGTTGCGGATGCCTGAAAACGGGTTGGTTATTGTAATTGATTATTTTTATGCAGGGGAGCAATATGTACACACCCATAAGGTAAAACAATTCAAAATTGATGGAAGCAGTATAGATACTATCCATAAAAGTTACGGAGCTTCCATTAAAGCAGTTCGGGCTGATAACATGATAGGTAAAGGCTTTATGTTTCAATATAAAAGAAATGAATGGAACACATTAAACAATTCCCAAAACCAAAAACTAGCGCCAAAAATCGAACTCAGCCTTAAATTATGTGATTAGGTCGTACATGACGGAAAAGATTTTTTACCCGTAGGCTTTCTTTTTCTTTTGTAAGTAGGTGTATTCCTTCCATGGTAACCATCATTCAAATCTTCAATTCATCCATAGCCATCAAACCATAAAACAAAGCACTTACATGCAGCGATTGTATGATTTTATTTTCCCGTAAAAGGGTTTTAACTTCCTCCACTTCCATAAAAATCAGTTCCAGTTCCTCGTGGGGGTCAAAATCCTGTGTATGGGTTTCTTCGCAACCCGTGGCAAAAAAAACATGCATGTAATTGTTAGAAGTAGCTGGATTAGGAGCTACCTTGGCTATTTCGCGAATCTCCACACAGGTGTAACCTGTTTCTTCCCGCAACTCCCTTTTGGCTGCTACCGATACCTCGGTTTCGTGGGGATCCATAATGCCACCGGGCAGCTCAAGGCTGAACTCCCCAAGGCCATATCGGTATTGTTTCATCATAATTATTTTGCCCGAAGAGGTCACAGGAAAAATACTGGCCCAGGTACTGTATTCCAGCACATAATAGGGATACATTTCGCCACCGCCCCCTTTAAGTACACGGTCCCGGCGAAGACTAAACCAGTTCTCCCGGTGCAGGTATTCTGTACTAAGCTGCTTCCAGGGCTTTAATGGCTCTTTCATATATTGTATTTCGTTGAAATGAAAAAAAGGAAAAATAAAGGTTATCTCCAACCCATTCTTTCCCGCAGGCTATTGATATGCGCTACATGATGGCGGCCATGCCATGCATACATCCCCAACAGATACCAAAGAGTATGTTCCCCGCTTTCGGAGTGGGTGTACATGCGCTCCCAATCTTCGGTAGTTGCATGCTTAAACAGCAAGTATATACGCTGATGCAAAGCATGGAGCAAGGTAGTTGCATTGTTTATTGGTAGAATTTCCGCATCGTGCTGATTGATCCAGGATACTTCATCGTATGCTTTTATCAGTGGATTATTTTCTGTTAAGGTTAATTTTGTCCGGCAAAAAAAATTGATATGACTATCTGCCAGATGATGCACCACCTGCGCTGCTGTCCATCCACCATCACGGTAAGGCGTTGCCAGTTGTGCAGCATCGAGGTTTTCAATGGATGCTTCCAACAAATTGGGTAGTTGAGCTATATCTGCGAGCCACTGTCGCTTTATTTCTTCCTGATAAGGTACCGGCTCATAATGCCCGATTGGATATTTCACATCTATCATCGCTATACTTTTACGTTTTAGCAAATAAAGGTATTAAAAAAAGAAAGGGGCCATTCAGCCCCTCCCATTTATTTTATAATATCTATTAATTCAACTTCAAAAATCAGGAGACTCCCTCCAGGAATAACAGGGGGCGAGCCTTGTATTCCGTAACCAAGGGCATAAGGAATATAAAATTTAAAAGTAGATCCTATTGGCATCAGTTGCACGCCTTCTGTCCATCCACGAATTACGCCATTTAGTGGAAACTCAATAGGTTCTCCCCGGTCGCGGCTACTGTCGAACTTTTTACCGCTCAGCAAAGTACCCACATAATGCACTTTTACCGTATTGGTATCTTTGGGCATAAGACCTGTACCAAGGGTCAGTATTTCGTACTGCAAACCCGATTCGGTGGTTTTCACTTCGGGACGCTTTCCGTTTTCGGCTAAAAACTTTTCCCCTTCATCAATATCAGGTTGAATTTTTTTACGACCTGCTTCCTGCAATTTTTGCCTGAGTACCTGATCTGCTATACTTGGTTCAATTAATGGGGTTCTGCCACTGTCAATTACATCTTTAAAGGCCTGCTTCAGCGCCTCATAATTGAGCTTTTCAATACCTTGTTGTTTAAAAAATCCAGCATCGAGCACTCCAATGGCATAGCTCAGGCTGTCAAGACTGTTTTTAAGGGTAAAAGTGGCAGGCTTGGGTGCCACTTTTTTTACTACTGCCGGCTTGGCAACTGGCTTTACAGGAGGCTTGGCGGTTGTTTTTGTTTGGGCCACTACGGCACCACCAACCAACAATAAGAACAGGAAAATGGAAATACGCTGCATACTCTTTTGAAATTTGTGTTTATGGAATGGATAAAAAAATTAGTTGATTTCATTTTGAAGATGGGTTTCAAACTCGGCCATCATATTGCTGCTACCAATAAACATGGGGCTTCTTTGATGCAGTTCTTCAGGTTCAATATCGAGGATATCAATAACTCCATTGGTAGCTTTACCACCGGCAAGCACCACAATAAACGCCATTGGATTACACTCATACATCAGTCTTAGTTTTCCTTTGGGTTTAGTTTTTGTACCCGGATACATAAATATTCCACCCTTAATTAAATTTCGATGTACATCGGCTACCATACTGCCAATATAACGCTCGGTATAAGGTCCACCTTCTGCCACAGTTTTTGTTTCACAAACTTTTAGATATTTTTGTACTCCTTCGCGGTATCCGGTAAAATTACCATAATTGGCACTATATACCTTACCCGTTGGCGGACATTTAATATCTGGGTGGCTCAGGCAAAATTCTCCAAGGGATGGATCGAGCGTAAAACCATTAACACCGCGACGAGTGCCATAAACCATCATAGTGCTGCTACCATAAATAACATAACCCGCAGCAACAATCATTTTACCGGGCTGCAAAAAATCACGTTTTTCGGCAGGTTCTCCCAAAGGAGACAATCTTTTATATATGCTAAAAATGGTACCTATGCTCACATTCACATCAATATTACCACTCCCATCAAGGGGATCCATCAGCAGCACATACTTACTGTTGTTGCTTATCTGATCGTCAAAAATTACAATATCCTCATTTTCTTCGCTGCCCACTCCGGCACAATAAATGGTATGGTTCAGCATATCAATCAGCGCGTTATTTGCAAATTCATCGAGTTTCTGCACGGTTTCACCCTGTACATTTTCCTTATCTATTGCACCAAGTATATCAGCTAATCCCGCCCTGTTCACTTCTACATTAATTCTTTTAGAAGCGAGTCCTATAGCCCGTAATAATCCGCTCAATTCGCCAGTTGCCTGCGGAAAATTCCGTAAATCCTGTATGGTAAATTCATCGAGAGTAATCAATTTTCTTATCTTTTGCATATTGGTAGCGATGGTAATGACTAAGAAGAGCGCAAAGTAAGCAGAAATGAAGTAATTGGAGTTAGGAGATTCGTAAAAGCAGGGCTATGTTTGCAGATAAAGGAAAAAAGAACGGGTGCAATTTGAGGAAAGTCTAGATGGATGGAGGCTTTGGCATACCATGATGAACGGTAAAGAATATGCAGGGTGAAAGAAATGCTATCGTTATCCTTTAAAGGAAGTACCCATAAGTAACCAACAAGGAAAGAAGGAAGCAGACAAAAAAGTTGACCGAACTGTTTCCCTTAAATGGGTTCAGCTACTACCTGATCAAATAAAATTAGATAAACAATATATGAAGGTTTTTAAATTTGGCGGAGCAAGCATCAGTACTTTCCAGCGGATTAAAGGTGTAG